>Ga0105240_10004676_pt1 | contig 20690 bp, 17 predicted proteins | sample KBSC54metaG_FD_80426 | JGI IMG/M metagenome (GOLD analysis project Ga0105240, IMG submission 80426) | Corn rhizosphere microbial communities from Kellogg Biological Station, Michigan, USA - KBS C5-4 metaG | ecosystem: Host-associated > Plants > Roots > Rhizosphere > Soil | place: Michigan, USA... | reverse complement strand
GGCCGCGTAGGGAGACTGATCAAGTGAACATCAAGACGATCGGCCTGGCGCTCGTCGCCACGGCCTTCATGGCGAGCTCCGCGCTCGCCCAGTCGGGCACGATGCAGCCCATCCCCAACCCGCCTGAGAAGGCGAAGACGATGAAGCATCACATGAAGAAGCATCACATGGCCAAGAAGGCCGACGCCGACGCCAAGGCCGACAAGGCCGAGACCAAGGCGGCGATGCCCGCGAAGAAGTAGCCCCGCGGCGGGCGGTCCGCGCTGCGCGCTCCGCCCGCCGACCTTCCGCGCGGGTCGCCATGGCGCGGTCCGCCAACGCCCGCGCCCGCCGCCGGCCGGCGCGGAGCCATAGCGACGCTCGCACGTTGGCGGCGAATGGCCTTCGCCAACCACTTCCTGGCCAGCCTCGAGGCCGACGACCTCGCCGCCCTCGCCGGCGCGCTGGAGCCGGTGAGCCTGGCCCGCAGCCAGCTGATCGCCGAGGCCGGCCGGCCGCTGACCCACGCCTACCTGCCGCTCGCCTCGATCCTCTCGATCATCACCGTGATGCGCGCCGGCGGCCAGGTGGAGAGCCGCACCATCGGCCGGGAAAGCGCCTTCGGCCTGCTGCACGCGCTGGGCGCGCGCACCTCCTTCGAGCGGGTGATCTGCCAGGTGGCGGGCGATTGCCTACGCCTGCCGATCCGCGCGCTCGCCGCCGCCGCCCGCGACCGTCCGGGGCTGGTCGGCGCCATCGTCTGCCACGCCCAGGCGACGCTGATCCAGACCGCCCAGGCCACCGCCTGCAACACCCTGCACGCGGCCATGCCGCGCATGGCCCGCTGGCTCTTGATGACCCAGGATCGCCTCGACAGCCCCGTCCTGCCGCTCACCCAGGAGCACGTGGCGATCATGCTGGGCGTGCAGCGGACCACGGTCACCGCCGTCGCCCAGGAGCTGCAGGACCGCGGCCTGATCGCCTACAGCCGCGGCCGGATCACCGTGCTCGACCGGCCCGGCCTGCGCCAGGCGGCCTGCGAATGCTACCTCGCCATGGAGGAGGGCGTGCAGGCGGTCTTCGCCGAGCTCACGCAGATGCCCTCGCCGACCCCTTAGCGCCGCGGGACAAACCCTTGAATCGAAATCGCTTTTCGGAGGCTTCCCGACGCGTCGGCCGAACGCCGGAAAAAGCTGCGTGGATGCCGCCTGCGCCGGCCGCTAACCGCTTGGAAAAACACGGCTTCCGCCGGGCCCAAGACCCCAGGCGCCGGCCGATGGCCCGATCTGCGGCAGGCTGAACCCTCCGTAAAGCGTACTTGTGCATCATGTCGCCTGTCATGACCGAGGCATGCGCCAGGTGAAGGGCCGCGACCCCAAGGGGTACTACAAGCTGCTGCGCGTCCCGCCCGACGCGCCGGCGGAGGCGATCAAGCGCGCCTTCCGCACGCTGGCCATGGACTACCACCCCGACAAGAACCCGCGCCCCGACGCCGAGCTGCAGTTCCGCAAGCTTAGCGAAGCCTATGCGGTGCTCTCCGACGACGACAGCCGCGCGGTCTACGACCGGCCGGGCCAGCCCTCGGCCAAGGCCCGCGCGCGCGCCGCGCGCAAGGCGCACGAGGCGGCGCGGGCCAGCAAGCCGTCGCGGCCGGACACCTCCCCGCCGGATCCGGCCGCCGGCACGCCCGCCGCCGAGTTCGTCAAGTGCTCCGCCTGCCAGCGCCCCACCGCCCAGCCGCGCGCCCAGGTCTACTGGACCGTGGTCTCCGCCGCCGTCACCTGGCGCCGGCCGACCGAGGGCGTCTACTGCGCCGCCTGCGCCGGCAAGGTCGGGCTGCGCTGCAGCGCGCTTTCCGCCGCCTTCGGCTGGTGGGGCCTCACCGGCCTGATCTGGACCCCCGTCGCGCTCTGGCGCAACGCCACGGGCGGGGAGCGCCACGAGTCCTTCGACGCGGGCCTCTTGTGGCACAACGCCAAGGCCTGCGTGCTGCAGGGCAAGCTCGCGGTCGCCCACGCCCTGGCCCGCCAGGTGGCGGGCATGCGCTCGGCCCATTCCCTGGACGCCGCCGACATGCTGGCCGAGCTGCATCGGGCGGGGGTGCCGCGCGACACGCCGGCGCTGGTGGATCCGTGGCGTCCGCGGGTCTCCGGCCTCGCCCTGCAGGCGGTGCTGGCGCTGGCCACGCCGGTGATGCTCGCGGCTTCTTTCGGCCTCGCCAGCGCGCCCAGCACGGCGGCCACCATCCAGCGCTACGCCTCGGCGATCAGCGGGGCGCCCGCCGCGCCCCAGGCGCCGCCTGTCCGCGCCGGCGAGGTGCTGCGCGCCGTCGCCCCGGTGGTCACCCGCACCTGCGGCCGGCCGCTCGCCGACGGCCAGCTCATCGACGGGCGCCTGCCGCGCGGCGGGCTCGGCCACTACATGGAGATCAACAACGGCACGGAAGGCGTGGCGATCGTCAAGGCGCGCGACCCGCTGACCGACCGGGTGCGCTTCGCGGTCTATGTGGGCCAGGGCGGCCACGCCCGGGTCGGCCCGCTGCCGGACGGCGCCTACCGCATCCAATACGCCATCGGCCCGGCGCTGGCCGAGGACTGCGCCTCGCTGACCAGCATCGACCGCGCCCAGGAATTCCCCGACCCGGAGACCTTCCGCAAGGACGTCCGCGACGGCGGCATCGTCACCGAGACGCTCTCCTACACCCTCTACACCGTGCCCGGCGGCAACGTCCGGCCGCAGGCGATCCCGCCGGCGAAGTTCATGTCCGATTAGGCGTTTTCCGGGACCGTGGCGCGCCGAAGGGCGTTAGGCTGTCGACCCCAACTGGAGCAGACCCGATGCGCATCCCGACCGGCCTTGCCGCCGCAGCCCTGATCGTCGCCGCGGCGTCCGCGCCGAGCCCTTCGCAGGCCCAGCCCCCCGGCGCCCCGCGCGGCAGCTACCTCGCCCACTGCACCGACATCCGCGTGAACGGCCAGTTCCTGAGCGCGGTCTGCCGCGGAACCCACGGCGGCGGCCAGTCCTCGATCAATGTGGCCTCCTGCAGCGGCGACATCGGCGTCGACGCCACCGGCGCGCTGAGCTGCGCCGGCCCCGGCGCGGCGGCGCCGCCGCCGGTGATCGGCTATGACGCCGCCCCCCGGCAGCCCTATGCGCCGGGGGCCTACCGCGGCCGGGGCCGCGAGCCCGACCGCGGCTACCGCGAGGCGCGCGAGGCGCTCAGCCTGTTCCCGGGACGCGATTTCCGAGGGCCGCCGCTGCGCGTCGACGGGCCGACGCCCAACCTCGCCGGTCTCGGGCTCAACGACCGCGTCCGCTCCATCCAGCTCGACCGCGACTCCGGTCCGTGGCTGGTCTGCGCCGACGCCGGCTACCGCGGCCGCTGCGCCACCCTCGACCGCAGCGTCGCCGACACCCGGCGCCTCGGCCTCGGCGGCATCTCGTCGCTGCGGCCGCTGCGCTGACGGGGCGCCCCCATCCGCTCATCCCCGCGAAAGCGGGGACCCAGGCGTTTTTGTTGCTGAGCGACGGACCACAGCCGCGCCCTTAGGCGGCCGAACACACGGAAGAAGCCTGGGTCCCCGCTTTCGCGGGGATGAGCGGTGTTGAAGTCGACCTAGCCGTGGCCGTGGCCGCGGCCGCCGCCGCCCTTGCCGCCACCGCCCTTGTCGCCGCCGCCGCCATGGCCGTGGTTCTGTCCGCCGCCAGGGCCGCCGCCGCCGCCCTCGTGCTTGCCGCCCTGGCCGCCGCCGTGACCGGCCCAGGGCTGGGCCGAGGCCACCGCGAAGCGGCCGCCGCCATGGTCGCCGCCGCCTTCATGCTTCCAGCCGCCGCCCCACCCGCCGTGGCCGCCGCCGGTCCACGGCCGCGCCTCGGCGAGCGCGACGCGCCGGCCCTCGTGGCCCTCGCGCCCGTGGTCCTTGTACCAGCCCAGGTGGCGGCCGTTGTCGTGGCGGCCATAGACCGGCGCTTCGACATAGCCCCGGCGCCCGTAGCCGCCGTAGCCGAAGGCCTGGCGCGTCCCGCCGAGCCACGGCCCCTCGTACCAGGGCGCCTCGGCCAGGTAGTAGGACGGCCCGCGCCGCGCCCAATCGTCGTCGGAGACGTCGATCCAATAGGTCCGGTCCAGCCCGTAGTGGCGCAGGGTCCGGGCGCGCAGCAGGTAGTCCGCCGCCAGCGCCAGGAGCCCGCTCCAGCGGTCCTGCGGCAGGAGCTCGCCCTCGGCGTCATAGATCGCCACCACCCGCCCGTCGGGGCCGTAACAATAGCCGTAGCGGTCGTCGCGCACGAAATAGGGCGCGTAGGCGCCGGGCGCGTAATAATAGTCCAGGTAGCCGCCGTCGTAGGGCTCGGCGTAGAGCGCATAGTCGTCCGCCGTGCGCCAGACCAGCGGCTGCTCGGCCCGGTAGCGGAAGGCGTAGGCCGGCCGCCGGCGATAGACCGCGCGGTCGAAGCTGCGCGCCCGCTCGGCCAGCGCATAGCCGTCGTAGACCGGCGCGCCCTGGCCCGCGTAGCCCGCCCCGTAGGCGCCCGCCGGATAGCCGGCCGGCAGGGCGGGCGGCGGCGGCAGGGCGGCGGCGTTCGGCTGCGTCCCTGACTGGGGCCCCGGCTGGGCCAGGGCATAGGTGTTGGTCTCCTGTGCGTGCCGGTCCGGCCCGTCGCAGGCCGCCAGCGCCAGCGCGCCTGCGCCCGCGAACAGCACCGTCACGAGCCGCCCCGCCCTGGATCCAGTCCGCATGGGGTCATCACCTGGGTTGCGCGCCGGCCAAGGCGCCGCCGAGGCCGCAACAAGGGCCGACGTCACCAACCAGCGCCGCCCGCGAAAGGTTTCGGCCGCCGCGCCCCTCCTCCCCTGTCGCGAAGACGACGGGGGAGGTGGCGCAAAGCGCCGGAGGGGGCGTGCCGCCTCACCAGTCGGCCGGAATCCGCGGCCGGTAGAGCTTGGGCGCGAGCCGGCCCATCCGCGCCTCCAGCGCCGCCACCAGGGCCTTGTCCCGCGCCAGAGTGAACGGGGTCGACTCGTCCACCGCCGTGTCTGCGCGGATCCTCAGATCCATCGCCCGTTCGCCGCAGGCCGCGATATAGGCGTCGCGGAAGTCCGGCCGGTTGCGGATCCAGCTGTAGACCACCTTGAACGACGGCATCCCCGGCGTGGCCACGACCGCGCTCATCGAGGCGCCCTCGGCGATCGCCAGGCACACCGCGTGGGCGAGCTCGGGGGTATAGCTGCTGCGGCGCCCGCTCACCCAGTGGCGGACCGGTTTGCCCGCCCGCACCCGCTCGGCGTCGCGCGCCGCCTTCCGGGCGCGGCGCCTTTCCTCGGCCTCCGCGCGGGCGATCTCCGCCAGCTCCATCCGCAGCTCGCGGTAGGCCTCGCCGAACGCCGGCACGACCTGCACCCAGCGGAACACGGTGCAATAGGCCGGCATGCGCGGGTCGGCGGTGATCGCCCGCATCGTCTCGCGATCCCCCATCCGCTGCAGGATCAGCCGCCCCATCGCCCAGGTGAAGGCCGAGGGCTTACACCCCGCCGCATGGTCCATCGGCGGAATCGGCCAAGCGCGGGCGGGGAGGGGCGGGGCGGTCACCAGCGCAGGATATCTGTCGATGGAAACAAAATAAGAACAATTGCCTCGACATCCTCCCCCGCCCCCGCGGGGGAGGGGGACCGCGGAGCGGTGGAGTGGGCGCTGGGGTCGCAGACGCCTGGAACTAGGTGTGACCGCGGACGCGAAGCCATGGTCGACCGCATCGCCGACACCCGCCGCTTCGCCCTCGGCGGCATTTCCTCCCTGCGGCCCGCGCGCTGAGGCGGGCAGCGCTCCACATTCGCTCATCCCCGCGAAAGCGGGGACCCAGGTTTTTTTCTAAGCGACGGACCGCAGCCGCGCCCTAGGCTCGCGGGCTTCCGCCGCGAGTTTCGAATGGGCCTGGCCGTCACGGCCATCTTGCGCCCCGGTGTGGTTGTCGCCTGCCTGCGCCGGCATATTCCCGCCGCTCAGCCCTTGACGCTGCCGGCCAGAAGGCCGCGGATGTAGTACCGCTGCAGGACGATGAACAGGGCGAGCACCGGCAGGACGGTGACCACCGCGCCGGCCATCATCAGTTCCGCGTCCTGCACGTGCTCCCGCGACAGCGAGGCCAGCGCCACCGGCAGGGTGTAGAGCCGCTCGTCGCTGAGCACGATCAGCGGCCACATGAAGTCGTTCCAGGCGCCCATGAAGGTGAAAGTGGCGAGCGTCACCATGATCGGCTGCAGAATGGGCGCGACGATGGAGGCGAAGATGCGGAACTCGCCAGCGCCGTCGACCCGCGCGGCCTCGAGGATCTCGTCGGGAATCGACTGGGCGTACTGGCGCACCAGGAAGATGCCGAACACGCTGGCCGCCGCGGGGACCAGGATACCGCCGAAGTTGTTCACCAGGCCGATGTCCTTGAGCATCAGGAAGAGCGGGATCATCGCCACCTGGCCGGGGATGACGAGCGCCAGGAGCAGAAGCTGGAACAGTCGTTCTCGGCCGGCGAAACGCAGCTTGGCGAAGGCGTAGCCAGCCATGACGTTGAAGCCGAGGGACAGCACCGTGGCCGCCGAGGCGAGGAACAGGCTGTTGACGAAATAGCGGCCCATGCCTTGCTCGGCGAACAGCGTCCGGTAGGCCGCGAGGCTGGGGGCGTGGGGAAGGAGCGGCGGCGGGAAGCTGTCGGCCTCGCCCGGGCGCATGAAGGAGACCGACAGCATCCAGAAGAGCGGCAGCAACGAAAACGCGGCCCCCAGGCAGAGCAGGCCGTTGACCGCCAGGCCGGGAAGCGCGCGTTTCACAGCACGCCTCGGCGGCGCGCGACGGCCAGCTGCACGAAGGTGACGGCCAGCATCATCAGGAACAGCAGAAAGGCCACGGCCGAGGCGACGCCCAGGTTCCACCATTTGAAGCCCTGTTCGTACATGAAGTAGAGCACGCTCACCGTGGACTGACCGGGGCCGCCCTGGGTCATCACATAGGGCTCGGCGAAGAGCTGCAGGTAGCCGGCGATCGTGAGCAGGCTGACCAGCAGGACCACCGGGGCGAGCCCCGGCAGGGTGACGTGCCAGAAGCGCCGGAGCGCCGAGGCGCCGTCCATGCGCGCGGCCTCGTAGAGCTCCTCGGGGATGGTCTGCAGCCCGGCGACGAAGATCAGCATGTTGTAGCCGAAGTTCTTCCACACCGCGAAAAGGATGATCGCCGGCATCGCCCAGCGCGGATCGCCCAGCCAGTCGATCGGCGAGATCCCGACGGCCCCCAGCGCATAGTTGATCAGGCCATAGCGGGTGTGCAGCAGGTAGCGCCAGATCACCGCCACGGCGACCAGGGTGGTCACCACCGGCGCGAACAGGGCCGTGCGGAAGAAACCCTTGAACCGGGCTAGGCGCGAATCCAGCAGCAGGGCTGCCGCCAGCGAGGCGCCGATCGACAGCGGCACGCCCACGGCCACGAAATAGAGCGTGTTGCGGAGCGCCTGCCAGAACAGCGGATTGGCGAGGAGCTCGGTGTAGTTGCGCAGGCCCACGAACCGCAGATTGCGCCAGTCGGCGAGCGCGTAGATGTCGAAGTCGGTGAGGCTGAGCCCGAGCGCCGCGACCGCCGGCGCGAAGAAGAACAGGCCGATGACCGCCAGGGCCGGCGCGACGAACAGCCAACCGGCGCCCTGGCCCTTCATGAGGCGCCCCCCGCCTTGCGGGCCAGCATCCAGCGGCGCTTCTCCAGCAGCCGGTCGGCGCGGCGGTCGATCTCGGCGGCGGCCTGGTCGACGTTGAGGCGCCCGCCCGCCAGTTGTTCGGCGACCAGCTGCATCTCGGTGGCGATCGCCTCCCATTCGGGAACCTGCGGCGCGGGCTTGACGCGTTCGAGCTGCTGGCGGAACGCAGCGGCCTTGGGGTCGTCGGCCAGCGGCGGGGCGTCCCAGGCGTCGCGGCGCGGCGAGAGGTCGCCGGTGAGCTCGCCGAACCGGGCCTGGACACGGCTCTGCGAGAGGTATTCGACCAACCGCCAGGCCGCGGCCTTGTTCGGCGAGTCGCGGAACAGCGCCAGGCTGGAGCCGCCGGCGATGCCGGCGCCGGGGCCGTCCGGACCGGGCATCGGTGCGGTCATCCAGATCCCCTGCTGCCCGGGCGGCAGGCGGCGGCGGAACTCCCCGAGGTTCCAGGGCCCGGTGATGTAGAAGACGAAGGCGCCGCGGGCGAACTCGTCATAGAGGTTGCCGATCTGGGTGTTGGCCGCCAGCGGCGCGAGGCCCTGGCGGAAGATCTGCGCATAGAAGGCCAGCGCCCGCTTGAAGCCGGGACTCTGGAAGTTGCCCCGCCCTCCCCCGTCGCGCAGCAGCGGATCGGGCTGCTGAAGCCCAAGGGTCAGCAGCGGCTCGAATTCGTTGACCGGCAGCAGGATGGCGTGGCCCCTGCCGCCGAGGCGGCGCTGGACCGCCTGCATGGCGTCCAGCCACTGCGCCCAGGTCGTAGGGGCCTGCGCAAAGCCGGCCTCGGCGAGCAGGTCCTTGCGGTAGAACAGCAAGCGGGTGTCGACGTACCAGGGGACCCCCACGAGCCGCCCGTCGACCAGGTTGGTGCGCCAGATTCCCGGGAACATGTCGCCCGCGCGCACCGCGCTCGAGGCCGCGGCCGCGGCGTCCAACGGCGCGAGCGCGCCGAGCGCCGCGAACTCGGGCAGCCAGGTGTTGCCCATCTGGCAGGCGTCGGGCAGCGAACCGCCTGCGAAGGCCGTCAAGAGCTTGGCGTGGGCCGCGCTCCACGGCAGTTGCTGCACCTCCACCCGCAGGCCGGGGTTCGCCCGCTCGAAGTCGGGCGTCAGCATCCGGACCACCTCGCCCTCGCGGCCCATGCCCCAGAACGTCAGCACGCCGCCGCCGCGCGCCGGCGCGCAACCGGCGAGCGCCGCGGCCCCCATCTGGCCCAGCAGGTGGCGGCGCGGCGGGCGCAGGGTCATGCGGCGTCCAGCCAGCCGCCGGTGAAGCCCGCACGCTTCAGGCCGCGGACGATGTGCCGATTGGTCCGCATCGTCTTCCAGACCAGGCCGCTCTGCCAGTTTTCCAGCATGGCGACGATCGGGCCCTGGTCGATCCCCAGGTACTGCGAGCCGACCCAGCCGGCGCCGGGGATGCGGCGGCCGAACTTCGGCGGCGCGTCGTCGAAGTCGAAGCTCGGATTGAAGGCGTCCAGTAAACCGTAGCGGCCGAGCATATGGCGTCCGTAGTCGCGCTCCATGGCCAGCGCCGCAGGCGCGCAGATCTCCGGCGCGAAGGCGATCGAGCCCAGGGCGGCGGTGGGCGCGAGCGTGCCGTCGTCGCGCTGGCCGGGGCCGCGCCCGGCGTAGCTTCGGAACTCGCGCAGCTCGCCGCGGTAGAGGTGGCGGACGTCGGCCGGCCCGTCGCAGGCCGTGATGCCCCAGACGTCGGCCCCGTAGCCCTTCCAGCCCCCGGGATTGGCTGCCGCGTAGGCGCGCTGGGCGAGCGTCGCGCGGCGGCTGTTTTCGAAATAATCCAGGCCGCGGCGGCCCATGTAGCCGTCGCGTATGCCTCGGAAGTCGATCCAGACGTGCGGATATTGATGGCCGAACATCGGCGGGAAGCCGAGGTGCGGCTGCGGCCCGAAGTTCAGGCCCCAGGTCTTGTCGAAGTCGCGCTGCCAGGCGCTCCAGGCGTCGGGCCCGACGGCATGCGTCGGCGAGCCCAGCGCCAGGAGGTAGATGATCATGCCCTCGTTGTAGCCGCGCCAGCTGTACGGCAGGAAGCCGCTCTCCGGATGCCAGCCCAAGGTGATCGCCGGACCCTCGGCCTGCGCCCAGGTCCAATCCACGCGGCCGTAGATCGCTTCGGCCAGCCGGCGGATCTCCGCCTCCTCCGGATCGTCGCCGCTGAAGTAGGACTGGCAGAACAGCATGCCGGCGAGCAGCAGGGCGGTGTCGATGGTCGAGAGCTCGATGGTCTCGAACCGCTCGCCGCCGGCCATGTCCAGGAAGTGGTAGAAGAAGCCCATGTGGCCGGCCACGCCGCGCGCCTGCGGTCCCTGCGGCGCGTCGTGGAAGAAGCGCAGGGTGGCGAGCACGCGCCGCCGCGCCGCGGCCCGACGGACCCAGCCGCGCTCCACGCCGATGGGATAGGCGGTGAGGGCGAATCCGACCGCCGCGATGCTGCAGAAGGGCGGGTTCGGATAGCGGTCGGGCGCGAGGCCGTTGGCCGGGTTGGCGGTCTCCCAGAAGTACCGGAAGGTCCGCGCCTGGAGGTCGGCGAGGAACGCCGGTCCGGCGGCCTGGCCGCGCAGGGGCTCCGCCAGGGCCGACCCGCCCGCCGCGGCGCCGCTGGCGAGGAAGCTGCGTCTGTCCATCGAAGCGCCTGCGGATTGACCGGGCCCGGGCGTCCGGAAGCCGAACCGCCCGGAGCCAGCTGGTTAGAACCGGTAGTTGGCCTCGAGTTGCAGCGTGCGCGGCGGCCCGACCACGCAGGCGGGATTGCCGAAGTTGGCGTTGTGGTCCGGCAACGGCGGCTTGAAGCCGTCGTTGCAGCCCAGGTTCGCATGGTTGAACAGGTTGAACACCTGCAGGCCCACCTCGAACTTCTGGCCGGGGACGAACTCGAAGGCCTTGGCCAGGCGGACGTCAACCTGTGAGAAGCTCCCCGAGTGGGCGAAGTCGCCGATCCGGATGGCGTTGCCGTTGCCGGTGTCGCCGAAGCCCCGCGAGGCGTCTACGACATTGAACGGGGCGCCGGAATTGAGGGTGATCAGCGTGGACGCCTTCAGGCCCCAGGGGAGGCCGACGATGCCGGAGACCACCAGCTGGTGCCGCAGGTCCGCCGCGTTGGGCACGAAGGCCGCCTGGGCGATGTTGGGGAAGTCGAAGTTGAAGTCGAAGCCGCGCTGCTTGGAGCGCGCGTAGGTGTAGGCCGCCGTCACGCCCCAGCGGGACTCCTCCGTGTAAGGCTTCTCGACGTTGACGTAGACGGCCATGTAGCGGGTCTGGCGGGCGTTGCTGGCGGCGACGACATTGCCGAATCCCGGCACCGGGATGAAGTCCAGGAAGCCGGCGGCGTTGCGCGCCACGCTGCGGTTCGCCGGGAAGTAGCCGATCTCGTCGCGGCCGTATTCCTCGCTGAGGGTCAGGGAGGTGTTCCAGTCGCCGAAGCGCTGGCGGACGCCGGCGCTGAACTGGTCGGTATAGGGCGGCTTCAGGTCGTTGCGCAGGACGCGAAGCTCGCCGTTGGGCGCCTGGCCGGACGCGATCAGGCCGTTCAGCCCGGCGAGCGTCAGGAACTGCGGCTGGAACTTGATGGTCGGCTGGCCATTGCGCGGCGCGCCGTCCGGCGAGAACTCGAAGCTGCGCAGGGTGAACTGCCGAAACAGGCTCTCCTCGGCCGCGTTGCGGAACAGCGTCCGGTCATAGTAGCGGCCGTAGCCGGCGAACAGCACGGTGCGCTGATCGCCGAACCAGTCGTAGGAGATACCGATCCGGGGCTGGAACTCACCCATGTAGGGATGCCGGTTGGAGCCGGTCGAGATGAAGTCGTTGGCGTGGAAGAAGTTGCCCGGCTGGGTCGAAAGCGTCGCCTCGAGCCCGCGCAGCGCCGCGACCGCATTGGCGGGCGTCACGAAGCTGTTGTTGTTGGCGTTGCTCTCATAGTCCCAGCGCAGGCCGGCGTTCAGCGTCCACTGCGGGGTGATCCGCCAGTCGTCCTGGATGAACAGGCCCGCCTGGGTGTCCCTGGCCGAGACGCTCGGCACGCCGGTGCCCAGCAGGGCCTCGAACGGCTGGGCGAAGCTCTCGTTCAGCCCCGGGTTGATGTCGAAGTTGAACTGCGGATTGGTGTTCTGGCCGTTGACCACATGGTAGCGGTCGAAGGAGACCTTGCCGCCGAACTTGACCACGTGGCTGCCGTGCCAGTCGAGGTCGAACAGGGTCACGTTGTCGCGGAACGTGAGGTCGTGCTCGGTGGTCTGCTGGAAGGTCGAGAAGCCGCCGATCTGGATGACGCCGAAGAAGTTCTCCCCCACCAGGTTGGGGTTGGCGATGGCCGGATTGAAGTTCGAGTCCAGATAGTCGACCCACGCCTCGTTCAGCCAATGGTCGCCCTGGTAGGTGTCCTGCAGCTTGGTGGTGAAGACGGTGTTGCGGATGGTCTGCGCCTGCTGGACGCTGACGTTGGCGCCCGCGCCCTGGCCGCCGAAGCCACGAAGGTCGTGCTCCTTGCGATAGCTGGCCGAGAGCTCCACGGTGTTCTCGTCGGTCATCCGCCAGGTGAGCTTGCCGAACGCCAGGTCCTCGCGGAAGGGGCTCGCGAAGTTGCCGAGGAAGGGCGCCAGCGAGAACGGCACCTGGGCCTGGCGCGTCGGGTCGCCCTGGGCGATCACCTGGCCCGCCCGCATCTGGTCGTTGACTTCGTAGGCGCCGAAGAAGAACAGCTGGTCCTTGATGATCGGGCCGCCGATCGAGGCGCCGTACTGCTTCTGGTCCTGCTTGGGCTTCTCCAGGCCGTTCTTCTTGGTGAAGAAGTCCTTCTCCATCAGGTTCTGGTTCTGGAAGAGCCCGAACAGCTCGCCGTGGTAGTCGTTGGACCCGGACTTGGTGACCGCGGTGATGATCGACGTGCCGGCGTCCTCGTACTCGGCCTTGAAGTTCTGGGTGGAGACGCGGAACTCCTGCACCGCCAGCTGGCTGAACGGATTGCCGCGGCTGGAGTCCTGGCCGACGATGCCGCCCTGCTGGACGTTGCTCTTGAGGCTGACCCCGTCGATGAAGACGTTGGTCTGGCTGGACGTCAGCGACTCTGCCGCCGATCCGTTGGCGCCGCCGGCGAAGGTCTTGCGCAGCGGATCGGTCGAGAGCCGGATCCCTGGCGCCAGGATCGCGAAGTTCAGGAAGTTGCGGTCCGACTGCGGCAGGTTCTCGATCTGCAGGGTGGTGATGTTGGTGGCCACTTCGGAGGTCTTGGTCTCGCGGGCGTGCGGCGCCGCGGTGACCACCAGTTCCGACACCGCCGGCGCGGCCGCCGCGCCGACCGCGAGGTCCACCGTCGCGGTCTGGCCGACCTGGACATCGAGCACCTGGGTCGCCGTGCGGCCGTCCGGCGCGGTCGCGGTGATCTGGTAGCGTCCGGGCCGCAGGCCGGGCAGCACATAGCCGCCGGTCTGGTCGCTGGTGGCGCGGGTCACGAAACCGGTGCCGACCTGGGTCGCCACCACCGTCGCGCCCGGCCGGGCGGCGGCGTTCTCGCTGACCTGCCCGTTGACCGTCGCGGTGCTGAGCTGGGCGTGGGCGGCGCCGGCCAGCCCCAACCCGATGGCAAGGGCGGCGCAGGACGCGAGCAGGCGTGCGCGGAGCGCCTCGGTCTTGATGGTGTGCATTTCGATCCTCCCAGATTTCATTCGATCGCGGTCCTTGCCGCGGATGGCCGCGGGGCCGAGGACTCGCGCACCACCAGGCGGGGATGCACGGTCTGCGGCGTGTCCTTGGTGTCGTCGCCGTCGATCACCGCCACCAGGCGCTTCAGCGCGCGGCGGCTGAGGTCGGCGATGTTGATCTGCACGGTGGTCAGCGACGGCCGGATCAGGCGAGCGACCGGAATGTCGTCGAAGCCGGCTACGGCCATGTCCTGCGGCACGCGCAGGCCCCGCTCGCCGAGCGCCAGCAGGCAGCCGATGGCCATGGCGTCGTTGGCGGCGAACACCGCCGCCGGCCGCGGCGCCATCTGCGCCAGCCGCATGCCGGCGCGATGGCCCGACTCCTCGGTGAAGTCGCCTTGCAGCACCAGGCCCGCGCCGCCGACGGCGTCGTGGTATCCGCGCAGCCGCTCCTGGGATTCGAAATTGTCGGTGGGGCCCGCGATGTGGGCGACGAGGCCGCCGGCCGCCGCCAGGTGGCGCACCACCGCCACCGCGCCGGAATGGTTGTCCACGCAGAAGGAGGCGCGCGAGCCGCCTTGCACGCGCGTGTTGATCAGCACCGTCGGGAGGTCGTCCGCGAGGTTGTCGGCCAGCAGGGAGGCGTCCACATGCGGCGACATCAGGAGGAGCCCGTCGACCCGTCCGCGCATGGCGCGCATGGCCGCGGCCGCCTCGGCCGAGTCCCCGTGCGACGTCGAGACCAGGAGGTGCAGCCCGCGCTCGCGCGCCGCCAGGTCGGCGCCGCGGATGATCTCCGAGAAGAACTCGCCGTGCAGGTCGGGCAGCATCACCCCGATGGTGTCGGTGCGCCGCGTGCTGAGCGTCCGCGCGCCGGTGTGGGGCACGTAGCGCAGCCGCGCAGCCGCCCCCAAGACGCTGCCGCGGGTGGTTTCGGTGACATTGGCCAGGCCGTTCAGGGCGCGCGACGCCGAGGCTACCGAGACCCCGGCCTCACGGGCCACGTCACGGATGGTGACCGGCCGCGGACGGTCCGCGCCGTCCGAAGACGGATGCGGTCCACGCCCGGCACGCTTTGGCCGGCTCGACACTCCTGGCCTCCCCGGGAGCCGCCCGGCCGCTCTGACGGCGACCGTCGCAACTCCGCCTGCAATCACACGCCCTCGAATGTAACCGGTTCCAGGAAGGAGTAAAGCTCACCTTGACGCCCCGGACCGCAGGCCCGAATAGGGCGACCGGAGACCTATCGATATGACCGCCGACCGCACCTTTCCCGACGGATTCCTCTGGGGCTCGGCGACCGCCGCCTACCAGGTGGAGGGCTCTTCCACCGCCGACGGCGCGGGGATGAGCATCTGGGACCGCTTCGCCCACACGCCCGGCCTGACCGCCAACGGCGACACCGGGGACGTGGCCTGCGACCAGTACCGGCTCTATCGCCAGGACGTCGCGCTGATGCGCGAGCTGGGACTGAAGGCCTATCGCTTCAGCGTGTCCTGGAGCCGGGTGCTGCCGCAGGGCGTGGGCGCACCCAACCCGGCCGGTCTCGACTACTACGACCGCCTCGTCGACACCCTGCTGGAGAACGGCGTCGAGCCCCTCGTCACCCTCTACCACTGGGACCTTCCGGCCGCGCTCGACGACCGCGGCGGCTGGCTCAACCGGGATTCGGCGGACTGGTTCGCCGAGTACGCCAGCCTGATGTACCGCAAGCTCGACGGCCGGGTGAAGACCTGGGCGACCCTCAACGAGCCCTGGGTGGTGACCGACGGCGGCTACCTGCACGGCGCGCTCGCGCCCGGCCACAAGAACCGCTTCGAGGCGCCGATCGCCGCCCACAACCTGATGCGCTCGCATGGCGCGGCGGTGAGCGCCTATCGCGCCGAGGGCAGGGGCCGGATCGGCCTGGTGGTGAACCTGGAGCCGAAGTACCCCGCCTCGCCGTCGCCGCAGGACCTCGCCGCCGTCGCGCGGGCCGAGGCCTACATGAACCGCCAGTACCTCGATCCGGTGTTCCTTGGAAAATACCCCGACGAGATGCGCGAGGTGTTCGGCGAGGCCTGGCCGGAATGGCCGGCCGAGGACTACGCCCTGATTGGCCAGCCGATCGACTGGCTGGGGGTCAACTACTACACGCGTAGCGTCACCCGCCACGACGCGGCCAGCTGGCCGCTGCGCGCTGCGGCCGTACGCCAGCCTCAGGCCACCTACACCGAGACCGGCTGGGAGGTCTTCCCGCAGGGGCTCACCGACATCCTGGTCTGGGTGAAGCAGCGCTACGGCGACATTCCGCTGATGGTCACGGAGAACGGCGCGGCCTTCTTCGATCCGCCCCAGGCGGAGGAAGGCCGGGTCGAGGACCCATTGCGGGTCGGCTATCTGCGCAAGCACCTGGCCGCGGTGCGCGACGCGATTGCTCAGGGGGTGAAGGTCGAGGGCTACATGGTGTGGTCGCTGCTCGACAATCTCGAGTGGTCGCTGGGCTACTCCAAGCGCTTCGGGATCGTTCACGTGAACTTCGCGACGCAGGAGCGGACGCCGAAGGACAGCGCGCGGTTCTATGCCCAGGTGGTGGCGAGCAACGGCGCCGTGCTCTAGAGCACGATGAGTTTTGATGGAATCATCAAAACTCTGAATCGTGCTCGCAGGTTTAGGCGACGACCCTGTTTTTCCCGTTTTGATTGATTCAATCAAAACGGGACAGGGTCTAGGCGGCGCGACTGCGTCCGTCGGCGGGCGGACGCCGGTAGGCGAGCCCGGCCGCGTCGAACAGCAGGGCCTTGTCGGTCGGCGCGCCGAGCCGCAACGGCTGGCCCGGCCGCACGGCGGCGCCGGGCGCAAGCTCGGCGGTGACCTCCTCGTCCGAGCCGGCCAGCACCCCGTAGGCATAGGCCGTCGACCCCAGCAGCTCGACGAAACGCACCGTCGCCGTGAAGCTGTTCGAGGTCGCGCCCGGCTCGCAATGCTCCGGACGCACCCCCAGCGTCACCGGGTCGCCGGGCCGCGCGCCGGTTCCGTCGGCCGCGACCCGGATGGTCTCGCCGGACCGGAGGCGGACCGTCGTCTCGCGGGCGCTCGCCTCGGCCACCACGGCGCTGAGCAGGTTGATCTTCGGCGACCCGATGAAGCCCGCCACGAACAGGTTGTCGGGGCTGTGGTAGAGGTCCATAGGCGCGCCGGCCTGTTCGATGCGGCCCTCGGACAGCACGACGATCCGGTCGGCCAGGGTCATCGCCTCCACCTGGTCGTGGGTGACGTAGATCATCGTCGTCCTGAGGGTTTCATGCAGCTTGGCGAACTCGTAGCGCATGCGCACGCGCAGCGCCGCGTCCAGGTTCGACAAGGGCTCGTCGAACAGGAACACCCGGGGCTGACGAACGATGGCCCGACCGATGGCGACCCGCTGGCGCTGACCGCCCGAAAGGGCCTTCGGCCGCCGGTCGAGCAGGTGTTCGATATTGAGCGTGGCCGCCGCCGCGCGCACCGCCGCCTCGATCTCCTTACGCGGCGTCCTGGCCAGCTTCAGGGCGAACGCCATGTTGTCGAACACCGTCATGTGCGGGTAGAGCGCGTAGGACTGGAACACCATGGCCACGCCGCGCTCGGCCGGCGAGGTGTCGTTGACCACCGCCTCGTCCATGCGGACCTCGCCCGCCGAGGGCGCCTCGAGCCCGGCGATGATCCGCAGCAAGGTCGACTTTCCGCAGCCCGACGGCCCGACGAAGACGACGAACTCGCCGTCCGCGATGGTCAGCTCGATGTCCCGCAGGACGACATTCGCGCCAAAGGCCTTGCGCACCTGCGAAAGCTGAACCCGCGCCATCCGGCAAACAGACCAAACTGCGCTCGCGCACGCAACGCTTACATGCGGCGATGGGCCAAACCGGGTCTGGCCCAAAGGCCGGCCGTTACCGGATCTTGATCGTCGCCGTCCCCTGGTCGGAGGTCACCTCGAAGCTGTCGCCGCTCTTCTTGTCCTTCGGATAGACCACGCAGCGCTCGGTGGGGTCGGCGTTGGAGCTGGTGCAGAGCTTGTCGCCGTCGATCCGCCAGGCGCCGGTGACCTGGCCGTCCATGGCGGTGAACTTGCCGTCCGGCGTGAAGTCCACCGGGATCTCCATGTCCCCGATCACCAGGATCATGCCGTGGGTGGTCACCTCCTTCAGGGTGTCGGCGAAGGCCGGCGCGGCGGCTCCGGCGGCGAGCGCCGCGGCGCTCAGGGCGATGATCGTCTTGCGCATGGGAGATCTCCTTCGGTGGCCCAGGCGAAGCTTCGCCGACTATCCGGCCGCGACCTTCGCCGTTCAAGCCTGGCGATCGAGGGCGCCTGAGGCCGTCACAGCCGTGCGGCCGTTCCCAGCGCCTCTGCGGCCGCGTCGAGGCGCCGGTCGCGCGTCCAGAGCCTGGCGTCCGGCGTCAGGGCCGCAGCCGCGAGCAGATGGGCGTCGACCAGGCCGAGGCCCTGGCCCCACAGACGGTGCGCCTCGATGAACGCCATCAGCTCGGCGTCGGTGGCGGCCGCGGCCTGTGGCAGGCGGCCGAGCAAGGCCAGCACCTCGCCAGGCCGCGGCAGGTTCCCCAGCGCCAGTTCCGCGATCACGAACGGGTGGCAGATCACTTGGCCGCGGGTCAGCAGCTCCGCGAGCGCCTGGTCGCCGGCGCGCAGATGATCGACCCAGACCGACGTATCGGCGAGGATCATGTCCCGGGGGTCAGCCGTCGCCGCGGCGGGGCCGTCAGGTCCGGCGCGCTGCCGCCCAGCCGCGCCAGGCGCCGCGCGCTCTCCCGTTCGATCAGCGCCTTCAGGGCCTCGCGGATCAGCGCCGGCTTCTCGCGCAAGCCCGTCAACTCGCCCGCGACGGCGACCAGTTCGTCATCGAGCGCCAAGGTCGTGCGCATGCGGCTCCTCCGGTGAGCATCAAATCTGGCATCGAATGATGTCGAATTCAATGCACAACTGAGTTCGGGATATGTTGGTGTCGTGCCAGCGCTCGCGTCGGCCTGCGGCTCAGCTAGATTGTGGCATGATGCGGTCTAGCGATCCCCCGTCCGGAAAGCCGAATGACGATCTCGGCGGCTACATCATGACGTGGTTTGTGATCCTGGGTCTCGGCGCGGCTACCGCCTGCGCCCAGAGGCGCCGCCGGTGGGGGTTGCTCCCGGCTGACATTGCACCGGCGCAAGCATGAAGGGCGCCGACTTCTGCGTCCGAACCACGCCGGCCCCGCCGCCGAGCAGAAACCCCAGCCTTCATCAGAAGGCGTCCCGCCCTTAAGTCCACGGTTGATTGCGAGCCTCCCGGTCCAGCCGTGTCAAGGACCGGCCCCTGGCCGGCCGCGCCGCGGCGCGCCTCCGGCGCGTCCTTGAGACGTCTGGACCGGCAGGCAAACTGGCCGACATGGACTTAGGGCGGGGTGGCCCTCCAGCGACAATGCTGAAGGGCCAAAAGCGATCACGATGACCGCGCCAGTGTTAAATCCGCAACCGGAATTTCAGGAAAAATCCTGCCATACTTGAGATCGGCGATACGACCTTGATTGATCCGATAGTCTGCGGCGATGCTTGAGTATTTATCTCCTCGCAGAATTCTCGCCTTTATGACTGAGATCTCGATCTTCGAGAGATGCTTCATTCGCTTGTTCCTTTTTCATATTCAAGGAACGGCCGTTCCGATGCTGACCGTTAGCGTGCGAATCGCACCGCGCAACGAATGAAAATCAAATTAGACAGGAGGTCTATCCATAACCTATTGAATATATTTCCTAAAACTCTGGCCATTCCGACTTTTTGGACAAATCCGCCACATTCTCTTCCTTTAAGGGGTCGTAGGCTCGCTCCAGCCACCAGCCTTCATGTTGATAACGATATGACTGGTAGCGGTCGCGAACGACCTTTGGCGAGGCGTAGGTACTGCCAACGTGGGCAAGGGCTTTTCGCCAACTGTGATCAATAGCTCGGATATGTCCGAATTGGCCTCTATGCGAAGGGAACCAGAAGGCAGCGCCAGGAAAATCGCGCCGCCCCAGGTTTAGTACGCGAAGCAGGATAGAGTTATCGACATTTGATATCTGTTGGTTACGCCATGTGATTTTAGAATATTCCCACGTCCGCCGTCCAAATGGAGGCCGAGAACCATCACGCGGCATGTACCGATAGTCGCGCACCTGATCCCATCTGGCGGCCATGAGCTGCGAGAGGGGCGCGTGGAAGCTAAGAAAGAGACGTAGACACAAGGCTTGTTGCCAATAGCATTGATCGGATTCTAGCTGATGGAACAGGTCGTTATAGAAGGAAGTCTTCGGTTCTGGTCGGCGACGTTGTGCATCGACTCGAGAAAACGAGCGACCGCGGAGGTGGTGGGAGGATAGTTTCCCTCGTGCCCCGAATTCGAAAGGCAAGTCAAATATCCGCCCAAGGAACGGTCGCAAGACTCGTAAATTAGCTTGGCTGAGATTCTTCGACTTGAACACCGCGACAATTTCCTTCTGCGGCACCTCTAAGAGCCGAAGTTGTTTCGTCGTTTGAGGGACGTGCGTCGCAAAGAGTTTATCGAGTCTGTCGCGGTGAGTGAGCGAAATACCTTTGTCAGCCATGCGACTTAGAACGGCTTCTTCAGCTTGCTGAAGCGATACTCGTGCTAGCATCGTGCGCGAGCGAGCTCGTTGCGCAATTTCCTCGTCGCGAAGTGTCGGCTTACCTTTGAGCCGGTCGAGTTCGTCGCCAGCCCAAGCGCGCGCTTGATCGACGAAGAACCCTAAGCTCGGAAGCTCATGTTCGCGACGCCAATAGCCAAATGGCGAGAAATCCCAATAGCTTGTAGACCGTCGGACCTGTCTCCCGGATTGGTCCAGACACCTGATCGAAAATGCTTTGCCGGTCCCACTCTTTGTTGCCCAGAGACGAAGGCCAAAGCCTTGGAGTTCTGTGTCACTTATCCAAAGCTCCCCCCGCTGAGGCGGGGTCGCTGCATCGACATATTGGGTAGTAAGGAGCGCACGATGGCCCATCGCGCCAGTTTGGGAAGGGCGCGCCCTAGGTCAAAGAAAAACCCGGCCGACGTTTCCGCCGGCGGGGCTCTCAAGACCGCTCAACCTGGGCTGAAACCGCCCTCAGTACCCCTGGATCCGCGCGTAGCGGTCGCGGTGGAAGGCCTGGTTGCCGAAGGCGGCCTCGGCGGCGCGGGCGCGCTTCAGGTAGAAGCCCGCGTCGTGGGCGTCGGTCATGCCGATGCCGCCGTGCATCTGGACCATCTCGTTGGAAACCAGGTGGAAGGTGTCGCCCATCTTGGCCTTGGCGAGGCTGACCAGCTCCGGCACCTCGGGGCTGTCGG
>Ga0105240_10004675_pt1 | contig 20690 bp, 18 predicted proteins | sample KBSC54metaG_FD_80426 | JGI IMG/M metagenome (GOLD analysis project Ga0105240, IMG submission 80426) | Corn rhizosphere microbial communities from Kellogg Biological Station, Michigan, USA - KBS C5-4 metaG | ecosystem: Host-associated > Plants > Roots > Rhizosphere > Soil | place: Michigan, USA... | reverse complement strand
TGCGGTTCCTTCCGTCGACATAGGAACTCCTGCGGTCACCGGTGCTCAACTGGTTCCGAAGACTGGCTACTGGATTACACAGTACGGGTCTTCTACGCAACCAGATACGCGATTGATGACTCGCTCCGCACTTCCAGAACGCTACGAAGCAGGCGAGCGGTTCGAGTCGGTGAAGGACCGTGCGATTGACGAACCTGGGGAGTTCGAACGCGGAAACCGGCATGTCCGGTATCCGCGAGATCGGTTTGTAGTGGCAGCCTTCTCCAAGCGTGAAAACCGGAAACACGGATACAAGGAACTCATATGGCTCGTCAGGTCATAGTCGTGGGTGACACGCTGGCGCCGCACGGAGGAACCGTCACCGCGGGCTCGAATGCGGACATCGTGGACGGCAAGCCGATCGCCCGCAAAGGTGACACGGTGGAATGCAAGCAGCACGGTACGCAGACCATTGCGGAAGGCGATGAAACGAGCCTGATCGGCGGCAGTCCTGCCGCGTTGCATGGGCACCGTGCGACCTGCGGATGCACGTTGGTGAGCCGGGGGACAACAATTTCGATGGTTTGAGGACAGCGTCAGCAGTTGCCAATCGAACAGCGCCAGTCGAACAGCGCGCGGCAATCCTGAAGCACAGTTGCTGCGGACCCGTTTCGATCGACTAGTATCGCGGCGCTACGCTAGGTAGATCCGGGGCTCTCCCGCCGAAGGACGCGTGGGAGATATCGTTCAGCGTGATCTCATCTACATCGTCAGATCGGCTACTGCTTGCACGCGCGGAGCGCCGGCAAGTACTGGCGCTCGCCGCTGTCAGAGGAAGTAAGGACCGACAATGAATCAACGCCGTTCGGCTTCGTCTGCGACGGTCGTCTCCGATGAACCGTTGCTGCTCGCATTCCTATGCTTACCTGCTTCACGTGCTCAACGAATTACCGCAGCGGGCGTCGGTTGGAGCGGCCCCCTGAAAGTCCGAACACAGTCTCCCACTTACAATAGCGGGTAGGCATACGACTGTGTTTTTGACTAGCGCCAATCAAGAAGTGATGGATGTATCGGATGTATCGACGGGTCCCGAGCGCCGGCGGCGGTGGTCGGTCGAAGAGAAAGTGACGATGGTCCGGGAGAGTTTCGAGGCAGGCAAGACGGTTTCGATAGTCGCCCGGGGCCACGGCGTGAATCCGAATCAGTTGTTCCATTGGTGCAAGCTCTATCAGGATGGCAGCCGGCGGCATCAATACCCAATTTGGATTTGATAAAAATGGCTGTCGTTGAGCGTGCAAAAACGGCTCGATCACAATATGTTTCCTTGTGCATTAGCCGTCGAATGGGCATCTTGACGCAAAAAACATATGCATCGACGGAGAATGGTGTAACAGTCGCGAGAGCGAATTCTCAATTTAAATTGCTGAATGACAAACTTAACAGGTGGGTGTGTGGTGTATAAATTTTGGGGACTCATGCTGGGGTTCTGCCTGTTCGCGTGTGAAACGGTCGACGCGACCGAACCCGCGGCGTCGATTTGCGCGAACGGCGAATGCGTTGTTTTTGTCAACGACAAACCTCCCGCGGCAGAGGCTTTGTGTGACGGCGCAGCTGTAACGATTAGATGGACCGTTGGTGAGAATGTCTTTTTGACGACATGCGAGGATGCTGGAACGGCAGAGCAAAATACTAATTTTCTTTCGGATGCCGCATGTAACCACGCAAGTAAGCTCGTTTACGGCCGCCCCGTCCTGAAGCAATTTGTGCGACAACACCCAGGAGGGCCGGTGCCAGACAAGTTTGCACCACGCCCGTATTGCACGCCGCCGTCGTTGCAGCAGGTTGGGACTAGTGCGTTTGTATTGCTGGATAAGCTGCCTGCAAATACCGAAAATGGTTACTGTTTTGAGCCGACATATGTGTATTATGATCAAGGGCAAGTCACCATCGACACTGCGAAAGGGAAAATAGCCACGTCGGATAAAGATTATTTTGGCGCGCCGCTAACTGCGCGGGAACGGTCGAATCTTGCTGCGCTGATCCATCAATACGGGCTGATGTCGCGCCAGTCGGTCGATGCGGCTGAAGAAAACCGACGTCAGGAGACTGTCCGTCATGTTGCAGCGGAGCGTGCATATTTGTACGGCACGCCGGACGAGAGTGGGAAAAATAAAGAATATTTGATTCGTGGCGATACCGTCGTGATACTTAAGAAAGCTGGTGCTTGGGTGCAGATTCGTTACCGTCAGGCTAATGGCAAAGAGATTGTTCGCTGGACACGATCTGCCGACCTGGTCGAGGGCCGGTGACATGAGCACGGTGACTTGTCTCTCGTGAAAAACGTGACTTTAAAATCTCTGAAACCAAGTATCGCTTCGTTTCGAATCAACTCATGCGGCGTGCATGTTGTTCATATCAGCATGATGTTCGCTACGCCCATGCTGTTGACTGGCCTTGCTGCCGCCGCGCCGCAGTCGACGCTTCGGTTTGCTCTGCCGGGCGGTGCAGCGATTCTATATAGCGACGCCGCGAACCCTCAGGACCCATTGCCCGCACGCACTTGGAAGAAGGCCGTTTTTTATCTTCCGAACGGGGTGACGTTCGGTCTGCTACCAAGAGCGGGCGAATCAAACGAGAGTGGCGGTACACAAATGGAGCCGCCGAGCGACAGTAATATTTCGCCGTCAGGTCAGTACGTCGTTGTCGCGCGAGACGAACAGGGTGCAGTATCGACGGGGCCGGGGCAACCCGAGTCTGTACTGGACAGGGAGTACTGCTCCATGATCGAAATACGTACGGGATGTATAACCGCTGATCAGACTGGCGAGGTATGTGGAGCAGGCTGGCGGGCGGGGCAGCGCGCGCAGTGGGGAACGGACGAGCAGACGGACTTGATGCTCAAGAGCGACCGACCATCTGCAAGCCGGCAACTGGGCTTTATAAGCGCAGGTCAGCCTCCGAAGCTAACAATTCACGACGATTCCGGTGCGGACAATCTCCTGCGCTGCGACCCGCCGTCACCGGTCAACCGTGAGATCTATCGAAAGATTGCGACTGCCTTGGACGCGACCGGCGCGCACAATGACGCTCGACTGATCGCCAACTCGCTCTCGAAAGCTAATAGCAACTCCGTTGGCACGCCAGCGCCAGCAGCCGTCGAAAGCGAGCATAGAACCGCGTCCGTATCAGTGCAAAAAGCGACGCTTTATACTGCGCCTAATGATGCGAGCGCGAGTCGGGCCTACCTGGTCCAGAACGACATCGTGGTGGTATTGAAACAGTCTCCGGGAGGCTGGGCCTATGTGGACTACGTAAATGCTTCCGGCAAACATCTGCTTCGATGGATCAAGGCCGACGAAATAGCGATCAAGCCGTGATCTGATCCAGTACCTGTACCTAGATTGCGCGATCTCGCTTGTCGCAGTATTCCGTCGGTTGTTATCTGAGATTCGTCCAAAAGCACTTAATTTTCTATGAAACGCTATCTGATCCTTGACGGCGACAAGACCACTGCGGACGGAACGGTAGTCGCCAAGCCCACCACGGTCCGGTTCGAACGTCGTGATGTTGCTCATGAGGGGGACGACGTGCAATGCCCGGAATGCAATTCCACCGGAAAGATCCGATGCGATGGTCCCCGTCAAGTGATGACCGCGCCCGACGGTCGGCGCGCGGCATTGAGCGAAGATCTTTGCATCTGCAAGTGCGATCCTCCGCCGAAACTCGTCGCTTCTCAACAATCGATGTCAGTCGAATCTTGATGCCCGTCTCGGACGCACCTAACAGGCTGTTCAAATTGGGTCCGATGTAAACGGACTCCGAGGCCCAGCCGTTATGATGAGATCCAGGCGATGAGCGCGATGCGCGGAATGGATGAGATGCAAGAACCGCTGTTCACGACGGTAAAGCTGGAAGACTTCGTGCCAGCCGATCATCCGCTGCGGCCGATTTGGCTGCTCGTGAATGCAGCGCTCAAGCGGCTCAACGGGTTGTTTAGCGCAATCGACGGGCGCACCTCGCGGCACGCCGGGTATCGGGCAAGCCAAGTTATCCGCAAACGCATCGAGGAGCACTTCGGTTGGGGCAAGACGATCGGTCGGATTCGGCAGACGGTCTATCGCGGCATCAAGCGTGTGGACCGGCACTTCAAGTTGACGATGGTGGCAAGCAACTCGACCCGAATGGCCCGAATATTGGCCGCGGGCCGCATGGAGCAGTGCAATGACCCGCCACAGCCCAGCCGCACAGCGGCAAGGTGCCGGCTGCCACGCTCGCCAGCGCGGCAACCTGGGCGATGCATCTGCAATTCAGTGGCAAATCGTTCCAAGTGGCTAATACGATGTCGATCTCTACGGATTCGGTCTATGCGCGCCTGTCGAGCGCCGAAGACGAGCTCAAGCGCCTGCGTCTGAGGCAGATGCGTTGGTTCGCCACGGGACTGCTGATAGGCGTCACGGTGCTCTATGGCGTTTCGGTCGTCTTTGCTCGATCGAGCCCGGCATGGCCCTTCATCGGCGCGTTCGCCGAGGCAGCGATGGTCGGCGCCTTGGCCGACTGGTTTGCCGTGACGGCGCTTTTTCGTCATCCGCTCGGCCTGTCGTTCATCCCCCACACGGCAATCATTCCGAAGAACAAGAATCGCATCGCCGATAACCTCGGCGATTTCGTTCAGGGCGAGTTCTTTTCGACGGAGCGTGTGACGAACGTGATCCGGGCCGTCGATCCGGCGGCGAGAGCGGCGCAATGGCTGGCCGACGAAAAGAACGCGGATCTCATCGGTTCGGGTGCCGTCAAGCTGTTGAGCTACGGCTTGACGCTGCTCGACAACGCCAAGGTGCGCGCGTTCCTGAGAAAGACGGTGGCGGACAAGTTCGCGGATATCGACTTGTCGACATTGGCGGGGCAAATCCTTCAAGCGCTCACGCACGACGGCCGGCACCAGGCCGTGCTCGATCAGATGCTCACGGCAACGAGCAAGTATCTGAACGACGAAAGCATCAAGCATCGGGTGGCCGAATTCCTGGCGGACAAAATTCCGCTCTATTTCAAGTCATGGAAGGATTCGACAGCGAACTATGCGATCGAGAAGCTGCTCGGTTTTCTCGGCAGACTGCTGGACGAAGTCGATCGGAATGCGGATCATCCGCTGCGCGCCGAATTCGATCGGGCGGTATGGCGATTGATCGCGAGACTGAAAGACGATCCCGCGTTTCGGGATCAAATTCGCGCCTATCAGCGCCAACTGGCCGCTAATGAAGTGCTGACCGATTATGTCGATGGGCTATGGCGAGATTTCAACGCCTGGCTGCGCGCGGATATTGCGAGCGGTCAGTCGGCCATTCGGGCAAGGCTGTCGGGTGCCGTGAGCGCGTTCGGTGCCGCGTTCGCGGGCGATGCGGGAATGCAGCAGGTCGTCAACGAGCAGATTCTGCTGCAGGTGCCGCGTTTGCTCGACCGTTTCCGGCCGAAGCTGGGCGTGTTCATCGCGAGCAAGATGAAGGAATGGAAAGAACATGAGGTCGTCGAGAAGCTCGAGCTCAACATCGGCCGTGACTTGCAGTTCATCCGCCTGAATGGAACGCTTGTCGGGGGATGCGTCGGGCTTGCAATTCACGCGCTCACCGTATGGCTGCGCTGACGATGCGCGCGTTTGCCGTGGCTGCAGAATCGGACGAGGGAGGCTATGCCGAAGCTCGACACGCTGTCCGATCTACCTGGCCAGACGATTCACCACACGTGCGAACGTCTCTGCCGCCGGCCGGATTGCCTCGAATTCGATTGCACCGAATCCGAGCAGGAACCCGTCGCGAAACGGCGTAGTGCCCTGATTGAACGTATGCAGGCGCCGTAGATAAATACCTTCCTCGAGCGAGCGCGATATCGCGGTATCGAAATCGGTCAAGCCATCGATTCGGACCGTCATGTGAAGTCCTGCCGCGTTAGGCGAGGCTTCCAATGCACTGCCAAACTGTTGGTCGAGGCATCTCATCAATTCGGACCGCCTCGCGCCGTAGACTTCACGCATGCACCGGATGTGTTTTGAAAAATGTCCGTCGGTGATGAAGTCCGCCATCGATGCCTGCAACGAAAGATGCCCGGGTCGATAAAGCCGAAGCGAAGCGGCGGCAAATGCGTCCACGAGATCGGGCGGGACGACGATGTAACTCAGGCGCATGCCCGGATACATGACCTTGCTGAACGTCCCCATCAGGATGACGTGATCACGCTCGTCGATGCCCTGGAGCGATGCCAACGAGCGTTGATCGTAGCGGAACTCGCTGTCGTAATCGTCTTCGAGAATGAACGCATCCCATCGCTCAGCGGCATCGAGGAGCATCCGGCGGCGTTCGTCGGACAATGTGACGCCCATCGGAAACTGATGCGACGGTGTGGCAACGATCAGCCGTGCGGCACGCGTGCATTGCGCAATCTGCATCCCTTCACGGTCGACGTCCACGGGTAGGACCTCGAGTCCGTTGGCCCGCAACACGATCGGGGTCGCCCAGTGGCAAGGGCTCTCGACATACGCGAGTTGCCCTTCATCCGTCAGTATCCGGGAGCAGAGATCGACGGATTGGTTGGTCCCCATCGTGACGATGATCTGCTCGGGCGCCGCGCGCACGGCGCGGGACACACGCAGATACTCGGACAGCGCCCGGCGCAATGGAAGATACCCGCCCGGATTCGAGTACCCCATCAGGTCGGAGTGTTGCGCTCCCAGATAGCGATTCTGGATGCGCCGCCAGGTCTGATACGGAAAGCAGTTGGTGTCGCATACCCCTGGCACGAAGGCACCCTTGCGTTCCTGAATGCCGGCGGGCGCATGGACGAGTTGTTCGCCTCTTCGTGAGAGCGGGCGGGCAAGCGTGCCTTGGACGGTGCGCCTTGAGGCGGCGGGCAACTTGTCGGAGACGAACGTCCCACTGGTCGAATCGGTCTGCAGATAGCCGTCGACAAGCAGTTTGTCGTACGCGTTGACTACCGTGACGCGCGCGACTCCAAGCGCGGCCGCAAGCACACGTGACGACGGCAGGCGTGCCGATGCTTTCAACGTGCCGTCCAGAGCGGCATCGCGGATCAAAGCGGAAATCTGTGCCTGAAGCGGAGTTGCGCTGTCACGGCGCAACCTGCTGTTCAGGAAATCGGCGAGGAGTGAGTCGGCCAACTTGGACCTATCGAACAATTTGAATTGGACTCAGAGGTTAGCGCCGGCTGCGCGTACTGTAAAGGCTGCTACAGAACCCGAATTAACAGAGGAATTGGTTCATGGCGGCGCTCGCCTGGGCGGCGGCCCGACATGAGCTTGCATATTCATTGAAGATGTGAGGAGAAGAGATGAAGGGCTATCGATTTAAAATGGGACGACGCATCGCTTTGATCGCCGCCAGCGCCGCGTTGGCAATCGCTCCGGCATTCGTCGGTCATGCCAATGCTGCGACACCGGATTCGTCGAGCGCATTCGAGGGATTTTCTATTTCACCGTCGGTTGGCGATGGATCGCTCGATCGCATCCGGAAGAAAGGCGAGCTGGTGATCGGAACGTCGAACGACTGGCCCTATTCGTATCTGGACGCCAAAACCGGAGCATTCAGCGGTATCGATGCCGATATCATTCAATACGCCGCAAAGATGCTGGGAATCAAGAAAGTGACGATCCAGACGGTCCCGTTCGACGGCCTCGTACCCGGTGTGCTGTCAGGGCGGTTCGACATGATCGGCGACTCCATTCATTTCACGCCCGAGCGCTCGAAGCTCGTTGCGTTCAGCTTCCCGACGTACTTCTATGCGGAGACCCTCGTCGTAAAGAAAGGGAGCAAGATCACCGCCAAAAATATCGCGGACATGAAAGGGAAGTCCGTCGGCAGCATCCTCGGGACCAACTATACCGAGTGGATCCAAAAAACGGCAGGCGTCCAGTACAAGGGCTACAAAGATGCTGAATCGCTGGTCGAAGATGTCGCGAGCGGCCGTCTGGACGGAGGTATCTATGACTTGCCCGTGGTCGCATCCATTATCAAAGACCACCCGCAGTGGCCCGTCGAGATCGTCAAGGAATATCAGCCGCGTGCTGTCAAGGTTCCGGCCAACTATAGCCGCTATATCTTTCGCCAGCAGGATCAGCAGCTAAACGAGGCGTTTTCCCGCGCGCTCGAATGGATGCAGTACTCAGGGCAATTGAGGACGGTTCTGAAAAACCATGGGCTGGGCGAGGAAGCGAACTAGGAGCGAACTAGATAGCCAGCTTCAATGATCGAAATCCGTCGTCGTTCCAAATGAGTCAGAGATCGCCATGCTTGCTTTCAACGAATTATCGAGCCTGTTGCCCCCCCTTCTCGAAGGGGCGCTGGTCACAGTGGAAGTATCCGTCGTTTCATACCTGATTGCGTTGGTTGCCGGCCTGGCGATCGGCTTGGCGAGAATCTCGCGGTTTTCGCCCGTCCGCATGTTGGCGGCGTGCTACGTTCAGTTCATTCGTGGCACACCACTACTGCTGCAACTATTCTTCATCTACTACGTATTGCCGTACGCGAATGTGGTGCTGTCACCGTTCCAGGCCGGTGTTCTCGGCCTGAGTCTGAACTACGCTGCCTACATGGCGGAAGTGTTCCGCTCCGGAATCGCCGCGGTACCGAAGGGGCAGTCGGAGGCTGGCGTGTCACTGGCGCTGACCAATACGCAGCTGATGACATATGTGGTGATTCCCCAAGCGCTGAAAATCGTGATTCCGCCGATCGGGAATTTTTTCGTCGCGATCTTCAAGGACTCGGCGCTCGTGTCGGTGATCACGATGAAGGACTTGATGTTTACGGGCCAGATTCTCGCCTCGTCGACTTTCAAGCACTTCGAGATATTCGCAATAGTGGCACTGATCTACTTCATGCTGAGCTATCCCGCGGCAAAACTGGTGGAGGCAATCGAGCGGAAGCTCAACGGCCACAGCGAGAAATCGAACGGGCGCCGGAGAGTGTTCGGTTTCCAGCTCAAACGAGCGTCGTGACGCCGGTATTTCCTGTCGATCATGAAGCGATGAGCGGCTTACATCGTTCGATGGGTACGTCGCCCGACGTCGGGCGGAACAATGAATGAGTGGATTGGAGAACGGAGGGACGTTGTGAGAAAGGAAATGCATCGACCGCCTGGCGAGGCACCGGAAAGCGGTACGGACGCGGTCGCCATTGCGGGACTGAGCAAGTCGTTCGGGGACGTCAAGGTTCTGCACGATATCGATCTTCGTATCGGCAAAGGCGAGCGAATCGTCATATGCGGTCCGTCGGGATCGGGAAAATCGACGCTGATCCGCTGCATCAACGGACTCGAGAGCCATGAGAGCGGCGCGATTCAAGTCAATGGTCACTCTTTGGGGGACGATCGCAAGTCGAAGCTGACGATCAGAAAAGATGTCGGGATGGTGTTCCAGCATTTCAACCTTTATCCGCACCTCACCGTCTTGCGCAATTGCACTTTGTCTCCGATCAAGGCGCTCGGCATGAACAAGCGGGAGGCCGAGGAAATCGCACAGCACTATCTGATGAAAGTGAAGTTGTCCGGCCACGAACATAAGCTCCCGTCGCAGCTATCGGGCGGCCAGCAACAGCGGGTTGCGATTGCACGCGCGCTCTGCATGCGTCCAAAGGTCATGCTGTTCGACGAACCGACTTCCGCACTCGATCCAGAACTCGTCAGGGAAGTCCTGGAGACGATGCTCGAACTTGCGGGGGAGGGCATGACCATGTTGTGCGTGACCCATGAGATGGGCTTTGCAAAAGCCGTCGCCGATCGGGTCGTCTTCATGGATGGCGGCCGGATCATCGAGGTTGCGCCGCCGGAGGAATTCTTTCGCAGTACAACGAATCGGCGGATTCAGTCGTTCTTGAGTCATGTTGCATCGCCGCTGGAATCGTTCGTGCCGTCGAAGGCGGCGCTGGCCTGAATAGTTGCAGGCAAGAAGCGCGTCGTTTCGAAGTCCCACTTCAGGGTTCGCCGTCATCGGCGAGCCTTTTTTTTCTTTGTGCATCGAGAGGAACTGCCAGGTTACCCGGTTGAGTAATCCCGGCAGTGTCGATCGTCGATCGTCGGGTGCGGATCAGTTCATCGTGGCATGCTCGCGAATGACTTGCCGCATCGTTTCGATCATCTGCGCGAGTTCGCTTTCGGTCGAGAAGAACGGCGGTGCAAGGGTCGCGTTGTCGCCGGTCCAGCGGGAATAGAATCCTCGGTCAAGTAGTGCTTCCGTGATCTGGTAACCGCGCTGGCCCGGCTTTCCATCGATGGGTGCGAATTCCACACCGGCACCCAACCCGATATTCCGAACATCGACCACGTTCGGCTCGCCTTTGAGCGAATGAATCAGTTCTTCGAATGTTCTTTCGAGAGCGCGCACGCGAGCCGGTACGCCTTCTTCCTCGAAAATGTCGAGTGCAGCGCATGCCGCCGCGACGGCAACCGGGTGGGCCGAGTACGTGTATCCGTGAAAGATGGTGTTCTGCTGCTCCGGCGTCGTCATGAAGGTATTGAAAATTTCATCGGTCATGATGACGCCGCCGAGCGGCTGCGTTCCATTCGTCACGGTCTTTGCGAACGTGATCATATCCGGCTTCACGTTGAATCGCTGGGCGGCGAAGTTTTCGCCCATGCGGCCGAAACCGCAAATCACCTCGTCGAAAATAAGCAGAATGCCGTGTTTCGTACAGATTCGGCGCAACGCCTCGAGATACCCGGTGGGGGGCACGAGAACACCCGTCGAGCCTGCCATCGGCTCCACGATGACCGCCGCGATCGACGAGGCGTCGTGAAGTGCAACGAGGCGCTCGAGATCCGAGGCTAAATGCGCGCCCCAGTTCGGCTGACCCTTCGAGAATGCCATGTCGGGCAGGCTATGCGTATGCGGCAGATGATCGACACCCGGGATCATCAGAGTCGCGAACATCTTGCGATTGGCGACCATGCCGCCGACGGAAATACCGCCGAACCCGACGCCGTGATATCCGCGCTCGCGGCCGATCATCCGAAAGCGTGTCGCATCGCCCTTGAGGCGATGGTATCCGGTCGCAATCTTCAGCGCCGTATCGACAGCATCCGATCCGCCGGTGGTGAAGAAGACGTGATTGAGATCACCGGGTGCCATTGCGCCGATGCGCTCGGCGAGCCGGAACGCCTTCGGATGCGACATGTTGAACGCGGCCACGTAATCCAGTTCGCGCATTTGCCGGCCGACCGCCTCGGCGATTTTCGGGTGGCAATGCCCCATTCCCGAGCACCATAAGCCGGAAAACCCATCGAATACTTTTTCGCCGTTGCTCCCGTAAAGGTAGTTGCCTTCCGCTCTTTCGAATAACCGCGGCTTGCGCTTGAAAAGTCGATTTGGAGTGAACCCCATAAAGTAGGATTCCAAATCTATATCGCTTTGATGCTTGATGTCTTCCATGATTCTCCAGTTCTCCATCGAATCGCTATTGACGCTGGCGCGGATGCGTTACAGTACGCCTGCTCGCGCATGGGCTATGCGTCCAATTTATGTTGGACCTTAGGTCCAATTACGATCTCGTGGATTGGGTAGAACCAATCGGCGGGATTCGCCGACGTACAGCACGGGCACGTGCTGTACGGGTGCCGCGACGCTCGTTCAGCGACGATCGAGCCAGACAGTCTGGATGTTGCAGAACTCGTGCAGGCCATAGCACGACAGCTCGCGTCCATAGCCGCTTTTCTTCACGCCGCCGACGGTGACCCGCGGGTCGCTTGCGACGTCGCCGTTGATGAACACGGCGCCCGTATCCAGCTGAGCTGCCATTGCGTTGGCCTGTTCGATATTACGCGTCCAGACGGTGCCGCCGAGGCCGTATTCGCTATCGTTCGCGAGCTCGACTGCATGCTGGGCGTTGCGCGCGACGATGAGGGCTGCAACCGGGCCGAACAGTTCCTCCCGGAAAGCGGTCATACCGGGGCGGACGTCGGCCAGGACTGTCGGCGCGTAATAGTTGCCCGCTCCGTCGAGCTTGTGGCCGCCGTGCACCAGTCTCGCGCCCTCCTCGATCGAGCGTTGAACTTGCTCATGCAGTTCGTCCCGAAGATCGTAGCGCGCCATGGGCCCGATATAGGTGTGCTCGTCAAGCGGCGAGCCGACCCGCAATGCGCGAACCGCCGCGACGAAGCGTGCCTCGAATTCCGCGGCGATGGGCTCCTCGACGATGATCCGCTTCGCCGCGAGGCAAACCTGGCCGGCATTCTGAAAGCGTCCCGCGACGGCCGAGCGCGTTGCCTGTTCGAGGTCGGCGTCAGCCAGAACGATGAAGGGATCGGAGCCGCCGAGTTCGAGCACGCACTTCTTCACCGATTCGCCGGCGAGCCGCGCGATCGCCGCGCCGGCTCGGACGCTGCCCGTTACGGCGATCGCGGCGATGCGCCGATCGGCGATGACGGAGGCCACGCGTTCGGGCGGAATGTTGACGAGCTCGAACGCACCGCCCGGCAGTTCTGTTTGGGCCAACACATCGCGCAGCAAATAGGCGGAACCCATCACGTTCGGTGCATGCTTGAGCACATAGGCATTACCGGCGAGGAACATGCCCGCCGCACCCCTGAGAACCTGCCAGACCGGAAAATTCCATGGCATGACCGCGAGAATCGATCCAAGCGGCCTGAATTCCTGCCGCGCGCGATTGTTTTCGACCATGGTCGGCGCGGGTTCGAGAAAGGCGGGGCCGTGGGTCGCGTACCAGTCGCATAGCGAGGCGCATTTATCGATCTCGGCGCGCGCCTGCGTAATTGGCTTACCCATTTCGTCGGCGATCATCGCTGCCATTTCACCTTTCCTGTCGCGCAATACTTGCCCGATCTGCTCGAGGATGCGCGCGCGTCGCGCAACCGGTGCGACACGCCATTCCCGGGCGGCGCGCTCGCTCCGTGCGAGCGCGGCTTCGACCTCGACCTCGGAATCGAACGGATACTGGGCGATGACAGCGCCAGTGGCGGGGTTGCGAGAGATCGCGTGGCCGTCGCCGGAACGGTTGATCATGGTTGTCTCTGATGTGTTTGCCAGCTTGGAAGAATAGAATCTGTTGGAAATTGCAAATAGTGAATAATTGAGAACGTGTTGTTCTCGGAGAGTGAACAAGTGGAGCTCGCTCAGCTACTGATCGTCAGAGAAATTGCGGATGCGGGCAGCGTTCAGGCGGCTGCGCAGCGGTTGCACAGGGTGCCGTCGAATGTAACCACGCGGCTGCGTCAACTCGAGGAGGAATTGGGAGCCGAACTATTCATCCGGGAAAAAATGCGGCTTCGGTTATCCGCGGCGGGCGTCGCTTTTCTAGGCTATGCACGCAGGATTCTCGATCTGTCCGAGGAGGCGCGTCAGTCGGTATCGGGAGAGGAGCCGCGGGGCCCCTTACTTCTCGGCGCTCTCGAAAGCACGGCCGCCGTTCACATTCCCCACCTTCTTGGGGCGTTCCACCGGCGGTATCCCGATGTGAGTCTCGATCTGAGCACCGGGCGCTCCGGTGACCTGATCGACAGCGTATTGAGTGGGCAACTGGCTGCCGCATTCGTCGATGGTCCTGTCGTGCATCCGGCGTTGACTGGCACCGAGGCGTTCGACGAGGAACTCGTTCTGATCTCCGCGGCAGACCGGAGTCCGATCGAGCGCGCGCGAGATGTCACTGGCACGAGCGTTTATGCATTCCGCTCTAATTGTTCATACCGGCGCATTTTCGAGCGATGGTTCGAAGAGGACGGGGCTGCACCGGGGCGGATCTTCGAACTGGAGTCATACCACGGGATGCTCGCGTGCGTCGCCGCGGGCGCCGGTCTTGCATTACTGCCGGCAAGCATGCTCGAAAGCATGGCAAATCGCACCATGGTCACGGTCCACAAGCTGCCGCCGCGCTATCGCGACGTGAAAATCCATCTGATATGGCGTCGAGATCTGCATTTGCCGGCGTTACGCCGACTGATCGACATGATCGAACCCATGCGCGATGTACATACGCCTGCTCATGACCTGGCCATGTGAATGGCCGGTGTCCGGAGCACAGGTTCCGTTTTTCGCAGATGCGGTCTCGATGGTGCGAGGCGCGTGCAGCCCCGATGGCTGCACGCGGTTCAGGCGCGGCCCCTACGCCGCGGCCGGCTCCTGAGCGAGATGCATGCTGGGGCTCGAGGCCGCGGCATGCTCGCGAATCAGTTGTTCGACGGTGTCGCCCGATACCGTTTCGGATTCGAGCAGGCGCTCGGCGATGGCCCGCAATACCGGTTCGTTGGCGCGCAGCAACGCCTGGCATGCATCGTCGAGCTCCCGCAGCAGAACATTCGCGTGTTCGATCGCATTCTTCAGCTGCAAGCCCGCGTATTGAGCCGGCAGCGCCGCGAGGCTGAACAGGTTTCCGTCCACGTTGAAGCCGAACTTCGACACCATGTCGAGCCCGATCCGCGAAGCTTCCTGCAAATCCTGCGCGGCGCCGCTCGACGCTTCGGAGAACACCAGCAGCTCCGCGTTACGTCCGCCGAGCAGCACCTGGATTTCGTTGCGCATCTCCGTCTCGCGATAGAGGTGCTTGTCTTGCGCTTTCGTGACCAGTGCCACGCCGAGTGCGCCGCCCCGCGGCAAAATCGTGATTTCCTCGAGCACGCCGGTATGGAGCAGAGCCGCCACCAGACCGTGCCCCGCTTCGTGAACGGCAATACGCGTACGTTCTTCTTCCGACAGTGCGCGTTCCGCGCCGCTGACGTCGCCGATGCGCGCGATCTTGATGGCTTCGATGAAATGCGCGGCCGTAATGGTGCTCGCGCCAGCTTTGCGAGCGACCAGGCCCGCCTGGTTGACGATCATCGCCAGCGTGGCGGGCGAAAGCCCCGTCGTCAGCCGGGCCAATTGGCCGAAGTCGATATCGTCGGCCTTGGACGTCAGCTTCGCCGCATAAAAGCGGAGAATCTCCGCGCGGTCTTCGAGATCCGGCAGGCGCACTTGTACCGTGCGATCGAACCGGCCGGGCCGGCGCAACGCTTCGTCGAGGTTCTCGGGATGATTGCTCGCGGCGACGACGATCACCCCCTGGTTGGATGCGAAACCATCCATTTCCGCCAGCAACTGATTGACGATGCGGTTGCTTTCCGCTTCGGCCGGCCCGCCGCCGGTATCGGTGCGCTTGCCGAGGCCGTCGGCTTCGTCGATGAAGATGACGGTGGGCGCGTTTTTACGCGCCAGCTCGAACAGATGCTTGACCTTCTGAATACCGACACCGTAATACTTCGCGCTGAAATAGCTGCCGGTGATCGAGATGAAGCTTGCGCCGCATTCGCCCGCGAGCGCTTGCGCCAAGCGTGTTTTGCCGACGCCAGGGCCGCCCGTCATCAGAATGCCGCAGGGGGCGCGCACGCCCATATCGGTGAATCGCGCCGGGTCGGTCAGATACGACTGAACGTCCGCCAGTGCGGCTTTGGCTTCACCGGCGCCGATGACGTCCTCGAAGCGCAATGTCGGCGATTCTTCGAGCAATTGTGCGCCGCCCGTCATTTCGCGGCGCATGAACCAGAAGAGGCCGCCGATCAACATCAGAGGCATCAAAAGGGTAATGAGGTCGCGAATCTTGTCGAATACGGCAGCCCAGCGAGCCATTCCGGTTTGGACGTTTGCGTCGGGCAGCCAGACCAGTTGATAAGGCGCATCGGCGCCCGCTTTCATTTCGCCGAGCAACAGCGCATTTGAAAACGCGCCATTGTGATCGGTCACGAAGTATTTAGCCCCCGTTTGCGTCGACACCAGGATCGCGTCACGGCTCACACCTATTGCGGCAACCTTTTCCTCGCGAATGTCGCGCAGCATTTCCGATGCATCCCGCTCTTGCCGCGTCCAGGCTGCGGGATCGTGTCGCATCTGGAGGGCGATGCCGGTCAGCGCCGGATGCGTCGCGCCGCCGCGCTGCTCATAGCGCAGATAGCCGAATGCTGTGATCACCGCGATAGCTACGGAGATTGCGCCGAAGACCATATATCGGACGATTCGGGCGCGCGGCGAATTCTTTGCCGGTTTCATGCAAGTTTCCTAAAACGGGGTCGTGGTCTATAAGGCGGCGCAATTAAGTAGGAGGAAAAACGTAACTATTATGCGACCCCTATTCAGTGCAGTGCACCAGTCGCATTATGCCTGTGGTTTGCATATAACCAAAAGGCAAGGAAAGGCCAAATTTGCCGTTATTCCCGGGATTCGAGCATGAGCAGGGGCCGGAGCGACCTTGGAATGTCCTGTGTCAGCCGGAGCGGAGCGGGGGGCGGAGCATATGCGGTACGTCGCTTGCTTGAGGAAAAGCGATGCGTGCAGCTTGGGCGCACGACCCGCAACAGCCAACGGAGGTCAGATCATGCTGTATTACGCTCTCGTTTTCTTCATCATCGCGGTCATTGCCGCTGCATTCGGCTTCGGCGGTATCGCGGCAGGCGCGGCGAGTATCGCCAAGATCCTGTTCTTCGTCTTCGTCGTCATCTTCCTCGTGACGCTGATCATGGGACTCGTGCGACGGTGACGGGAGCAAGCTGAGCCAGGCAGTTTTTGCGCTGCTGCGCGCTGAGTCCGGCGGTTATCCAGCCGCCGGACTCAGCGCCGCAGCGCCAAGCGTCCGCGGCGGCCGCCACGCCTCACGACTCCACGCGGGAGTGCATCGCCTCGCTGGGATCGGTCGTCGTCTGAGAGCCGGATGGCACGAGCACCCGCGCGCCGTTTTGGTCTTCCACCCGGTTGCGTCCGCCGGCCTTTGCTCGATAGAGAGCGGCGTCTGCATGGGCGAGCAACGCTTGCGGTCTGGCACCGCATAGAAACTGACTCGACGCATGCCCGATCGACACCGTGACATGCGGCGCGCTTTTCGAAGGCGCGGGCAACTGCAGATCCGCGATCGCGCGGCGCAAGCGCTCCGCGATGGCCAGGCCGGTTTGCCGATCGCAGTCCGGCAGCACGGCCATGAATTCCTCTCCACCGTATCGCGCGATGAAGCCGGCTGGATACCGCAATTGCGCGTCAAGCGTCTGCGCGACTCGACGCAGGCATTCGTCGCCGGCCAGATGTCCGAACGCATCGTTATACGCCTTGAAATGATCGACATCGACCAGCAGGACGCCGAGCGGACGATCAGACTCGGCCGCAAGCGCGAATTCACGGCGATAGCGCTCGTCGAAATACGCCCGGTTGAGCAGGCCCGTGAGCCCGTCACGCACCGACGATTCTTTGAGTGCACGATGTGCCTCGGCCAATTTTCTATAAAGTCCGCTGGTCTCGTACATCAGCATGCCCAGGAGCGCGCTGGCCGATGCCATCGATGCGAGGCGCGCCGCATACCAGCCGACGCTGTACCGCGCTCCCGCGGCGAGCGTCAACGTTACGTCGATGAGCTCCGCAAGCAGTGCGATGGCAAGCCACAAATCCATCGACGTTTTTAGCCGAGTGACCATGGCGTGCGTGACGAGTGCGCCTGCGCAGACCGCTTCGACGATGAGCAGCGCGGGGCCGGGCGTCAGATGCCGGTAGTACTGCGTGCTGGAAACCAGATCCGGCAGCCGGTCACGCTCCAAGATGGCTACCGCGGACAATGCGATCGATAGCGAGACCGATGCGACGAGTGCGAGGGCGCCACGCCGGTGTTCCGAGCGATTGTCGATCGGTGGCCGCCATCGCGTCGCCAGCGCGAGTGTGACCAACAGTGGAAATCCTCCATGCCACAGCAGCCAGGTCCAGATGGAGGTTTGTCGTCCGGCGCCAAGCAGGCCCGTGCCCGAAAACACCCCCGGGAAGACGATCAAATGAATTGCCGCGCTGATGCTCGCGAATGCGTAGGCGCTCGCGAGCACTGCGAATACGAACCGTCGCGATGCTCGATATTGCGTCCAGAGTAAAAAAGCGGTCAGCGCTGCCGTGAGCGTCACCGACGTCGCGAAGATGGGCATGAACGGCTGCACGACGATGGCTTGAGCCTTCGCGTGCGGCCAGACGAATAGCGCGGCGCAAATCAGGACGGTCGCCGCGATGGCGGCCGCAAAACGGTGCCGCTTCGTAGCGGTCAAATGAATGAGCGTGACTTCCATAGTCCGGTCCGGGCTAGCACGGAGCAGTGAAACGCAGGCTGTCGGGAACCGAACCGTGGCGTGCGAGCTGCGATGAAAATTTGGATGTCATATTATGCCGGCCTGGGTTCGCCGCATCGCGCCGTCGCCCCGGTGTTGCGGGCGCGCCTGCAGCCGCGCCGCATCGGCAAGCACCCATAACGCCGATAACGGCCGATATGCGGGAAACTTGATGCCTGAAACCTTTCCCCGCACATCAACTGCCGAGTAGATAATTCAGCGTTATCGGCAATAACAGCAACCGCCAAGGAGAACTGATTTGATTCGCTCGGCAAAACCGGAAGATGCGGCGTCGATCGCCAGTCTCTACAACCACTACGTGGAGAACACGACCATCTCGTTCGAGACTGAGTTCGTTTCCGCGGAGGCGATGCGCTCCCGCATCCGCGAAGTGACCGAGGCCGGTCTGCCCTGGGTGATCGCCGAGCGAGCCGGTCAGGTTGTCGGTTACGCCTACGCAAGCAAATGGAAGGGCCGCTGCGCGTACCGGTTTTCCGTCGAAAGTTCGGTCTACGTTGCCGCGGGGCATACGGGGCAGGGCATCGGTGTCGAACTCTACGAGGCGCTGATCGCTCGATTGCGCGAGGGCACCACGCATGTCGTCATCGGTGGCATAGCGTTGCCGAACGAGGGAAGTCAAGCGCTCCACGAACGCTTCGGCTTCCGGAAAGTCGCGCACTTCGAGCAGGTAGGGTTCAAGTTCGGGCGCTGGGTCGACGTGGGGTACTGGCAACTCATTCTGTGAGGCCGGGCCTGCCGATCAAAGCGGCTCGATCAGATCCTTCGCAAACGATCGGCAATAAGTCGAGCACGCATCCTGGGCGGCGTTGACAGCGGCGTTGACTGTCACGCTGGCATCCACCGGCCGGCACAGCGAGACGACGATCGGCGGGGGCATCGGCGTCAGCGGCAATTCGACGAATTCGCCGCTGCGCAGCGCGTCGGCAACGAAAAGACGTGGGATGGCGGCCACCCCATAGCCGTCGCGAATCAGCTGGACGATTGCGGCAACCGATGGCGAGCAAGTGATGCGCGTCGTTTCCTGAGCTATCCCGTGTTCCCGCGCGAGCGCATGAACGATGCTTTCGAGTGCGACCTGCGGGGCCGTGCCGCGACCGAACGTCAGCAACGGACGTTTGAGCACACGCAGCGCAAGCCCCGATTTGCGCGGTGAAAGCAGCCCGCGGCGTGCGATCCAACGAACCGGATAGCTTGCAACGGCGCTCGACACGACCTTCGTGCTATCGATACCCTCTACGCGAATCGCAAGATCCAACTCGCCGCTGAGCAGGCGCCGTTGCAACACGGCACTCGTATCGACGGTCAGGTCGATTTCCAGCTTCGGGAAATGGGCGTTCAAATGCGCGATGTAGTGCGCGAGACAGCTATGCACGACCGTTTCGATCACGCCAAGCCGCAACTTGCCGCCCACCACCACTTTCTGTCCCGCCGCCTCCCGCAACGCGCGCACCGCGTCGACCACGTTCGCTGCCAAGCCGAGCAGGCCGACCCCGGCTGGCGTCAGGCGGAACTTCGGCGTGCTGCGATCGACGAGCTCGCATTTGAGTTCGTCTTCCAGCGAGCGAATCCGTAGCGAGATCGCGGCGGGCGTGGCGTGCAACGCCCGCGCGGTCGCTCTGAAGCTCTCGAGCTGGGCGAGCGTAACGAAGGTTTCGAGAAAGCGGGTGTTCATTGTTGCATTATGAATGCGCCAAAAATCGATAAAGACCGTGCACCGAAGGCGGGCTGGCCTGAAGCCGATATTTCCGTCGGCCGCGTGCGTCGAACGTTGCAAAGAAGGGTGCCTTGCCCTGTCAGCATTGGAGGCCCGAGCAGCATCAACGCTGCGACTGGGTTTGACTCATCGGCAATCCATCCGGGAAGACCCTGATGTTTCCGTTAAGTTTTCCTAAACGGAAACGATCACAAATATTCGCTGGCGCGTCGATTTTGACGCGCATACGCTGCGTTTCATGCTTCGCGACCACGAGATCTCCATGCCATACGAATTCCGCCAGCAGGTCCGCACCCGGCGGTTCCACGGACCGACGGCAGGCCATTGCGGCGAGTACGCCCAGGCGAACCTCGCTATCCTGCCGAAAGCCTATGCCGAAGACTTTCTCCGTTTTTGTCAGCGCAATCCCAAGGCTTGTCCGCTGCTCGCAGTCGGCGAGCCCGGACAAGGGCATCTGCCGGCCCTCGGGCGCGACGTCGATGTCCGTACCGACGTACCGGGTTACAACGTCTATCGCGATGGCGTCCTGGCCGAGCAGCCGCGCGACATCGTCGAGCATTGGCGCAGCGATCTCGTCGTCTTTGCCATCGGCTGTTCGTTTTCGTTCGAGCAGATGCTGGCGTCGGACTGGATTCCCTTGCGGCATATCGAGGAAAACGTCAACGTGCCGATGTATCGCACGTCGATTGCCAATCAGCCCGCGGGCCCGTTCGGTGGGCAGCTGGTCGTTTCGATGACCGATGAGCGGGGCGCATGCGGTGCGGGCGGTGCAGATCACGAGCCGTTTCCCGGGCGTGCACGGCGCGCCCGTACATATGGGCAGCCCGGCGGCCATTGGCATCGACGACTTGAGCCGTCCCGACTTCGGCGA
>Ga0105240_10004671_pt1 | contig 20715 bp, 27 predicted proteins | sample KBSC54metaG_FD_80426 | JGI IMG/M metagenome (GOLD analysis project Ga0105240, IMG submission 80426) | Corn rhizosphere microbial communities from Kellogg Biological Station, Michigan, USA - KBS C5-4 metaG | ecosystem: Host-associated > Plants > Roots > Rhizosphere > Soil | place: Michigan, USA... | reverse complement strand
TGGGTCGAGTTGAGATGGACAGCGGCAGCGTAATCTTCAATTTTCGGATGGCACAAGCAGATCATCACGCTCGAAGAGGCCGTCTCCTTATGTCGTACGCTGCGGCATATGAGAGTGAGGCATTCACTTGTGAACATAAGGGGCGCCAAAGGTATCTTCGGAGAAGAGCGCGCCAATTCAGGACAGACGCAGAACTGCGCTTCGAGACTGCAGCTAGACTCTGCGAGCCAACTATTACCTAGAAAGCTCAGCGACTGTCGCTGGGCGGCTCCCAGTCAATCCGGGTAGGAGACTGCAATGAGTGAGTTCACCAGCAAGGCGAACATAAAGAACTTCAAGGCACAGCTCCTGACTTCAAAGGACGAGGCCCAGAAAGCTACGCTTCGTGAGCTGCTGAGCACCGAAAGGCGGATTCTCGCCGATCTGCTCACCGACCGTCACCGCATTCCGAAGGATTAGGGAATCCATTCGTGCGGAATTGCTTTCATTTCAATCGGCTGAAACATTTCTTAGTGACGCGGAGGCCGCCGGCTGCATCGCGGGGCACTCAGTATGTCTGTGTCACCAAGAAGATGAAGAACACGGCGCTGGTCGCGAACATCATTGCTGTCGAGAACCACCCCAGGATTGTCATTCCTGCGGACAAGGTGAGCTTTCCCATTGCCCTCGGATTACGGACAATTAGCATCATTGCGGCCATCACTGGGGCCGCCAGCACACCGTTGACAACGGCGGCCCAATAAAGCGCGCGAATTGGATCGGTGCCCACGAAGTTCAGAGCCGCTCCTGCGAGGACGGTCAACGCTATCGTTGCGTAAAAGAACTTGGCCTTAAGCGGTTTGGTATCCAGACTGCCGGCGACACCCACGATTTCGGTCACTGCGTAGGCAGCCGAGCCCGCCAGGATAGGGATCGCGAGCATGCCAGTTCCGATGATGCCCAAGGCGAAAAGCGCGAAGGCAAAGTTTCCGGCAATTGGACGTAGCGCTTCCGCTGCCTGCGCCGACGTTGCGATGTCGGTCACTCCGTGCGCATTCAAGGTCGCCGCAGTTGCGATGACGATTGCGAGCGCTACAATGTTGCTGAATGTCATGCCGACCAGCGTGTCCTTCCTGATCCGCGCGAGTTCAGGTCCGGCATCCTTTGGCGCCAGGCAGAGCGGCTTCGCGTGATGGCGATGCTCTTCTTCTATCTCCTGTCCCGCTTGCCAGAAGAACAGATAGGGGCTGATTGTTGTGCCGAGGATAGCGACCATCGTGGTGACGTAGGGTTGGTTCCATTGTAAATCGGGCAAGACCAAAGAACGCAGCATCTTCGGCCAGTCGACGCCGGCGACGATGACCACAGCAAAATAAGTAAACAGCGACAGAGTCGTCCATTTCAGGATCGAAGCGTAGCGCGGGTAACTGATAAAGACTTCGAGCAGGACGCAGAGGATGCCGAAGATCAGTGTGTAGAGCGCGCCATTGCCGCCGATGAACAGTGCGAGCGCGGCTCCCATAGCGCTCAGGTCGGCGCCAAGGTTGATGATGTTCGCGAGCAGCAAGAGAAGAACGACCGCACCGAGCATCTTGTTGGAGTAGTGGCGCCGGAGATTCGCGGCGATTCCGGCTCCGGTGACGCGCCCGATCCGTGCGGCCACATCCTGAATGACGATCATGAGGGGGAGCGTGAGAACCAATACCCACCCGAGCCCATATCCAAACTGGGCTCCAGCTTGGCTGTAGGTCGCAATGCCGCTCGGATCGTCATCGGCAGCGCCGGTGACTAGGCCAGGCCCCAAGGCTCCAAGAAAGTTTCCAACACCCGATTGCTCTTCTTGAAGGATGTCCGGCCCGTGATCTGCCAATGCAATCATCCCCCAAAATGGGTTTGCTAATAACAAATACCGCGTGGTGAAGTGAATCGCGCGATCGCGGCGCGCGACGCACTGTCAGTCTGTATCGTTGCCGAAATCCGCGAGACTCTAAGGTTTGCTGTTGCCGGGATGAAGGCAGTAATGGTCCCACGACGCTCCGCCATCGCGCCGCGGGTCTAGAGAGTCGAGCACTTGTGTCCGTTTTCCACCCAAACTTGCCGCGACCGACTTCGACCCATTGCGGACTTTCCGGCTGACCGGGAACGTGGGCTACAGCCCGTATCCAAACCTGATGCAGGTTGTGGCGGCGGGTTGAATCCGGCGGTAGCTTGCCGAGATGCAAGGGGGTGAGGTCTCGGCAGCCTACTTGCGCGAAATGGCCGTCAAATGCCGCTGGTTGGCTGGCGAGTTGTTTGACGAGAGTGCCGCCGCGTCTTTGCGCAAGTTGGCTCAGGAATACGATCAAGCTGCAAACGCCGCTGAACAATACAGTGCGCCGCAATTGATCCAGCGGCTGACGGATGACCACCCATGATGAGAAGTCCCAAGCATCTCCGGGTGCGCGCTCGCGATTGCCTGAACATTGCCAAAAGCGCTGGCACCCAAGTGGACAAAACTATTCTTGAGGACATGGCGGTAGAGATGAATGCCACGGCTGCAGCGATTGAAGGAGAGATGCGCCGCAAACTCAGCACCGCGCGCTATCCACGCAACTCTGACACTGTTCGAGGTCGATCGTTCGCCACCGGGAACAATCCTCGTAAGTCGGATTTTCACGCACTGGTGATCGACTCAACCGGAGCGTTGCCGTGCAGGAGACTGAGAAGCAGTATTACACGCGCCGAGGCAATGAGGAGCGCGATCGCTCGCGAGCCGCAGAAAGCGCCCACGCGCAAGCCATCCATGGCGAGCTGGCCGACCTATATCACCAAAAGGCGAACGGCTCCGCAAACGTGAACAGCCGCAGCGGCATTCGCGCTCAACGCACTGCCGAAGAGTAATGCTTCGAGCGTAGCGTCCCGCGCCTTATCGCGGTTTGTGAGGAAGGCTTTTCAAGCGCCGTTGACCAGCGGCCATCGCCGCGCCCTCAATGAGATTGTCCGCAGTTTCCACCGCAGCCTCTGGTGTCACTTTTACGTCAACGGCGTCGGGGCCATCTAAGATGACTTCGCCGTCTTTGGCGGTGACCTCGGTCGCTTCGTCGTAAACCTTGTCCCGTGCCATGACCGCTCAAACGCGTTCCATTAGACGGCGTTCCTAACGTCCCCTTTCCACCCATTGCGGACAGTGCTCAGTCCGGCGTCTTGCTTCCGCTGCGCGGGGTGTCGTGTCCCCGCTTCAATCCTGCGCACGGTTCCATAGGCGAAACGCTAGGCACGTCTTTCTTCTCGCTGCGTTATAAAGCGGGAGTTGATAAATGGAGTTAGCGTGCCTTCCAGACGCATCGTGGCCGTTGGCCTGCTCACAAGGGAGGACGTTCGGTTACTTGGTCCGTCGTTCAATCGGCTTTGGCCGGTAGAGGATGCGCCATGTTTCAGCGGCTTGCTTCAGGCAATCGACGAGGCTGACCGTCAGCTCCACCAAGAGCGAGACGAGGGACCGACCCCTCAGGCTCCGTAAAGGTCAATGCTTCGCGCCACCATCAATTCGATTGCCCTGTCTTCCACTTCGGCATCGCTGGCTCGCTGCTCGACTCTCTTCTCCAGCCGCAATTGTCGTCGTTCGTCACTCTCCGTCATTCGCTTCTTTCGCATCTGGGCCTCCAGAAACGCTAAACGCTTGCTGCGGCGGAATGTCCCCGGCATCCTGGCTCTGTGACCATGGTTTTGAAAACAATGCGCCGGAAATGCCCGAAATGTGGACGGCCAGGCTCCATGCAATTGGAAGAGCCTGAACACGACGGCAGCGGCAAGGACGCTCGCTGGATAGCCGCGAACGGGTGCTGGCAGGTTGAGGATGGCAAGCTAATTCACAGCTGTCGAGACTAAGTTATGAGCCTGCCCTTGTGCGCGAAGCCGCACGGCACAGACTCGCTTCTGTGGTAGCGAGTGTCGTGCACGGCGTCCGTGCGGCAATTCAGACCGTCCTCGCGAGTACGCCCTTGGGTCCGAGCCGCTCTAGCTTACGGGCGAGTGCGACAAACCGCCGCGCCCGTGATTTCATATGCTCGCCATCGCCGGGCCAGTCGTCACAACCCGGCTGAATAACCCTTCCGATCTCGCGCAAGCTGGCGCCCTCGGCCAGCGCGTCGCGCACGCGCAGCGCCTCGACCAGGCGCGGCAGTCGTGGATCCCGTGCGACCGGCGCTTGAGCGGGGTCCAACCCGCCGGAGAGTCGCAACAGCACGTTCAACGCGTCCAGTTTCGGCGATAGCTCGGCCATTCCGCTTATATGAAAATGGGGGAGGATCGGGCCATCGAACAACGTGCCTTCGGTCACGTCGAGGCGAAGGTGCCGCCCCGCGATCGCAATCGCCACGTGCTCGCCTGAAGAGTCGGCGACCGCGGTTACCCGATCGCGGAAGATGCGGATGTCGAAACCTGGACGGCCAGACGCAGGCTCGGCGGAGAGGGTGATGACGGCCAGATCAACAGCCGAGGACCAGAGAATGCGCGCCCGGGCGAACGATCGATCGGGATCCTCGGCGAAAGTGGAGGCCCCAGCGCATCAGGAACGCGCGGTCGGCGGCAACGCTACCGCAGCGCCGCTTTAGCCAGTGCGATCGATAGTCGGGATTGCGGCGCAGGAGCTCCCAGGCAAGAGCAGCGCGTCCGGCTTGCGCCAAGCCATCGTAGGAAAAGACGTTCGTGGCAGCAGGTGCCGCGGGTGAAGATTTGCGCATCGCTCGATCCAGGCGTCCGGCGGCCTGCGGGAGCTGGGGGGAAGCGCCCTCCTCGAGACCGCCGGAACAGGATCGGAGCTAAATCACGCAATCGGACGCTTCTCCGACAAAATGAGTCTCGCATGCATTTTGTTGGAAATTTCCTACAGACAAGTGCGAATCAGCTGATTTTTCGTCCAGCCCAGACGACTCTGCCGATCACGTCGACCTCTGCGAGGTCGAGATTGGGCCAGCTCGGATAGGCAGGATTGTCACTCGACACGGTGAGTCTGCGAGTCCCTGGATGAACCGCGATGCGCTTGACGCTCAGCGACTCGTCTCGCCTCAATACATAGATGCCGTCCTGCACCCTCACACCCTCGTTGGAACGGTCGACCATGATGTCATCGCCGTCGCTGAGCGTCGGAAACATTGAGTCGCCCCGTACCTTGATGATCGACAGGTCAGAGGGACGGGCATTGCACAATTGCTTGAGGAATTGCTGATCGAAGCCAAGGTGCGCCACCGGCAGCTCACGCCCGGCGAATGCGCCCGGCCCAGCAGAGACATGAATGTCAAAGCGCGGGATTGCGATGAGGCTTGCAGGGGTCGCTTCATGCGATGCCGGACCTCCGAGCAGCGACTCCTCGACATCGAAATAGAGCGCGAGCTTGTGACGATCCTCCTCGGACAGCTTGCGCGGAACGCCACGCTTGATGAACTGCTGGATATAGGCCGCATTGCGGCCGAGCATGCGCGAGAGTCCGGCGTAATCCTCCCGCCGTTCAGTGATAAGTCGGGCGAGTTCGGCGCGTGGACCGGGGGGCAGCTGCATGCATTTCCCTATATGCACACATTTTTGCCTAGACAAGTAGGCAAGAAAATAGAACATAAAGGGAACTCACGAGTCGGAGTTCCTCTTATGCTTCTTCAACGGATCGAAATGCACCTGCGCCAAAGGCGCATGTCCCCGACCCGCTTCGGCCGCGAGGCCGTTGGCGATCCCAACCTCATCATGCAGATCAAAGACGGTCGTGAGCTCCGCGCCGCGACGCAGCAGCGCATCATCGATTACCTGAACGACGAGGAATGTGACGGGCGCCCGCCGGACCGCCTCAGGCGCTTACCGCCGTTGAAGCGGGACCTTTCAGCTGCAGCACCCGCGCTACACAGTGTGACGTTGCGCGATTCCAGATAATCAGCGGTACCCCACGCCCATTACATAGTCCCGCAGCAAGGATTCATCGCTCTCCGACTCTCGAAGCAGCACTTGTAAGATGTCACGCGCGTGGAGAAGCCCGAGCGGCCGGGAGGTTGGGTCAACGACCGGGACATTTTTCAAACCTCTTTCTTTCATCCGTGTCCACACATCGTGCAGCATGTTCTTGGCTTCGCAGAGCAGAACGTCGCGCGTCATGACTGCCGCCGCTTGCACCATGCAACTCGCTCCCTGACACTGGCTAATCTGCTTTACGATATCCGTCTTGGTGATCACTCCAGCCAAGATGCCTTCGGAGTTGCAGACGATCACGAGCTCGGTTCTTGCCCGCAATAACTTTGCTGCCTCAATCAGGAGCGCGTCATCCGCGATTGTGACGAGTCTCTCACGCGCTTCGGGTAGAAGTTGCTCGACGAACATCGTTTTGCCTCCGGGCCACTTCACCATTTGATGCTTCTCCGGAATCCCCATTCGTGCATGCGAGAATAGTTTGGTCCATGAGAGAGCTCCCAATCTCGTGGCGGCCTGCTCCTCTCCGATCAACCGAGTAACGCAATGCGCAGCGTCGCAACAACACCTGCGGTCGCGAATGCAAAGCACCCGAGCCGCACTGTTATGAGCCATGCGAACTTGGCGCCGGAATGTATGTAATCTTCGACCACCACCGTCAGGCCGAATGCCGCGTGATGGAACAGCGCCATCAAGAGCAGGATCATCAAGGTCCCAGCAAGTGGCGCCCTGATCCAGGTGATGAACGAGAGATAATCGCTGCCGCTGTGCGCGATGATCGAGGCTACAAACCAAAGCGTCAGAGGGACGAGGGCAACCGCTGAGACGCGCTCGGCCCACCATTCCCCGACCCCAGCCTTGGCAGAGCCGAACCCGATCGCGCGAGCAAGCGGAGAGCGCACCTCTTGACGATCCATAATCTTACCCTTTCATCAAGAAGCTGAGCACCCAAGCCGCCGCGGTGAGCGCAATGCTCACACCAACGACCGTCCACCCGGAAATGTAAATCGTTCGAAGCTCGAAGCCGTGGACGGTATCCCAGACAAGATGCCGGATGCCGCCGCACAGGTGCAAAAAGAAGGCGAACGTAGCCGCCAGCAGCACAATACGTCCCGGCCACGATATGATGGCTTGCTGCACAACGGCATAGGCGCCAGGCCCAGCTGCAGCCGCCATCAGCCAGATGACCAAAATGACGCCGCAGGCGGTCAGGATCGTGCCGGTGATCCGATTTAGGATGGACAATACCGACGTGAGCTGAGGCCGGTAGATCTGGATGTTCGGCGACTTGGGTCGACGTGATCCAGCGTCTCCAACCCGGTTCTGAGAGGCCGCACGCCCACTCGTACGCCCGTTCTCGAGCTCCTGTCGAATCGCGAGTGCAACGCGGTCCGGCGTGTCCGGCGTGCCGGCTGCCTCATCGTCCGTGCCGAGCGGAGCTGCGCCGGGATCATACGATGCGACCTTGTCGCCAGTGCGCCCTTTGTCGATGTCGCCTTTGAGTTCTTGCGCGGTCGGCGCCGAACCTGAGGGCGGCGATCCATTCCGAGGTCGATCTTCTTTGTGGTCCATGGTCGTCTCCTTGGGGCGGTTCGATCCGAACGCTGTCCCGTCCGCTTCCCTGAGCTTCATCAGCTCCTGCGCTCGACTATCATCTTCTTGATCTCGGCAATTGCTTTGCCCGGGTTGAGACCCTTGGGACAGGTGCGGGTGCAATTGAGGATGGTATGGCACCGATAGAGGCGGAACGGATCTTCCAGATCGTCGAGCCGCTCGCCGGTCGCTTCATCACGGCTATCAGCAAGCCACCGCCACGCCTGTAGCAGCACGGCCGGACCAAGGAAGCGATCACCGTTCCACCAGTGGCTCGGGCAGCCCGATGTGCAGCAGAAGCAAAGGATGCACTCGTAATAGCCATCGAGTTCGCTGCGCTCCTCGGGCGACTGGAGCCGCTCCCCGTCGGGCACGGGGGTTTTGGATTTGAGCCAGGGCTCAATGACGGCATATTGCGCGAACAGATGCGTGAGGTCGGGCACGAGATCCTTGATGATCTCGAGGCTTGCCAACGGATAAATCGTCGCCGGCGTGGCAAGGTCAGAAATGGAGCGCATACAGGCGAGCCAGTTCGTTCCATCGATGTTCATCGAGCAGGAGCCGCAAATCCCCTCACGGCACGAGCGGCGGAAGGTCAGCGTTGGGTCGACCTTGTTCTTGATCCAGATGAGAGCGTCGAGGACCATGGGTCCACAGTCGTCGAGATCGACCTCGAAGGTGTCGAGGCGAGGGTTCTCACCGGAATCCGGGTCATAGCGATAGATTTGGAACGTCTTGATCCGGCTCGCGCCAGAAGGTGCCGGCCAGGTCTTGCCGCGTTCGATGCGCGATTGCGGTTCAACGCCGAAGTTCCTCGGGACGGGGAAGCGTTTGAGTGAGGTGGCGCGCGGCACCTCATCTGAGGAGTCAACGATCATAATCGGCCCTTTGTCTCGCGAAGCTGTCATCCGCCCGGCTCTCGCGTCGATGCAGGAAGTCCTCGCTCGCCAAAGTCCAGGGTCGAGCGTTTGAGCACGTTACCCTGATTGTCGACGATCAGGCGAAAGCGCCGGCTTCCGGCAAAGAATGTCAGCCGATATCGCCCTTCATCCTCGTCGGCACCCCGTTCACAAAGGCTGGTGATCCTCCCGTCGCGCATTTCCTCATGGACGAGCGGCGGCTCGATCCCGAGGCCCTTTGCCACAACGGCCACATCGACCTGAATGGCGCCGTCTTCGAACTCGACCGTCGCCATCACTGATGACTCCCGCTGATGTGGCGCGGACGCGAATTGTCGATCGTCATGGATGCTGTCCTGAACTCGTCGCGCGCGAAGGCTAAACTCACGGTTGGCTCGGTCGGTGCCACTCGGCGCTCAGGATGATTTCGGAACTGTCCCCGGGGACTGGCGTTGGGTCATTAGCGGAGCGAACCGTTCCGCCGGCATCGAGGATTCCTCCCTGCTAAGGTTGAGGACAGCCTGCATAGATGACCAAGATTTCGCTTTCGCCCGGACCCCTTTTCAGAATTGTCCCTCGACAAGCCCACGGCATCAGGGTGTTCCTATGAGCGAGGAAAAAGCCACGCTGAGCGGGCCGGACCTGACGCAAGGAATCGAGCTCTCGGCCATCCCTGACGGAACTATGTTGCTCGGGCATGCCCAAAGCGAGCCCGTGCTCCTCGTCCGGCGCGGCGATGAGGTCTTCGCTATCGGCGCGATCTGCACGCATTACGGTGCTCCGCTCAAAGAAGGCCTCCTCGTCGGCGACACTGTCCGGTGCCCCTGGCATCATGCCTGCTTCAGCCTGCTCACCGGCGAGGCTCTTCGCGCGCCCGCACTGGATCCCGTTCCCCGCTGGCGCGTCGAACTGGTGCGCGATGAGGCGCGCAAGCTCGCCCCGCGTGACGCTCCGGCCGGAGCCGTGTTCGTCCGGGAAAAGCTCGAACCATGGGAGCCGCAACCGCAGCTGCAATCAGTTGAAGCACCGAAATCCGTTGTCATCGTTGGTGGGGGAGCGGCCGGCAACGCCGCCGCCGAAGCGCTTCGCCACGAGGGCTACACCGGCCGCCTCACCCTCCTGAGCGCCGACGAGACGCTTCCCTGCGATCGGCCCAATCTCTCGAAGGGATATCTCGCTGGCGCCGCTTCCGACGCTTCCAACTTGCTCAGGCCAGCGGAATTCTACACGCAGCACGAGATCGACTTACACTTGGGGGCGCGTGTGACGGCAATCGACACGGTACGGCGGCGTGTGCAGCTCGCCGGCGGCGGTAGTCACGATTATGACGCGCTCCTGCTCGCCACCGGCGCTGAACCGGTTCATCTCCATATTTCCGGAGCCGACCTTCCGCACGTGCACTACCTGCGGACCTTGGCGGACAGCCGCGCGCTTGTCGCCAGCGCGGTCGCAGCGAAAAATGCCGTGGTGATCGGCGCTAGCTTTATAGGTCTGGAGGTAGCGGCGTCGCTCCGCGCCCGAAATATCGATGTGCAGGTGGTCGGGACCGAAACGACGCTGATGGAGAAAGTCCTCGGGCCAGAGGTGGGTGATTATCTCCGCGGGCTGCATGAAAGCCACGGCGTCGTGTTCCACCTGGGCGCGACGGCCATCGCGATCGATGACGACGCCGTCACACTGAAAAGCGGAAAACACCTCACCGCCGACCTGGTCGTTATCGGGATCGGCGTGCGGCCGACGATAGCATTGGCCGAGGAGGCGGGGCTCGCGATGGATCGCGGCGTCGCAGTGAATGAGTACCTGGAGACAAGCTCTCCCGGCGTCTTCGCCGCCGGCGACCTCGCGCGCTGGCCCGACCTGCTTTCCGGCGAGCACATCCGGGTCGAACATTGGGTGGTCGCCGAGCGACAAGGCCAGGTCGCGGCGCACAACATCCTCGGCCGTCGCGAGTGCTTCGACTACGTTCCCTTCTTCTGGACAGAGCAATATGACTTCAGTCTCGCCTATGTGGGCCACGCGGAACGATGGGACGAGGCCGAGGTCGAGGGGTCGCTCGAAAACAGAAATTGCACGATCAGCTACCGGCTCGGCGGGCGAGAACTTGCCAGAGCATTTGTTCACAGGGATCTCGACGGGCTTCGAGCGGAGCTCGGGTTTGAACGGAGGATCGCCGCGACCGAAGTCGAGCTGACCGAGCCGCAATCCCTCTCCACGGTGCAAGGCTGATGAGCACCAACATTCCCGCAGCGAACGTCCGACTAAAGCGCGCCTACGAGCCCGCTGACGCGAAAGACGGCACCCGAATTCTCGTGGATAGACTGTGGCCACGCGGGGTGTCGAAGGAAGATGCCGCCCTGGACCAGTGGATGAAGGAGATTGCGCCCAGCACCGAGCTGCGGAAATGGTTCGGGCATGATCCGGCTCAATGGCCGGAATTCTGCCGCCGCTACAGCATTGAGATACGCCAGAACGCCGAGCTGCTGAGCGCACTACGCTCGCTTGCGCGAGAAACCCCGATGACGCTCGTTTATTCCGCCCATGACGAGCTTCACAACGACGCCATCGTGCTCAGGGACGTGATCTTGGGCCGCCCGATGCCGAATGCGTCGGACGGGAATAGGTAGAGGACCAACAGCCATGACTATACGTCTCCAGGAAATACACCCCGCGCTCGTCCACTTTCCAATCGCGTTGCTGCCGCTGGCGGTCGGCGCAGATTCCGTTGGCATGATGACCGGCAGCAGATCTGCGCTCTCCTTCGGCCAAAAGGCCGTCTGCGTCGCCGCCATCGGCGCCGTGGCTGCAGCCGTTACCGGGCTGATCGCTGGCGAGGAGGTCAACGTGAAGGGCGCCTCCCAAGACATGCTCATGACCCACCGCAATCTGAACTTCGTCGCCACCCTGGTTGCAGCCGGGCTGGCATTATGGCGCGTCAGTCGTCCGAGGCCCAACGCAGCCTATCTTGGCGTCGGCGCCGCGGGTGTGGGTGTCCTCGCCTACACTGCCTATCTCGGCGGAAAGCTCGTTTACGATGTCGGGGTCGGCGTCGAGCCAGCCGACGGTGTTTACCGGCCGGATGCTCCGGCACTCAAGACCGGTCAGATTGGTCCTTTCTTCAAGACCGCGGCGACGGACCTCGCACATGGCGTCGAGCACATGGCGGAGGAGGTCGCGAAGGGAGAGCTTGTGCCCACAATCGTGACCTGGCTTCGCAAGCGGCGCGATGTACCTGAGCAGTCCGAGGCGCGAGCGCCCGCGTGAGCCGTTCGCCGGAAACCACTGGCTCTCGTCCATGCAGGAAGGGCTGTCGATGCCTGATGACCACGCAGATGTGACGCGCTCTTTAGAGCAGCGGCTGAGGGCGCTTTCGCGATGGGACAACGAAGGCGGTGCCGGACCTAACCGCCCTCAAGAACACTCGCTCGACGTGGACCTAACTAAGGTCCCGCCGCTGTCGAATGCCGAACTGGTGCAGTTGCAGGTTCGGACTATCGCGCTCGAGAACCTGATGATCATGTTGCTCGCGGAAGGCTCCGACCGGCAGTTGCAACTGGCGCGCGAAATGGCAGCGTACATTTCCCCGAGATCAGGCTTCACCCATCATCCGCTGACGACGCAAGCGGGAGCGCACATGCTTGATCTCGTCGATCGGGCGATTCACTACCGCAGCGTCGACCCTGTCATGACCGCTGCAGAACCAACGGCGACCAAGCCATATAAGTCCACGGCGGTATTTGACGAGGTGACCCTCCCCGCAGGCTTGCGCCGCGAACATCGCACCAAGGCAGGCTCGTGGGGCGTCATCCGAGTGCTTGAGGGACGCCTGCGTTATCAGGTGCTCCACCCTAACTCCGAGGTCATCCTCGAGCGAGGTCGTCCGGGGCTAATTCTTCCCGAGCAACCGCATCTCGTCGAGCCGCTCGGCCCCATCCGGATGCAGATCGAATTCTACGATCACTTGCCCGCTCTATAGTGCAGCTGCCCCAAGCGCGGGATACGCCAGGGACGCACCATCCGTCCGCGCCGCCGGATTCATCGTGGCGACGTCGACCTGCGCAACCCCCATCAAATGGAAAACGTCCCTTTCGACATGTAGCAGGTAATCGGCGACGATCCGCCGATGACAGCGCCACCAGACCGCTTCCGAACACATGATCGCGCACCGCCGCTCGCGGCTCAATCCCATCAGGCGCGAGAAGCCGGTGCGAAACGCATCGGACAGCGCGTAGTCCGCGTAATTGTGGAAGCTCTGATTGGTCCAGTAGCCGTTTATCTCAGGAGGGATGGTCTTCGACTTCGTTCTTCGGCCGCCCAGCTCCGCGATCCGCGTATAGCTGATCTGCCATGATGACAGCGCTTCGGGCAGCGCGTCGAGGTTGAACTGGGGATTGGTCCTTGACCGCGGAATGCTACGGATATCGACAACCAGTTCCACCCGGCCCTGCTGCAGCAATTCAACAAACTCGACGATGCCCCGCGTGGAGTGGCCGATCGTATAAACAGGCGGACATTCGGCCACTGTCATGCGAGTGCGTCTTGGACCACTTGTCGAAGTACGGGCAGCACGTCCGTGTCGAACCAGGGATTGTTCACCGCCCAATGCCGGCTCCGCCATGATGGGTGCGGCAACGGGAAAAGGGCGGGCAGGTGATCGCGAAAGCGCATCACCCGCTCAATCATCTTCCCCGCCCCTAAAGCGTTCGTCTGTGCGTGCGCACCCACCAGCAAAGTCAGTCGGATGTCCGGCATCTGTGCTAGCAGCCGGTCGCGCCAGAGCGGCGCGCATTCGGGACGAGGAGGCGCGTCGCCGCCGTCTTGCGCACGCCCTGGGTAGCACAATCCGATCGGCACAATCGCGACCCGGCTCGCGTCATAAAATTCGTCGCATGACACGCCCATCCACTCGCGCAGCCGATCCCCCGACGCATCCGAAAATGGGATGCCGCTTTGGTGAACCTTCGTTCCTGGAGCTTGGCTTGCGATCAAAATGCGCGCGGTTGACGATAGTTGGAGAACTGGCCTCGCTCCAAGTGGCAGGATATCGGCGCAGGCCTGGCATGCGCGAACATCCGCCAGCAGGAGATCAAGGTTTTCCACCCGCTATAGATGGTGTCTTGCAGCGCCCTTGAGAATGGTCGAACGGAAGTGCTCAGGAGACGAGCAGATGACTGAGCGATTCAAGGTCGGCGATCGGGTCGCCTGGAATTCGGAAGCCGGTCACGTCAGCGGCACGATCATTCGGGTCCACACCAGGGATTTCGACTATAAGGGCCACACTCACCGAGCCACGCCCGAGTCGCCGCAATACGAAATTAAGAGCAGCAAGACGAACCATATTGCCACCCACAAGGGTTCGGCACTTACGAAGTTAAGCGACTGACAACGTAACAGTAGGGGGGACCAGGAAGCGAATGGCCGAGGACCTTCCGCAGCCAGCAAATGAGCCACTCGAAGCGGCGCTCGCCGGCGCGGACGACCGCCTCCGCTTGAACCACTGGTTGCCGCCCCAAGAAGGGATCGTGCCGCGGGTCCGCGTCGGCAAGCGGTGGGTCAACGTGCTGTGGGCGGTGCCGATCGGTATTGCCACGCTTATCATTCTGATCGCCATTGCGCAGAGTCTTCGCGAGCTTCCGAGCGTGCAGGCGTTCATCAAGCAACATCCCGGCATTGCCCAAAGCGCCCCATCCGTCGACTCCGGCTTTCCGTGGTGGCTGCAGCTCCAGCATTTCGTGAACATGTTCTTCATGCTGTTCATCATTCGAGCCGGAATCCAGATACTGGCCGACCATCCGCGACTTTACTGGACGCGGGACTGCACGCCTGGAACCGATTGGTTCCGGTTCCAGGTCGCTGTCCCGAAGGGGCGAGTGTGGACATCCAAGGACGATTCTGTGTCCATACCAGGATGGCTGGGAATTCCCGGCGTGCGCCACTCGCTGGGCCTCGCGCGATGGTGGCACTTCTCGGTCAATCTGCTGTGGGTGACCAACGGCATTCTGTTCTACGTGCTTCTGTTTTCCACAGATCAGTGGCGAAGGCTCGTCCCGCTCACCTGGGACGTGTTCCCCGCCGCGCTCTCCACCTCAATCCAATATGCCTCCTTGAACTTCCCGGTTGATCACAGTTGGACCCGCTACAACGGTCTGCAACAGCTCAGCTATTTCGCGACCGTCTTCATTGCCGCGCCCCTGTCGATCCTCACCGGCCTGATGCAGAGCCCGGCCATCTCGAACAAGCTCGGCTGGTTCGGACGGGTCTTCAACCGGCAGGCGATGCGGTCGGTCCACTTCCTGTCGTTCGCCTGGTTCGTGCTGTTCATCGTCCTGCACGGCATCATGGTGTTCGTCACCGGGCTCAGACAGAACACCAACCACATGTTCGGCGGGGTGGATAACGCTTCCTGGGCCGGGTTTCCGCTATTCGTTCTCGCGATGTCAGTGATGATCGCCGCTTGGCTCATCGCCTCGCCATTCACGATCAAACACGCACGGCTTGTCCAACGGACAGGCGCATTCATGGTTGGATGGATCAAGGGGCTGGCCGAGCGGTGGGACGCGCACTCGCAGCTGACGGAAAAGGATATATCGCCATTCTTCTGGCTCAACGGGACCATGCCGAATTCGAAGGAATTCGAAGCCTTGGTCGCGGACGGTTTCGCGAGCTACAGCCTTCGGATCAGTGGTCTGGTCGAAGCGCCACAGGAGTTTTCGCTAGTCGCCCTCAAGGCGATGCCGAAGCAGAAGCAGATCACCACCCACTTCTGCATCCAGGGTTGGTCCGGTGTCGCCGAATGGGGTGGGGTTCCGATGCGCCATATTCTCGACCTCGTCCGGCCAATGCCGGAAGCGCGCTACGCCGTATTCTATTCGCTCGCCGACGGGGCGGACGGCGGTCGCTATTATGACGTGCACGAGCTGTTCAATATGCGCCACCAGCTGACCATCCTCGCCTATGAGATGAACAACGCGCCGCTCTCAATCCTGCACGGGGCCCCACTTAGACTGCGCTGCGAAAACGAGCTCGGCTTCAAAATGGTCAAGTGGATCGCTGCAATCGAGTTCGTGCGCGATTTCGCTCACCTCGGCGCCGGCCAGGGCGGCTACAACGAGGACCACGAGTTCTACGGATACAGAATGCCGATCTGAGTAAACGCTGGCTAGTTCGTACTTGTATTTGGGCCTCCAGCGCCGATATTGATTGGCATCGCACCGTCTTCCTGAGCTTGATGCGACTGAGAGTTCGGAGGCTCCCGCTCGAAGGAGTCTAGCCGATGCAAGCGTTTTCACGATTTGGGCGAAAGTTTTTTTCAGGTTTCCGCCCGGCCACTGAGCCGCCTGCCTCCTCGACGGTAAACATCACACGCTCCGCAACCCAGGACAGCCAACCTGTCACGAGTTCGATTTCGTCCGACGACGCCAGAGGCAGTCTCGGTCCGGAAGAGGGAAGTCAGGGCGACACTTTGCTGCCGATGCTCATCGGTGCGCTCGTCTTGATTGTTCTGGGGATCGGCGTCGTGTTCCTCGTAATCTAAATCAAAGTCTTGATGTTCGTTGGTGCAAGCGCAGAGCACCACCAGACTTTCGCTGGTGCAAGCGCAGAGCACCACCAGACTTTCGCTCGATCAACCCCTCACCGCAAAAGATAGGACATCTGTCCCAAGCTCATTGGCGGTGGTCAATTTTGACCGGCACCGATGAGTCGGTGAGCGCATTAAGTACCGGTGTCGGCCCAGACCGCGGTTCCAAGCTCGCCGGTTTCCACGCGACCGGCTCGACCTCATGGAGCAAAGGCAAATGAAGGAGCTTCAAGATCGTGCAGAGGCGCAAGCGCTCGCGCTGGCGATCGTCGATACGCTCCCCGAGCCCTTCCTGGTGCTCGACGACACGCTCCATCTTCTTGCCGGCAGCCGCTGCTTCTACGAGGTCTTCGGCGAGAACCCGGCAGAGGCGCACGGCCGCTCTTTGTTCGACCTTTCGGATGGGCAGTGGGAGGTCCCGGGTTTGCGCCAGCTCCTCTCGTCCGTAATCCCGCAGCGCTCCCGGCTTGAAAGTTTTGAGTTCGAGCGGGAGTTCGCCGATGCCGGTCTGCGGACGATCCAGCTCAACGCGGTTCCCATCCAGGACGACAGCGGTGACGGCCGGATGCTCCTGCTCTCAATCAAGGACATCACCGAAAGGCGGGTAGCCGAGCAGGAGAAACAGCGGCTGCTGGAGCATACCGAAGAACTTCTGGAGCAGCAGCGAACCCTGTTGCGGGAGATGCGGCACCGAATTGCCAACAGTCTGCAGATCATCGCCAGCATTCTGCTGCTGAAAGCTGGCTCGGTGTCTTCGGAGGAAACCAAGAATGAGTTGCGAGCGGCCCACCAGCGGGTGATGTCGGTTGCTGCCGTGCAAAAGCATTTAAGTGCGTCGGACGGGATCGCGGAGATCGATATGGGGCCCTATTTAAGTAAGCTTGGCGCAGGCCTTGCTTCATCAATGGTTGGCCCCAAGCAGCGAATCGACATCGCCGTCGCCGCGACCGAGGGCACGCTGCCCTCCAGTCATGCGGTCAGCATAGGGCTCATCGTCACCGAACTGATCATGAATGCCATTAAATATGCCTTTCCCAAGCGGCGAGAATCGGCGCGAATCCGGGTGACGTTTGAAAAGGCGAAATCCGATTGGAAGTTGACGGTGTCGGACAATGGCGTCGGCCGGCTCCATAGCGAGGAGTCGGCGATCTCTAGTGGACTTGGCACAGCCTTGATCGGGGCATTGGCGAAACAGCTACAGGCTCAAATCACCGAGACCTCATCGCCCGGGGGTCTCACCGTAGCAGTGACTCGCTCCACGTTTGAGTCCAATCTACCGGTGGCTGCTTAAAAGGCCGGAACCAAAGCATGCCTGACACGCTTCACTTGAATTGCGCAGTCGTCGAAATTCCCGTGCCGTCCCGGCAATAAGTCAAAGAGGCCGCCACACGCGCTGCGAGCGAGGTTTGTTTACGCTTCCGCCGGGGTGAGGTCGGCATGAAGCATTAGCGGTCTAGTCGTCGCTCTGCTTCGCTCGTTGGCTGTGGATGGGCCGGTTGTTGCCCGTAGCCGCGGCGGGTCCTAGTTCTGAAAGGCGTGAGGCTTTATCGATGCTCTGGTGCAGCGGACGGTGCACGAACGGAAGCAAGGCGCCGATCGCGAACCCCCAAACGAGCATCGACAGTGCAACGCCGAGCGCCGGTTCGCCGCCGGGTGCCTCGCCGCCGCCTACCAGCGGCAACACAAGGACGGCTCCCGTAGCCCAAAGCGCAAAACCAAAAACCATACCGAACAGCCATCCGCCATGTACGCTGTTCGCGGCCCTGCCGAACAGTCGCGCATAAATCGCGCCGGCCACGGTCATTACCAGGCAGCCAAGACCGAGCGTGCCGATTGCGGAAAGACGGAGGATCACGGCCTCGGTTTTGAGCGAGCCGAAGCTCACAAGAATCATGACAGCCGGAGCTGTGGCGATAACACCGGAGATGGCTCCGGCAAGCAAAGGCCGCTGGCTCGGTCCCGGATCGTAGCCGTGTGCTGAAAGGATCGTCGCCATGCACCAGCTCCTCCTAAGCCATGATATCCTTGAGCGCTCGGCATTCGCGGTAGTCGGGCCGCTCGCGATAGATGTCTATCAGGTTCTTGTAAGCGAGGCCGACCGTGCGCGGCTCGCGATTCAGGTCGAAGAGGCCCACCGGGAAAACAATGCCCAGCGACTCGGCCATCGCGACGCTCCAATCGATTTGGTCCGTCAGGCTGTACCAGGTGAAGCCGACCAGCGGCACGCCCGCATTCGCAAGAAGCTGAACGTTGTACCATTGCCGCCATAGCCATTTGGGCGCGTCGTCGGCATCCATCTTGTTGGTCTCGGTATGCATCATCGGTCGGCCGTAGCGCTTCCAATATTGGTCGGCGATCACGTACCAGCCGAACAGTTCGCCGAGCGCGAGTGCGTGGCCGTGGCTGTCGATCAGTCGCTCGTTCCATTCGTAATAGTCGACGCCGAGGATGGAACGGCGCGGCACCTGGCGCGCTGTGAATTTGCCGAGCTGATCGTCGGTGACTCCATGTGCATGTAGGTACGTGCGCATGCTGTCGCTCACCTCGTGGGCATAGATCAGGTCGAGCGGGAGGAACCGCCGCTCGTTCTCAAACTCTGCTTTTTGCTGGACGCCCTCGTCGGGACAACAAGCCTGGTAGAACTCGCTGCTTTCGCTGTTGACGAACACTGCGTTTGGCCGGTGCGCCAGGATGGCGTCGCTCATGCGGATGCTGGCTCGCGCAAGGTTGAACGCGGCGTTGACGAAGGCTGCCTCGTTCCGCAGCTGTTCGTTCCACAAGCCTTCGATCGCGCTCATCCGCGCACAAACGTACATCTCGTTGACTGGCGTATAGAAACGCACCCAGGGATAACGCTGGACAAAGGCCTCTGCATATTCTGACAGGGCATCCGCGATTCCTGGGTTTTGGAAGTTGCCAAGCCACGACGGCACTCCGAAGTGGCAGAGGTCGATGATCGGCTCCGGTCCCAGCTCGCGTAGCTCCTCCATCTGCGGATCGGCATAATCCCAGTCGTATTTACCGGGCGCCTCGAAGATCAGGTGCAGCGGCGGGCCGTATCGGATGTGGGTGATGCCGATTTCCCGCGCTAACTCGAAGTCTCTCTGCCAGTTCGCGTAGTGACCTGTTGAGTCCATCTCATCGCGACGCCAACGGCCGCGCTCGATGGTTGGATAGCTGCACTCAATTCCCGTCGCGAACATGAAAGCCGATGAGCCTTCCGGCCGGCAGCCCCGTTGAGATCGGTCAATCTTCGAGGGTGCCGGACGAAGCGGCTTGTGATCCGCCGCATAGCCGACGGGCCGCCGGTAGATTGCACCTATCACCAGCCCGAAGACGGCGTGCCCGATGAGCAGACCAAAAATCGTTAGCGTCCGCAATGGCGCCAGCAGCGCCTTCACGTCGATCGTGACGACTGCTGGCCCTCGGCGCATGAGTTCAAGCTGAGGATAGACTATGAAGATCGCCAGCAGCGCCGGGATGACGGAAAATACGAGGCCTTGGAGCGGCGGCGGCCATTTGAGCCGAGCCCAGAAGAAATAACCATAGAAAATGGTCCAGCAGACACCGATCGAGAGATGGGCAGCACCGGCAGTCACTAGGGCGTAAGGCTCTTGATGCGGAAAGGCGGCAGAGCTGAGGTCTGCGACCATGTCGACGGACGGAAGGCCTATACGCCCGAGACCATAGAGCGTGACCTCCATTGCGATGGCCCCAAGAACTCCGGCAAGCACCGCCTTTCGGAATTCTACAACTCGGACCACAACCGGCCATCTCTCATCTGGAATTGGCGCGTGCCCGGGATGCCCCGCTGTGCGCCAGAGACGTCGAACAGTGAGCGGCGACGGGGCGTTTTTGCCGGGGGGCCGCGGAGGATCTCGTACAAGCAGCGGCTGCCGCCAAGAAGACAGAGCGGGTCATCGATGACAGCGAGGGCCTCGGGGTGGGTGTCCACAGTCGCGAGCGCAAGATTCTGCGCCCCGGCGCGATCGTGAAGCTCCTTCATTTGGCTCTGCTCCATGATGTCGATCCGGCCGCGAGGGCAGCGAGAGCTTGGGCCCGCGGTCGGGCTGGCTTATTTTAGGCAACGTAATGGGCCTGCCGACTCATCGACGCCGGTCAAAATTGACCATCGCCGATGAGCTTGGCGAAGTCGTCGACTTTTGAAGTCGTGGAGTGGCTCACCGCCCGCAAGGGACATTCGTGGGCGTTTGTTGCTAACTTATGATAGGCGCCACTTGGCGGCTACTTTCCGGGCAGTGAGGATCATAAGTGCCGAAGAAGACTGAACCCGTCCCTTTTGACCCGCATACGTTTTTCGAGGCGATGGGCAGCGGCCGGACGGTATCGGCATATAAGCCACAGGAGATCATCTTCTCCCAGGGTGATCCCGCCGATAGCGTCTATTACATCCAAAGTGGGAGGGTGAAGGTCAGTGTCACGTCCGCGAACGGCAAGGAAGCCGTAGTTGCGGTGCTGGGTGACAGCGATTTCTTCGGCGAGGGAAGTCTGATCGCGCAGTCGGTCCGGCTCGCGGCAGCCACTGCCCAGGCGGATTGCAAGCTTGATCGTGTCGACAAATCTAAGATGCTGCGCGTCCTCCATGACGAACCCAGGTTTTCAGATCGGTTCACCGCTCACTTGCTCATGCGCAATAGCCGCGCCGAGGCCGATCTCGTCGACCAGTTGCTAAACTCCAGCGAGAAGCGCCTCGCCCGAACGCTGCTGCTGCTGGCGAAC
>Ga0105240_10004670_pt1 | contig 20720 bp, 16 predicted proteins | sample KBSC54metaG_FD_80426 | JGI IMG/M metagenome (GOLD analysis project Ga0105240, IMG submission 80426) | Corn rhizosphere microbial communities from Kellogg Biological Station, Michigan, USA - KBS C5-4 metaG | ecosystem: Host-associated > Plants > Roots > Rhizosphere > Soil | place: Michigan, USA... | reverse complement strand
CGGTGCCCCTTGGTCTCAAAAAAGCGCAGAAATAGCTCGCGAATGTCGTTACCCGTACGGAATTGCATGACTTTATTAGTGTAAAGGGTGCAGAGCTTCATTCGCGGAACTGTAACTGCACAGCCGCAACCGACATCTCATCCATGAAGACCAACAAGGAGATTTCATGGACAAGTTCGCACTGCTCGCCCTGCTCGAGGCCAAGCCTGGGAAGGAAAACGAAGTGGAGGAGTTTCTCAAGTCTGCCCAGCCCATGGCCGCGCAGGAACCCGGAACAAGCACCTGGTACGCGGTAAAGCTTGGACCGGCCCGATTCGGCATCTTCGATACTTTCCGGGACGAGGCAGGCCGCGAGGCCCATCTTTCCGGGGAGATCGCCAAGGCCCTGATGGCGAATGCCGGCGAATTGCTGGCCAAACCTCCGCAAATCGAGAAGCTCGAAATCCTGGCGCTCAAGGCTCCCCGCTCGTAGCGCTCCTTCAGGCCATATCTGCCGTCAAACAAGGCATGATTGCTCGCCTGTGGAGCGCCCTGAGATTCAGCATCGCCATTCTCACCCTAGGTCAGCCTTTCCTGCTTTGCGCACAACCCGGCCACAACCTTCAGATCGTCGCCTCGCGCGATCTGAAGGCTGGTGGGGCGACCTTGCACGTCGACTTCGCGGCGGGTGCGCTGGATCTGCCGGAAGATGCTGTTCTGGCTCACGTACAGGCCGCTGCAGATGCTGTGGTCGCTTACTTCGGGCGTTTTCCAGTCACGCGGGATCGGATTCTAATTGTGCCCGTACCTGACAGTCACGATATCGGCCATGGCACGACGTGGGGCGACATGGCTGGGTATCCGGCGATGACCAGAATTCACATCGGCCAGCATGCGACCGAACAGGACCTGAAAGAAGACTGGATGATGACCCACGAGCTGGTGCACACCGGTTTCCCCAGCCTGCCCGATGAGCAGCACTGGATGGAGGAGGGTCTGGCGACCTATGTTGAGCCTCTTGCCCGCGTGATGACCGGAGAGCTAACCGCAAAGCAGGTTTGGCACGACATGATGCGCGACATGCATCAGGGAGAGCCGCAGGCCGGCGATGAAGGCCTGGATCGCACCCACAGCTGGGGTCGAACTTACTGGGGCGGAGGGATGTTCTGCCTTGTGGCGGACGTGGCAATCCGGCAGCAGACCCACAATCGCAAGGGGCTCCGCGACGCACTTCGCGCTATTGTGGAGCACGGCGGGACCATCGATCAAAACTGGGATCTGGCCAAGGCGCTGGCGATCGGGGACACGGCGACCGGAACACATGTGCTGACCGAGCAGTATGCCAAGTGGAAGGATGCGCCGGTCACTGTGGATCTGCCTCAGCTCTGGACGCAGCTTGGCATCCGCCGAGATGGCAATCAGGTCGAGTTCGTCAAAGATGCGGCTCTAGCAGGCATACGAGAAGCCATTGCGCACTAGCTCGCTTAATCTGGCCTCCAGATTCGGCCTTCCAGCAATTCCACGGGTTCGGTAGACTGACCCAACTCCGCAAATTGGGCGGCGTGATTGCGCATGCGCCTCGCTGACACAATGGCATCGAAGGCGTCTTCCGAACTCTCCGCTGCGGATCGGCTGTCTGAACTCAAGTCGCCGAATCGGCTGTGCATCAGGTACGGGGCACGGGCAGACTCCTGGGCTTTGTTCACTCGGCCCAGTCAGGAGTCGTGGATAGATCTCAAGAACCATCGGCAGCCTTGGTGGATCAAAAGGCCAGATCGATAACCCCGCCGACTGAAGCCTTCGCAGAACGGGCATACCCCGGACAGATCCCGTGCCAACCGCCCCAGCGCCTCCGACCTGCAGTGGCGATTTGGGCGATATTCCGCCCACTCGGATCGATCGGTCAGTTTTGCGGAAGCCTTCGGTCGCGTGGCTCTGTGGGCAGTTTCTCCCCGATCGCCCCCAGAACGGAACCTCGCACTGCTGGAGCCACTCTTCTCCCTGGAGCTCAGCCTGGCGCCACAGCTCCCGGACATCCGACAAACCCCGCTGCCTGAAAAAAGCGATCGGGAAACCGAATGCAAAGTCCAGCCCAATCACCGCCGGCCGCCCGGCAAAGTTCTCGATCAGCCATGAAGTCAGCTCAGTTCTGGTCAATCCGTTGAACGCTCGCTCCTCCGCGATTGACGTCCAGATGTGCTTCTTTTGGTCCTCGGGCCGCGCACTTCCAGACCAATCCACCGCCACAAAACGCTCAGGCGTCTTCATTCGCCGTGCTCTTGATCCTCGACGCTGTCCAGAGCCGTCAGCGACTCCTCCGGCACGTCCCACTGTCGAAGAATCCGATAGATCACGCTGATGGAGAAGCCGGCCGCAACCAACCGCCGCATCACGCGCGCGGTCTCCTTTTCGTCAGCCGGCTTGCGCAGGCGCTTGCGCTCGAGGTACTGCCGAGCGAGAGCCTCTTCGTCGGTCTTGGCGTAGCTCTCCGTGACCACCTGGTCGAGGATTTTCGACGAGACGCCCTTCTGACCCAGGGCCTGCCTCACCCGGCGCTGGCCAAACTTCTCGTTCTCACGGCGAAGGCGGGAAAAAGTCTCGGCATAGGAGCGGTCATCCAGATAACGCTGCTCCCTGAGGCGGCCAATCACAGACTGAACCACACACTCGCCAACCGGTCCCGGCTCCACTCGCCCCTGCATCAGACGTCGGAGTTCCACCTCCGTGCGCATACGGCGACCGAGCACCTTGACTGCATAGTCATAGAGACCGGACTCATTGAGGAACGCTTTGGGCTTCATGGATGAGCTGCTAGCTACTAGCTTCTAGCTGCAAGCCGTGGAATAGCAAGCGGACTCCGCCAGAAGGCGGTCGCAATTATGGAGGGTGAGTTGGCCGAGAAGACGGTGCTTGCCTAGGAATGCCGGACAGCGACCGCCGCTGGAGCGAGCGCCTCATAGCGGCTAAAGTAAGCCAGACCGGTGACACCAAACGCTGAGAAGAAGACTGCGGAGACGAAGACTCCGATGAGCGCGAAGGCTCCTGCTAAAGCAAACTCCATGATGACGATGTCTGCGACAAAGAATGGCAGGCTGTAGATCAGGAACAGGCTGCTGGCTGCCATCGCCCACCGGCGACCAGAGGCGCGATTCTTTCTGAGTGTCCACCAGGCAATGCCGCTCACGGTGGCAAGCGCCGGAGGCAACAATAGGATGATCTCGCGCATGAGGATCAGGATCATGCCTGCAGGGTCGAGGTGGAAGAACGGAGTTCCATGCGGAAGCGGCGCCCGAACCACGGCCGGGAGCATGGGAATGAAAAGAATGCCGAAAACAAATGCGGCGTAAGCGAAGCACAGGCGGAGAACCTTGAGTTCGGTCATTGAGTGGGCTCGTTCCTTCCGGAAGATGTATCTCCGGAATGGATGCAACTCTAGATCAACGATGGTGCCTGCCGTAAGAACAGACTGCACTTGCACCTCTGTCCCCCGTACCCTCTGAGCGAAACGATGGATGACGAGAGTGATTACTTCAGGGGGAGTTGCATTTCAGCCGCTGGTTTGAGAGGGCCGACTGGCTAAATAGGAAAACTGCCCCTCAGACGCGAAAACGGCAGGCTCAGTTTGCCTGCCCGGATCAAAGCTTGTGGTGCGAGTTGGCTTAGTAGAATCGCTGGCTGTAGGATCGCTGGCCTAAATGCTAGGCGGCTCGGGGTGGGTCGTCCTGATCGAAGCGGCGGCCGCCATCGAGAGCGACAAGTTGCGGCTGGTTTCGCGGCGTTCCCCATCCATCGCGGAGAACTTCAGAGCGAGCGGACCCGTTGGCGTTGCTTCCACTGAGTATACAAACGATTTTTAATTTGAATAGCTGCATATATCTACACCTGCTCAATGTGATGCAGAGCCCAGCGTAGATCGTTGCATTCGACCCAAATTTGTGCTGAAAAACCCGTTGATCAGGCTGAGCAACCGCATCGATGCAAGCGAGTGAAAACGCTTTCGCAGCTGGAGTTCGCAGTTAAATCGATTCAGAAATAGGCCTCTGAACACGCCTTGAACAGAAGAGCCCCACCACGTATCGAAGCTAGATGACACTCGCCGGCTTGCTGATTGCCGAGGTTCAGGTACAGTGCGCGTGCGATGATCGAGATCATCGCACGCGCTAATGTCTGTCGATTAGAAGTTGAACGTGACTCTGCCTGTCATCGAGCGCGGAGTCACGTAATGCGTGCCGCTGAATGTCGACAGGAAGTTATACAGCGCGTACTCATTGGCAACGTTCACCGCGGTGAGGTCGAGGTCCACCTTATACCTGTCTCCGTTGAACACGTTGTTTTTCCCCAGCGACACATCGAACAAATTGCGCGGCGAGATGCGCGGTGGGTTCAGGTCGTTGTTGCCGGTGCCGGGTTTCGGAATGCGCAGGAGCGATGAGCTGAACTGCGCGGCGGGGCACGCGTTCGGCAGCGGATTGCCGGGCGTTGCCTTCTGGCCGCTGCAGATGAGTCCTGCCTGGAACTGCTCGTCGGCCGTTAGCGAAGACAGGTCAACGTACGGCTGTCCGCCGATCGTCAGCGAGGTCGCATCGCACGCGCTGTTGGGATCGTTGGACAGAGGGTTGTAGCAAGGTGCCTGGCCTGCCACCTGGCCCGAGTCGTAGCGCCAGTTGAATCCTCCCCACAGCCCGTTCAGCATCTTGCCTCGCGCCCACGTGTACTGGACGTGTGTGGTTTGGTTGAAGCGCTCGTCGTGATCGAGACGGAAGGGGAAGCCGGTGTGGCCCACGGTTGCCCCTGCGCCCGCAACCTGCGGCGGATAGACGCGCGCCGAAACCGACGACATGACCGAGTAAGCCGTGAGGTTATGGAAGTTGGGCATGTTTACATGCAGCGCGTACCCCGGGATCTTGGAGTTGTGCCAGTCGATGGGGAACGTGATCGGCGTATTGCCCAGCACGCTGAAGTCGAATGCGTTGTGCGTGTACTTCCAGATGTACTCGCCGCTGAAGATGAAGTGCTTGCCCAGAGCCTGCTCGAGACCAGCATGGAATTCGTTGCGAAACCCCGGGACCTCGGCGGTGGACACGCCCGACGTGCAGGAGAGAAGCGGCGCGAGCACATCATTCGCGCAGCCCTCGCTCGAGAGGACGAGATTCTCGTTGAAGGGCGTTTCAAGCGTGCGCGCGTATGAAAGCCGCAGCACCGTGCCCGTGGGCTTCACCGTGTATGCGCCCCCGAGCCGAGGCTCTACCTGAGTCGCGCTCGTGAGTCCGTTGTAGATGTCACCACGAAGGCCCAGATTCCATTGCCATTGGCCCGCTTTGATCTGGTCCTCAACGTAAAGGGCGGTCTCCTTCACGTCGGCGCGGCCGCGGTAACGGTAGTAGCTGCCGCCGCGGGTGAAGTCATATGGGGCGAGGACTGGCAAATAGTTTGCGTTGGCGATCGCTCCGCCTGCCGTGCACTGCGAGGGATCGGTGTAGCCGGGCAGCGGCGTGCCATCAGCAGCGACGCAAGGCGAATTGTAGCCGGCTTCGACGATCCCGAGGCGGTCGTTCTCGCGCAAGAACGTATGCGAGAACTGGAGTCCTGCCTTTAGAGTGTGGACGCCGTGCGCATAGGACACATCGGTGTGCAGGCCGGCGTTGGTGAGCGTGCGGTTTTGTGCAATTGATGACGTCTGTAGATTTGGCGGCCCAAGGTCAGCCAGGGGATTGCTGCTGGGATAGTAGTTGTAATCATCGTGGCGGACAAAAGCGCCGAAGTTGAACACCGAGTCGTTGTTGATGATGCGGGTGTAAGTCGGCGCAATGTTATATGTGCCGATTTTCGAGCGCTGATCGGTATCGCCCACCGTTCCTGAAACAGGGTTGGCTTTAGTTCCTCCGGAAACGATGTTCTGAACGTTCAGGTTGTCGTAGGCGTTCGGGTTCTGGAACCACGACCGGCTGAAGTTCAGATTTAGATGGACCGAATCTGCCGACGAGAAGCTGTAATCGACGCGGTCGAAGACATTCTCTTCGTTCCCCCTGTCGTGAAAAACCGAGAACTCTGGCGGGTCGAGAAAGCGGCCGGTATTGAGCCCGTCGATCTCGAAAAAGTTGCCCCATCTCTTGCCGCCGTAAGACATGTCGAAGCCGGCGGTGCCGGTCCCGAAGGATCCATAAGACGCGTAGAAGCTCCCGGTCGGTCTTGTGATTCCCTGTCCCGAGCGGGTGGTGGCGACGATCACGAGACTGGTCTTGTCGCCGTATTCAGCAGGGGGCGCGCCAGCGATCACTTCCAGAGACTGGATCGAGTTCGACGGGAGCTGATTCGAGAAGGTCTTGCTCTGCTGGTCAGTGATGGCTTGTCCATCCACGGAGAACGAATTTGACGCGTGGTCGCCAAGCCCGTGGGCCTGTCCATTCGAATCGGCTGAGACGCCGGGCGTCGTGGCTGTTACCAGAGAACTGAGCGACGATGTTGCGCTTTCCAGCGGCACCTTGGCGAACATGTCGCGATCTACGTCGGTGTGGAAGGTCGGGTCCGTCTCAACGGCATCGCTGCTATTTGCTTCAACGGTCACGGTAGAGGCGGCGGCTTCGACATGCAGTACAAGATCGACACTCAAACCCACGGCCGAGCGTACGATGATGTTCTGTTTCAGTGCGGCGAAGCCGGGAGCGGAAGCAGTGACGTTGTACGTGTTGAGGGGAAGGTTGCCGATTTCAAACTGGCCTGTAGCGTCGGACTGGACGGTACGAGTAAGACCGCTCACCGAATTTGAGATGGCGACGGTGGCGCCTGGAATGACGGCGCCTGACGGATCGGTCACCGTGCCTCGGACCGTGGCGGAGTTGCCATTCTGCGCCGCGGGATATGCCAGCGTAGCGCAGAGTAAAGCCACAACGGGGAAGATACGAAAAAGTCTGCCTGACAAGAGCGGCATGAAGTGAAAAGCCTCCAAGGGTTGACTGAGTTGCGGAAACGCGCGTGGGCGCGGGTCATCAGTGCAACGAGGCATCGATGCGAAGCGGTTCAGGCCTGCTTAAGTTATGAATGCGCGAATAAAGGTCAATTTCGAAACGCGGCTGAACCTGGATCAGAACGATGCCGGGACAGGCGACGGCGGAGGGCGAATGAAGAGTTGCCGCTGACTCTGCGAGAGGATCGGGCGCACTTCGACCTGCGCCACAAAGGCGCGCATCTCGACCAAGACAATGATCGCTGCCGCCACCGCCAGCGGAGCCGCAGTGTGCAGAACCACGCAGATGGGGCAGTGATCAGCATCGGTGTTAACCGAGTGAACGTGCGCCACCTGGATGAAGGTGAGCAAGGCCAGCAGGGCCAGACACACCAGCACCACCACATAGGCTGTGGGGCGTACACGTTTCGATGGGTAAAGTGCGGTCAAACCAAAGCTTCCTTGCTACAGGGGACTACATCAAGAATACACATACTTGGATGCGCGACGACCCGAGATGTCACAGGTTCAGAGCTACCCAGGTAATCAACGCCAACCAGCGGGTTCGAATAGCGTCTAAACTGTTGGGCAAAGAGGGATTTCGCGGATATGCGACGGATAGGCATGGCAGCGCTGGCAGTTCTGCTGACGGGAACGATGGTCACGATTGCGCAGGGTCAGGAGAGTGGTCAGGAGCGCGATCGGGAGCGCAGCAAGGTCATTACGCCGGACGCGCCGGGGCTGGCGCACAACCATCGGCTGATTCTTAAGGATGGCAGCTACCAGGTCGTTCGCAAATACCAGGTAGTCGGCGATCGCGTACGGTACATGTCCATGGAACGCGGCGGCGAGTGGGAGGAACTCCCCAACGAACTCGTCGACTGGGATGCCACGAAGAAGTGGGAGGCGCACCATACCGGTCCCTACGATACCTCGGGGAATACATCCTCAGAAGCGATGAAGGAGGCGGCAGAACTCGACAAGGAAGAAGCCGCCGAACGCGACGATCAGAAGGCGCGCATGCCGGAGGTTGCGAAAGGCCTGGAGCTGCCGGATGAGGACGGCGTGTTTGTGCTCGACACCTACCAGGGAACGCCGGAGTTGGTTGAACTGAGGCCGTCAGACCTGGACCTGAATCAGAAGAGCCGGAAGGGGCTCGCCACGTTGAACCCGATGGCTGGCTCGAAAGCATCCATCGAGCTGGCAGGAGCGCATGCGAGGGCTCACCTGCACGTCAATGATCCGGAGATCTATGTGTCTCTCGAGGGCCTGGACGACGTCGAGCAGGTGGTATCGCATGCCATCACCGTAAAGACGGTAGGTGTGCAGGACGTGTCGCACCGGAAGCATGGAGCGCACTCGCCGGACTCTGGGTTTGCGATCGTCAAGGTTGATGAGCGGCGCGAGGTGCGCATCATCGGCGCCATTCATGTGAGCCCGACAGGAACCGTGACTCAGAGCGAGGATGTCATCCCGACCAAGGTGGAAGTTCTGCCAGGCAAGCATTGGCTCAAACTCAAACCGGAGGCGACCCTCACCATGGGCGAGTATGCCCTGGTAGAGATCGTGTCGCCCTCGGACATCAGCCAGTCAGTCTGGGATTTTCGCGTGGACCCGCGGATGGGGGACAATCCCGGTTCGTTGGGGCCGATTCTGAAATAGGCGGATGAGGCGCCCGCGGCTATGGCGCCTCGCGGCGCGAGAGCTTGGCCCGACGCTGTTCCCACTCTTCGCTCGAAAAGATGCGCGGTCCCACCTCTATCAGCCGCGGCATCATTTTGAAGACAGCCACGCGGTTCCACGGTTTCCCTTCCCGGGTGCGAAAGCCTTTTTCGTTCAGGTCGCTCACGATTGCTGAGTAGGAAAAATCCTGGGCGAGCAAGTCCATCATGAGTAGCAGGACCTTGTTTTCATGGGGATCGACTTCAAGGCGTTTGCAGTCCTCAGAAATGCGGAGCCCGAAGGGGATGTCCTCCGAGAAGACGCCGTCTGGAGGTGTCTCCGAGTCGGGCAGCTCGCGCCGCCACTCGATCGATACCATCTGCCATCCGGTTGAGGTGCGCTGCCGGATCACGTCCGAGCTGAAAGGCTCGGAAACTACGTCACGAATGCGCTCGAAGTACGCCATGGGAGCCTCCGAAGACACTACATTGCCGTTCTCCGAAGCAATTTGGTGGCTGCGACCAATGCACCTTAGCCAACGAGAGTACGTTGATGCAAAATGAGTTGAGATTCAGAAGGTCGATGCGGGGCCGCCGCACGCTGGCCGGTTTCGCAAAACGCTGTCCGGGAATGAACAAGGAAAATCCTGACGACGGTGTGCACCAATTCCCGCAGGTTTGATTACGAATGAATGTATTCCTGCCAGGAAACAAGATTGCTACAATTCGTTGACCCCAACGTTAAAGAGAAGCGGCATCAACGGACTGGAGCGCGAGCAAGACCGACCTGACGCAACCATGATCGACTACTACGAGTTCCTTCAAATCAGTCCGCACGCTGACGCCGAGACCGTGCACCGCGTCTACCGCTTTCTGGCAGGGCGTCTGCATCCGGACAATCCAGAGTCCGGCGATGCCGAGATGTTCCGGATGCTCAAAGCAGCCTACGACACCCTGTCCAATCCTTCGCGGCGCGCCGAATACGATGCCGCTTTTCGAAGAGAAGCGAAGGAAGAGCCGCCGATGGCAAACTCCATCGACTTCCTCGACAGTATCGAAGGCGAGCAGAACCGTCGCATCGCGCTCCTCGCGGTGCTCTACTACAAACGTCGCGAGAATCCGCGCTTTCCCGAGGTATCGCTGGCCGAGATTGAACGGCGCATGGGGTTCCCGCGGGACTATCTCGACTTCACGACCTGGTACCTGACGAAGAAGGGTTACGTCTCCCGAGCAGACAACTCGGACTTCTCTTTGACGGCCGAAGGTGTCGACTTCATCGAATCGCAGCGTGGAAACCTACCCGTGCTCAACAAGCTGCTGACGGACGGCAGTGGCATGATGACGGCAGCCGCAGCAAAGAAGCCCAATACCGATGCGAATGGCAAAGGAGCCGCGGGACAGAAGAAACCCATCATTCTGCCGAACTCGGAAACGGTATGGCTTGATCGCCGTCAGAATGGCGGTGACCGCCGCAGCAGGGTAGTCGATCCAACATTGGTGGCAACTGACCGCCGATCCGGATCACGCGATCGCCGAGTGAACACCGGTGATCGCCGCCAGACAAAGCAGGACCGCCGCGCCTACGCCATCATGAACACCGGCACAATCCAGTAACGGCTACCTGCGGGAGCTTCCACCGAGCAGAGATCCCAGCACGCCACGAATAATCTGGCGCCCGACAGTGCTGCCTATGGACCTTGCCGCGCTCTTCACCATGGCTTGGGCAACGGTCTCTCGGCGGCCCGTGCCTGGGCCGAGTACGTTGCTCAAGACCGAGCCCGCTTCCTGCATCCAATCGCTGTGGCTCGCGGCGGGAGCAGCTTGTACAGGTGCGGATTGCGGCGAAGCGGGAGTTGCCGAACTTGCTACCGCAGGCGAGGAGGCCACTTTGCCCTTCAGCCTCTCGTAGGCCGATTCGCGGTCGATAACCTGCTCGTACAATCCCGCGATCACCGAACTCCGAATGATCTCCGTGCGCTGTTCGGGTGTAATTGGGCCGATCTGGCTATGGGGCGGGTAGATCATTGCTCGGTCGACAACGCCAGGAATGCCCTTCTCATCGAGAAATGACACCAGCGCTTCTCCTACCCCAAGCTGCGTGATCACTTCCTCTACATCCAGCTTTGGATTAGAGCGGAATGTTTGCGCTGCGGCCTTTACCGCCTTCTGGTCGCGTGGAGAGAACGCGCGCAGCGCATGCTGGACGCGATTGCCGAGTTGGCCCAACACCGTCTCCGGCACGTCGATGGGGTTCTGCGTGACGAAGAAGACTCCCACACCTTTTGACCGAATCAGCCGCACGACTTGCTCTATGCGCGATTGAAGTACCGATGGCAGATCGTTGAACAGAAGATGCGCCTCATCGAAGAAGAAGACCAGCTTGGGCTTCTCTGGATCGCCAACCTCGGGCAGCTTCTCGAACAGTTCGCTCATTAGCCAGAGGAGAAATGTGGCATAGAGTTGCGGCGACTGAAGAAGCTGATCCGCGGCCAGGATATTCACGACGCCGCGGCCGCGGTTGTCGACCTGCAGAAGGTCTTCAATGTTGAGTGCAGGCTCACCGAAGAACTGGTCGCCGCCCTGTTGCCCAAGTGCCACAAGGCCGCGCTGGATGGAACCGATGCTGGCGGCTGAGATGTTGCCGTACTCGGTCTGATAATCCTTCGCGCTGATGGCAACTGCCTGCAGCATCGCCTGCAGATCCTTCATATCCAGCAGGAGCAATCCCTGATCATCGGCAATCTTGAAAACGAGCGTGAGCACTCCCGTCTGCGTGTCATTCAGGTTCAAGATTCGGCTCAACAGCAGCGGCCCCATCTCGCTCACCGTAGCGCGCACGGGATGGCCCTGCTTGCCGAAAACATCCCAGAAAACGACTGGGCATGCGGAGAACTGCCAATCGCTCAAGCCCAGCAGCTTTGTCCGCTCGTCAAGTTTTGGCGAGCTCTTCCCCGGCTGGCTGATGCCAGATAGATCGCCTTTCACGTCCGCCGCAAATACGGGAACTCCGATCAAGCTCAGAGATTCCGCCATCACCTGCAGCGTTACCGTCTTTCCAGTGCCCGTCGCTCCTGCAACCAGGCCGTGGCGATTGGCCATTCCAGGCAGAAGCAAAATCTCGTCCGTCCCTTTTGCGATTACCGGCGCATCGACCATGTCCCTGAAGTCTCCCTTGAAAGTCTGACTGTCCGATTCACGAAACACCCTTGCTATTGATTGTTACAAATGCCGGAGCCTTGCAATTTAATCGAAGAAAGTCATCCCGGACTGGCAAAGCTGTGTACCCTTATCTCTGTCGAACGGGCGTTCCAGTGAAGGTACGCTCCACAGTCCGCAAGTGGACGCATGCCCGGCAAAATCGCGACAAAAGAGTAAACTTCCACCGGCGACATCGCCCGGATCATAGGGCGTGAAACGCTTTCCATTCATCGCGCACGATTTCACCATAGGAGTCCCCCTGCATGAAATCCGTACGTTTGTTTTGGTTCTCTTTCCTAGTTCTTTCGGGCAGCATGGGCGTTGCGCAATCGAATCCCGTTCCCTTCGTCAGTCAGCCGCTGGTTCCGAGCGCGGCATCACCGGGTAGTGCAGGATTCTCGTTGACCGTAAAAGGAGCTGGATTCGCTTCCGGCGCAACAGTCGACTGGAACGGAACACCGCTGCCCACCACATTCGTTAGCCCGTCGAAATTGACCGCCGCAGTTCCCGCTGCAGATGTGGCCGCGAACGGCACAGGTAAAGTGACGGTCGTGAATCCCGGTCCGGGCGGCGGCAGTTCAGATCAGGCGTTCTTTACCATTTCCGCTTCGGCATCTTCCCTGGTATTCCGGAGCTCATCCCTCTCGGGCGTGACGTCGCCGCTGAGCGCAGTAACTGCTGATTTCAATCACGATGGGATTCCGGACATGGCCGTGATTGACCAGGCTGCCGCCCCGTCGTGCAACTACCAGTTTCACGGGACCGGAAGCATCATCACGTACCTGGGCAATGGAGATGGTACTTTCACAAAGAATGCAGCACTGTGCCTTGTCGATTACCTGGGAACAGAGCCCGAGCCGCTTGCGTTGGCAACCGACTGGGATCGCGATGGGAACATCGATCTGATCTGGCTCACGAACTCCGTCTCGGTGGGTACTCACATTGCTGTTTACCACGGGAACGGGAATGGCACATTCGGCGCGGCTCAGGAACTATATCCGTTTACGGCAGGCGCACAACCGCGATTCGCAGCAGCATCAACTCTGTTTCCAGACGTTCGAGGAATCGCAGCCGGAGATTTCTACGGCAACGGCACACTGAGTCTTGCGGTATCGCAGATCGACACGAATGGCTTCAACAGCATCTTTCTGGTACCCGAAAGAGGTAGTCTTCCCGCCGCGCCCTTTCGTCCGGTCGGACCACTGGTCGCCTCGGACTTCGACGGAGATGGCAAGCTGGATTTAGCCGAAGGAGGCGTAAATCTGACTGTCTTTCTGAATGCCGGGGGCGGAGTTTTTGTCCAGAAGTCTGATACTCCGCTGGGCAGCGCAGGGCTGGTGACCGGGGATTTCAACGGGGATGGCTTCACTGATCTCGCCACCGTACAGGGAAACACGGTCACTGTACTGCTCGGCAACGGAGACGGAACCTTCACCCCCAAGACCGGACAGCCCGCATCATCACAGACGAATAGCGCCCTCATTACTGCTGACATCAACGGCGATGGCAAGCTCGACCTGGCGGTAGTAGATTCGACAGGCGTCGTGTCCGTCTGGCTAGGCAAAGGAGACGGCACGTTCCAGTCTCCCATGGATACCACGGGCCGCGGCGACAGCGTAATTGCAAGCGACTTCAATGGGGATGGAAAGATGGACCTAGCAGTCACTAACTCGACTACGGGGGTTGTATATATTCTGCTGCAGGGCAAGCCATATCACGCGATTGTTGAGTCGCCCATTGATGCTGATGGCAGCAGCGTCTTCCCAGCACGGCGTCATCGACTACCCCTGAAGTTCAGCCTGACCGAAAACGGCGTCGCAACCTGCACGATGCCGTCCGCCTCCGTTGCCGTGACACGGACTGCCGGCCGTAACATCGGGCCGTTGAGTGAGAGGGCCTTCATTGCCCCAGGCGACCGAGGCACAAGTTTCCGCATCGATCGTGGCACCTGCCAGTACGTCTACATCCTCAACGCGCAGTCGATGGGCACCGGCACTTACCGGGTCGACATAGACATAAGCGGCGCAGCGGTGGGTGACGCTGTCTTCTCTCTTCGCTAGCTTCCTGATGTTTCGATCTCAACAGGTTCGCAGGAAAACAGACGCCCGGGCAGCGAGCCCGGGCCTTTTCTCAAGCGTCGCAAAACTTGCATGGGATCAGAACTTAAAATGCGCCTCCAATTCCACCGTTCTGCCGCTAAGCACGCTGCCCGCCCGCCCAAAATGCGGGTCGGTGATGTTGTTAACAGGTGCGAACAGGTTGAGCTGATTGAAGAGATTGTAAGCATTCGCCCGAAGTTCCAGCCGGGCGTTCTCGCCTAGAACTCTCATCTTCGGCAACCCGAAGCCTTTCACCCCGGTGAAGTCGGTGCTGAAGTAGCGCGGACCATAAAACGCGTTCCGGCCAATACCCGGAGCTATGGGTAGTGGCCCCGGAGTGGGTGCAGTTCCGTCCGCCGGCCAGGCAGTTCCAGCAGGCTGCGCCGGAATCGCAAAGTAGTACGTCGGATCCGGGTTTGAGAAGTAGCCGCGCGTCTGCTTGAAGGTATCCGTGCTCTCCGACTGGATAACGTGGTGCAGATACCCGGCCGGCCTGTAGCTGCACGCGCCGCTCGTGCTGGTCCCGGCACAGGCATCGTTGTATACCGGATTGAACGGGAACCCTGAATGCAGGTTCAAGATACCGCTGAACGTCCATCCACCGACGACCTTCTCGAGGAAGCCATGGTTCCCTTGGAAGAGAACGGGAGACCATTGGCCCCACACCTTGAACATGTTCCGCACATCGTAGTCTGAAGGGCCGCGGTTAGTGCCTGGCAGGAACTGATAGTCAGGCATCGCGTACGGGCCTGAGCCATTGTCGAGCGACTTGGACCATCGGTATTGGAGATCGATCTCGTAGTGTTGTGCGAACTGGTGCTGCAACTCGGTCTGTAGCGCGTTGAAGTTGGAGTTGCCGCTGTCTTCATACCAGTCAACGAAGCTCAGCTTAGGGTTATAGGCAATCTGGCCAGCAAGCACGGCTGCCGCCAGCTTGTTGTTCAGGTTGTATTGCAATGGCAGGTGGCGACCGCTGCTGCCGTCGTACCCGATTGTCGCTACCCAGCGATGTCCCAGGTCGTACTGGGCCTCGAGTGAATAGCGTGCGAGCCGCGCGGTGGGCAAATCGCCGGGTAGACCCGTCACGTTCAACTGCACGTTGGCGGTCGGCAGGTTGTCTGGGCCAAAGCTCGTGATCAGGTTCGGATTCGCGGGCAGGTTTCCATATTGATATATGTTGCTCCCCGTTCCGTAGACGATCTGCGATCCGGTGAGCGTCGAACCCTGTGCAAGGTAGGGAGGGTTGTTGCGCGTGTTGGTGGTGATGGCCATCTCCAGCGCTGTATAGCCCAGGCCGAATCCGCCGCGGAGCACCAGACGCGGGTCGTGAGGCATCGTCCACGCGAACCCGATCTGCGGGCCGAAGTTGAACTTCGAAGGATTGAACTCCGGACCGCCCAATTGGAAGTGAATTCCGGTAAGTGTGTCGGGACCCGAGCCGAGCCGCAAATTCGCCAGATGCCCGTTCTTCTCCGTCATACCGCCGAAGTATTCATACCGCAGTCCGAGGTTGACGGTGAGGTTAGGGCGCACCTTCCAGTCGTCCTGGAAGTATGCCGCCCACAGTTGTTCACGATCGTCTTTGCGGAAGCTTGACGGGATGCCGGTCCGCGGATCAACTGTCGCGTTCTCGGCGGTAGGAGCGTCGTTCAGAAAATCCCACAAGTTATTGAAGTAGTAGGTCGGCTGCCCGTTCCAGGTTGGCTCATCGAGATAGGCCAGGCGTGTGGCTTCTCCGCCGAACCGCATGTTGTGAGCGCCGGCTACTTTCGTTACGGTATCGCGGATATTAAGCGTCCACTGGTCGAAGACGCTTCCCACGTTCGGTCCGAACTGCGCAAGGTCGCCGGTGGCGTTGCCGCTGATGCTGGAAAACGTCGGTTGCGAGTTTACCGAGAAGATCTGGTCCACGGGCAGTCCAAAGGGAGTCTGCGGATTTGCCGTGAGTTCGTTCCACTTCCAGCCAGCCATGTCGGCGCGAGCCTGGTTCAGCACGCTGGGGCTAAACGTGTGATCCCACATCAATCCCGTAGAGTAGTTCGTCGCGTTGTGGTGAAAGAAGTTCGATTGCCGCGATGGACCGTTAAACGAAGTCTGCGTCACTGGCACCCAGTAAATGCTGTAGGCAATCAGATCGCGGCCGGTCGCCTGGAAGTCCAAGCGCCCGTTGTACTGCTCGTTGACCTGATCGCTTGGCCCACGCGTCGCGACGAACATAATGTCCGGTATACCGTCCAGATTCGTGGCACTGCCCGTGCCATTTCCACCAAGACCGGGGGTGTAAACGGTGCCAGCGGCTGGTTTGAATGATGGGTCTGGGCGCCCCACACCGATCGTGAGCGGACTCCCTACGTCGAGCCCCTGGCCTTGGATGAAGTTGCAGTTGACCCCCTGTACAAGCCCGATGTCTGCGCATTGATGCGGATCCGATGGCCCCTCAAGAATGCTGGTGTACTCAGCTCCTGCTCCAGCCAGCGTCAGATACTTGCCTGCAATCGGTGCCGCACCGGCATACTTGTCAAACTGCGGAGTTTCATACCACCCGCCTCCAGTGGTCTGTGAGTTGTTGCGGATCGTCTCGTATGCGAAAAACGCAAAGAGCTTGTTGTGAATGATCGGGCCGCCCAGGCTGCCTCCGATCTGGTTGAAGCGTGAGTTATTGCGCTGCGGGTTATTATTGGGCTCCCAGCGTTGATATGCATTCAACCCGGGACGCTCGCCTTGGATGAAAGCCGATCCGTGAAGAGTGTTGGTTCCATTCTGCGACGTGACCTGAACCTGGGCTCCGCTGCTGCGGCCCCACTCGGCGTCGTAGCTGTTTGAGACGATCTTGATTTCCTTGACCGAGTCTTCATTGGGTGTGATGACGGCTGCTCCGCCCCAGGTAACGCTGGTGACACCAACACCATCGAGTGTGATGTTGTTCGTGTCATTACGTCCGCCGCTGGCGAATGCCTGCGGACGATTCTCTGTGCTGAAGATCCCCGAGGTCGCGCTGGATCCGCCGGGCCCCTGATTCCCAGGCAGATTGTTGGTCCCGCCGCCCCCTGCCTGGCTTTGATCGCCAAACATGCCGGGCGCAAGCTGGACCAGCTGATAGGGATCGCGGCCGTAGGAGGGCAAGCTTCCGATCTCATTTTGCGAGATCGTGGAGCCTAGCTGGCCGGTAGCAGTGTCGATGACGGGCTGTGTTTCCGCATTCACCGTCACCGTTTCGGCGTTTGTGGTCCCCACTTCCAGCGTCACGTTGAGAGAGTTAGGCTGGTTGGCCAGGATGCGTACGTTGTCTACTACTTTGTTTTTGAATCCACTGCGCGTGACTGTCACCTTGTACGCGCTGGGCTGCAATGCGCCGATGGTGTACGTGCCGGATCCATTGCTCTGAGCAGTCAGCGTTCGATTGGTCTCCTTGTCGGTCAAAGTGACGGTCGCATCCGGGATAACTGCTCCGGTGGGATCGGCGACGGTTCCCTGCAGGCTTGCAGCGTACTGCGCGCTGGCAGGCATTGAGCAGACCGCGAGCGCCAGCAGAACGATCATGCAAGAGATGCTGAACAGAGAAACGGCTTTGCAGTGGGCCACGTGCATCCGTGGTCCTCGTGAAGTATTCGCTTGCATCAAAAGACTCCTCAAAGAACGGCTTGTCCCGCGTGGTATTCGTACGCGCTATTCGCTTGCTGGCCTCTATTCCGGCACAACCGATTGCGCAACCAGGCAACACCTCGCCAGAACGGTTTTGTGTCAAAGAACCCGCGGATACTGTCTTGTTTTGGGCTGCGGAGCTTGACTCCGCACGATCGGGGCCCCTTCCGTACGCTGGTCGGCCGAACCCTGTCAGGCGTGGGGTGCGGGAGCTTGCACCGGTGAAACACTGCTTCGTAAACACGTGCTCGAAGCCGTGAGAACCTCAGCGAATCCTGTGATGCAGGTTTTAGGGTTTGTGCTTGCTGCGGTTTTCAAAGGGAAGCTTTTTGGTGACGAGCGGCTCACCTCGAAGATAGCCGAGAGCAGAACCGGCCCTGCTGCAACAGGACGGGGACAGTGGCGCGGCTGGATTTTACGGCTTACTCGCGGACGCTGATGCCCAATGCTTTCATCTTGCGATAGAGATGGCTGCGTTCGAGGCCAAGGAGTTCAGCCGCGCGGCTGACGTTATTGCGCGCCTCTTCGATCTTTTTCAGGATGTAGTCGCGCTCGTAAGCGTCGCGAGCCTGCTGCAGCGTCGAGAAGTCCTCTTTCAATCGCGCCGCGCTCTTGTGTGTAAGAGGTGGAAGCTGCTTACGTTCGATGCGCAGCGTGCGTGGATTCAGAATCAGCACGCGCTCGATTACGTTCTTGAGCTCTCGAACGTTTCCCGGCCAATGGTATTGCGAAAGCACTTCCAACGCCTCGTCGCTGATCTCCATGCGCGGGCGACCGTACTGCCGGCCGAATTCGGCGAGAAACTCGCGGACAAGAAGCGGTATATCCTGCTTGCGCTCGCGCAGCGGTGGCACGAAGAACGGCACAACATTAAGCCGGTAAAAGAGATCCTCGCGGAAGTTACCCTTTGCGATCTCCTCTTCAAGGTCCTTATTGGTCGAGGCGATAAGGCGCACGTCTACGCGAATGGACTGCGTCCCGCCGACCGGAGTAAACATCTGGTCGTCAAGCGCGCTCAGCATCTTAGCCTGCGTCTTCAAGCTCATGTCGCCGACTTCGTCCAGAAACAGCGAACCGCCGTCGGCGCGTTCCAGAGTGCCGCGCTGCTCCGGCGGACCGCCCGGCTGAGCGCCGTGCCGATAACCGAACAACTCCGACTCGATATGGTCTTCAGGGATTGCAGCGCAGTTGAGTTCGATGAAAATTCCATCGCGGCGAAGACTCTCGGCGTGAATGGCGCGCGCGATCAGTTCCTTGCCCGTGCCCGACTCACCGTAGATGAGCACGCGACCGTTGGTCGGCGCCATCAGGCGGATCTGCTGGCGTAGCGCCTTGACAGGCACGCTCTCTCCCGTAAGAACAGCGCTCAGGCTGAACTGACGCTTAAATTCGAAATTCTCGTTCCGCAGGCGGCGCGCATCTACTGCATTTTTGAGCACGATCAGCGTGCGGTCTAGCGACAGTGGCTTCTCCAGAAAGTCGTAGGCGCCCAGCTTCGTCGCCTTCACTGCCGCTTCAATCGTTCCATGGCCAGAGATAATCACCACTTCCGGCCGTTTCTCTGGGACTAGAGCATGTACGTCTGCAAGCACATCGAGACCATCACGATCGGGCAGCCAGATGTCGAGGAGGACCACATCATACGGGGCATCCTCGATAAGCACCTTGGCCTCAGCCGCACTCGCCGCAGTCGCCACCGCATAGCCTTCTTCCGTGAGAATCTCTTCGAGCGAGGAACGAATCTCGGCTTCGTCATCAACTACTAGTACATGGTTCACGAACCCACCTCGGGGATTGTAGTGATGACGCCGCCTTCATGGTTGGGCACATCAGCGTGATCGATCATCGGCAAACGCATCACAAACCGAGCGCCTTTCGGCGTATTGCTTTCGGCCCGGAGAGTGCCGCCGGCTTCCTGCACAATCTTGGCCGCAATCGAGAGCCCGAGCCCTGTGCCCCGCTGCTTTGTCGAATAAAACGGCAAAAAAAGGCGTTCGCGAATTTCTTCTGTGAGCCCATGACCCGTGTCGCACACTTGCGCTTCAACCCCGGCGCCGTCTTCGCTTAGCGAAGTTTCCACGGAGAGCACGCGAAGCAGGCTGCCCTGCATGGCTTCTGCTGCATTGTCGATGAGGTTGGCGAGCGCGCGACGGATCGCATCATGATCAGCGAGAACCGGAGGCAGATTGGGCTCGAGATTTCGTTTGACTGTGATGCCATCGAGGCGGCCTGCGAACAGGGCCAGCGCCTCGTCCGTGATTTGGTTCATGTCACATGTCCGCGGCTGAGGCGCGGGAAACTGGGCGAGGGCAGAAAATTGATCCACCAGAGTGCGAAGCGTTCCCACGCACGTCAGGATTACCTCGCTGCATTTGCGGATAATCGAAGGTGAGTCCGGCTGGCCGCGATCGAGATGACGGCCGATGCGTTCCGCCGACAATGCGATCGGAGTGAGCGGGTTCTTGATCTCGTGCGCTACTCGTTGGGCCACTTCCTTCCACGCCAATTGACGCTGTGCCCGGAGTAACTCGGATGTGTCCTCCACCACGAGCACGGTGCCGGGACGCTTCCTGGCCAGTTCCAGGCGCGCGCTGGTCACGGCCAGATGAATATTGCGGCCGCGCAGATGAATCTCAACTTCGGTGGACGCCGCGCCCATGCGCAATCCGCGGCGAATGACGCGTGACAGCTCGTCCAGAACTTCGGTGGGCAGCAGCGCATCCAGTCTCTGGCCGCGAAGACGTGCGTTATCTTCCTGTCCGATTAGTGCGGAGAAGGCGCGGTTGGCTTGAAGAACAGTGCCGAATGCGTCGAGAGTAACCACTCCAGAGGGGATCGTCTCAAGGATGATCTCGAGTTCGCGGCGGCGCTCCTCAATTGCCTGGTTCGCAGCCGTCAGTTGTGCTGAAGATGTTTCGGCGAGCTTGCGGCTGGCATCAAGATCCTCCGCCATGTGGTTGAAGGAACGAACAAGCTCCGCCATCTCTCCCGTTGAGACAAGGGCCACACGGTGTTCGTATTTGCCCGCGGCGATCTCGTCCATTGCGTCGGCAAGCGCCTCGACAGGGCGCGTGATCTGCTTGGAAAGGAAGAGCGCAAGCCAAACGCTAGAGAAGAAAACGACAGTCGTTATCAGCAGCAGCATCAGAAAAAAAGTATTGCGGATGCTGCGGCGCGAGCGGAACAGGTTCCAGTACT
>Ga0105240_10004668_pt1 | contig 20733 bp, 21 predicted proteins | sample KBSC54metaG_FD_80426 | JGI IMG/M metagenome (GOLD analysis project Ga0105240, IMG submission 80426) | Corn rhizosphere microbial communities from Kellogg Biological Station, Michigan, USA - KBS C5-4 metaG | ecosystem: Host-associated > Plants > Roots > Rhizosphere > Soil | place: Michigan, USA... | reverse complement strand
GGGTGGCTTGACGCTCAGCTGGAACCCGGCCATCCACAGCCTGTTCGCGCGTGCCGAGGCGAACCAGTGCCGGGGCAGCGGCTGAAGGAGCCGGGGCTCATTCCTCGCCGCTGGAACCGGAGATGATCTGGAATTCCGACAGGCCGCCGGGCGCCAGTTCCTTCATTAGGTCGACGAAGTTCATGCCGACCAGCCGCTGCGCGCGGCGCAGCAGGTGCGGGATCGGACTGGAGGGTTCGCGCCGCGTGTAGTACTCGCAGATCTCGTCCAGCCGACGGATGACGTCCTGCGCCGTTTCGATGCGGCCACTCGCCCCGCTTGCGGGCGCCGCGCCGGGCGCGCCGCCTTCCGCGTCGGCCGGGGCGTCCGCGGCGCCGGCCGGCGCGCGCTTGGCGACCTCGGCGTCGAGGAATTTCTTGAGCTCGTAAATCTCGCCGAGCAGCGGCTTGAGATCCGGTCCCGCCGTGCCTATGCGGTCGGTGAAGATCGCATCGATGGCGCGGGCGTGTTCCATGGCCGTCGTTGTCGCCTGGGCGGCGTCGAGCAACTGCTCCTCGGGGCAATCCAGGCAGCAGGCTTCGATGTCGGTCATGCTCGGTGACGCGGCATCGCCCTCCGCCGAGGTTTTCAGCGTGCCGTTGGCGATGCGCAGGTCGCGCAGCGAGAACCGGCCCAGGCGTGGGGACTGCACGAACGGCGCGCCGCGGAAGTAGCCCAGCACGCCTTGCATGTCGACCAGCGGCATCACTGCATTCACGCGCGCGGTGGGGTCGTTGTCGTCCTCGGCGTCCAGTTGCGGGTGCACGCTGTCCCAGAGGTTTTCCAGCAGGCCGCGGATCAGTGCCAGTCCGTCGGACCAGCCGGCGAGCCCGTGCATGCGCGTCCATGCGGAGGTGAGGTGCACGGCCACGCGCAGGTCGCGGCTGCGGCCCAGCAGGGCTTCGCCCAGCGACGAAACCTTGTCCCAGTCGGGTTCCTCGGCGGTCTTCACGCTGTCGCCGATCGCGCGCTCGGCCTTCGGCGTGGCCGTGCGTTCCAGGGTCTGGAAGTCGGCGTCGTATTCCAGGTCGGGGCCACTCGGGGCCTCGTCGGCAAGCGGTGTCAGCAGCGATTCCAGATCGTGGCGCGCCATCGGATTTCCCCCTGTGCCCGAGGCTGGAATGGTACATCAGACGAGCGGCGCACGGGCCGTCATGCAGGCATCGAATGGCCCGCGGCAACCCCGCGACACGCAAGCGCACGCACGCTGGCGTGCGCTTGCGTCGACAGCTTTCAGAACTCCCAGTCGAAGCTGCCGCGGAAGCCGCTGTCCACGGCGTGGTGGGCCAACTGGTCCTGCCAGAACAGGTCGACAAGGCGTGCTTGCACAATGCCGCCGGTGCTCAGTGGGCGCGCGGATCGAATTGCGTGCTGCTCTGGCCAAGACGACCGGCCAATAGTCGAGTGGGTAGTCGTCGGTCGTTCAAATGTTGGATGACAGCAAGCGAGTGACTATCGAAGGCGCTGGAGTCGTTCCGGTCATAGATTGCATTAACTTTTGGCGCAATATATTGCGCAACTAGATATTGCGACTGGCGCCGCAACCCGCTGATTGAAGGCGTGTTCCGGAAGGTTTTTGATCTGGCAGATTGTGCATTGCGTGTGGTCCGATGGCATGCCTATACTTCGCATTGCGATCATGTGATGAAGTCGTGAAAGTGGTTGGCCGGTTGTTTGTAACCATGGATCTTTCACGCGCGAATCAGCAAAGGTGCCTCAGGCACCCGATTGCTGGTTTGTGAGGTTGCGTGTCGTGGGCAAGGGGCGGTTGAAATCCATATTCTGGTTGTCACCGTCAATCACATGGATTGGCGAAGGGGGGGGCTGTGCGCCGCCGTCATGGCCTTGATGGCGAGATGTTACGAAGACGCTGAAGGAATCAGCCACGTCGCGTCGTCGTGCTATTTCAAATTTTCGATCCCTGAACGTCTTGGAAGGCACCCGCACTCTTCGCAAATGCAGGTGCGTGGGGATTCATTGGGTTTATCAAACACACTGGGGAGATGCTTGTATGAAGCGACACTTGGGTTTGAGTGCATCGATCGTGGCTGCGCTCGCGTGCATGCCGGGCTATTCACGTGCCGGAGAAATTACGAAAGCCGCCTTGGCGGCATTCAATACGGCGGAAGCGCCCCGGATAACGCATGTCGTCGACGACCGTCTGGTTACCGTCATTCCGGGCAGTCGCGCGACGGTATTGCAGCATGCTCAGCTCATTGGACAACTGAGCGACGCCGAAAGCAGGAATCACATGCAGCTCATCCTCCGGCGCAGTTCGCAGCGCGAGGTGGCGTTGAACCAACTGTTGCAAGGGCAGCAGGATCGTAGCAACCACGGCTTGTACCACCAATGGATCACGGCGGAACAGTACGGCGAGAAGTTTGGTGTAAACGAAACGGACATCGTTGCGGTGACCAGCTGGCTCGCGTCCCAAGGCTTCACCGTCAACGGCATCTATCCGAACAAGATGCAGATTGATTTCAGTGGCAACGTCGGTCAGATCCGCAACGCATTTCGCACGCAGGAGGCGCGCTATGCGATCAATGGCGAGATTGTTGTGGCCAATTCGGGACCCATTAGCGTACCGATAGCGCTGAGGGAGGTGGTTGTCGGTGTGGCCGGCCTGACTGACATCCATCCGAAGCCTGAGCATGTGCCGATGCAGGCTGCAAAATGGAATGCTGCTACCCAGTCGTACAAGGTGATACCTACCCCTGGAGCGGGCGGCAGCGTAACCAAGACGCAGGTGATCTCTGCCAGTGGTGGTGCAAGGTTTTTGTCGCCGTACGACATGGGCACGATGTACAACATCGCGCCGTTGCTCAATGCGGGGATCACCGGCAAAGGCGTTTACGTTGCCGTGGTCGAAGATCACGACATGGTGCCACAGGACTGGCTGGACTTCGTGCATACGTTTGGCCTGACCAGCTATGGCCCTACCTTTGGGCAGATCCATCCGCCGGCACCGAGCGCGAGTTACACCAACTGCATCGATCCGGACCAGTCTTCGGGCACTACACAGGATGATGGCGAAACTTTGCTTGATGCCGAGTGGGTGACCGCGATGGCTCCGGGGGCACACGTGTGGGTGGCAACCTGCGACGACTCAGGCACGAGCAACGCCTTCGGAGGAGTGTTCACTGCCGCGGACAACTTGATCAACAGCAAGGCACCGCCGCCGATCATCAGTGCCAGTTACGGTTTCGATGAGGCGGAAGTTGATAGCGCAAGCAAGACGGCGATTGATGCCATGTGGCAGCAAGCAGCCGCGGAGGGCATCTCGGTGTTCGTTTCAGCCGGCGACTCCGGCGTGAACGCGGGCTACAATGGCTCGCCGTACATCATGACGCCAATCAGCCCGAACGCAGTGGCGACCTCACCATATGTGACGGCAGTGGGCGGCACAGACACAGCTGACGTTCTGGACGGCACCACCAGTACGTACTTCAATGCTACAGCCAATCGCTGGGGCGGTTCGGTCAAAGGCTATGTACCGGAAATTCCGTGGAACGAGTCTTGCGGCAATGATGTGGCGGCAGCCGATTTGGACAGCGGCGCGACCGGCCTGAAATTCTGCCAGGACCAGTATGCGGCTATGGGGCGTTTCGGAAACTTTACCGCCGAAGGCTCCAGTGGTGGCCCGTCGGCGATCGACGCCAAGCCTTCGTGGCAGTCGTTGGTCTACGGTGCAGCGAATGACGGCATGCGTGACATCCCGGACGTGGCACTGTTTGGCGGCAGCTATGGTGGCGTCACTTGGGCGGCTGTCTGCCAAAGTGGTCAGTACAGCTGTGCCAATGGCTACATCGGTGGGTCGGCTGGCACTTCTTTGTCCTCGCCGATGTTCGCCGCGCTCCAGGCACTTGTGGATCAAGCCACGGGCACCACGCAGCATCCGGTACAGCCGCAGGGTGTAGCGGCGGCGACGTTGTATGCCTTGGCGGCGCAGGAATATGGCTCGTCCAGCAGCGAGAACACCGCTGAGGTGACGGCTTGCAATGCCGACCATGGGTCGAACTCGGATGGCTGTGTGTTCCACAACGTCACGCGTGGCGGCATTGCCACCAACTGCACCGCTCTTGCAGGTACCTGCTACGCGTATGACGGCTCGTTCGGGCTGGAATCGTTGAATGCCACGACTTATCAGGAGGCTTACCCCGCAAAGCCGGGCTGGAGCTTTGCTTCGGGTCTTGGCTCTGTGAATGCAACGAACCTAGCGAATGCTTGGAAGGCCTACCAAGCCTCGAGGTGAATCACGCAAGTTGCGTAACCCCAGGACATCTCGGCAGTGCAAGTTGCCGGGATGTCTGTTTCTTGATTGCGAGTTGCGGATCACAAGCCCGAGAAACGAAAAAGCCGCGCTGTGAACAGCGCGGCTTTTTGCGTACAGGCGACCAAAGCGTTGTGCTAAGTCGTTAATTTGGTGGTGGGCGGTACAAGGATCGAACTTGTGACACCTGCCGTGTGAAGGCAGGGAAACGGTGTTTCATGAAGTGGCAAGACGTTGAAAACCCTTGTTTCGTAGGGTCTAGAAATGTCTTGAAGTCCCGGTATGTTTTCCATACTCTTTCCATACTGGCGGCTTCCGCCGCATGAAGAGCCTTTCTCATGGCCCGCCGCACCGAGTCGAGAACCGTATCGGTTGACCTGAAAACCGTGGACCGGCGCAGCAAGTTGAAACCGCGCGCCAGCAAGGAGCCGTATTGGCAGCCGCTGGGAGCGGGGCGTTACCTGGGCTTCCGGCCTTCGTCGGCGGACGGCGCAGGCACATGGCTGGCCCGCTACTACGAGCCGGACACGAACAAGAAGCCCAGCCGCACGCTGGGTGACTTCGGCGACCTGCCGCCCAACGAGCGGTTCGGCGTGGCCAAGAAGGCGGCCGAGGAATGGTTCAATCACCTCTCTGGCGGCGGCGCAGCGGACTCCCTGACCGTGATGCAGGCATGCGAGCGCTACGCCAAGGACCGGCCTGAGGCGCACGAACGGTTCCTGCGGCACGTCTACGGCGACCCGCTCGCCAAGGTGCATCTGCAAAAGCTCAACGTACGCCACATCAAGGAATGGCGGAAGCGGCTGGAAGGAACCGATGTCGTCGTCACCCGCAGCACGAAGGGCCGGAAGGTCACCCGGAGGCGTTCCCTGGCTTCCGTGAATCGGGACATGGTGCCCCTGCGCGCGGCGCTGAACCTGGCCCGTGATGACGGCTATGTGCTGACCGATACCGCATGGCGCGTGGCGCTCAGGCCGTCCAAGGTCACCACGCGGCGCGACCTGTACTTGGACAAGGCGCAGCGGCTGGCGCTGCTGAATGCACTGCCCGCCGACATCGCGGCCCTGTGCCGTGGCATGTGCCTGCTGCCCGTGCGGCCCGGTGTGCTGGCGGCGCTGCGTGCTCGCGATTTCGATGCACGCACGGGCGAGTTGGTCATTGGCAAGGACAAGTCAGGGGCGGGGCGCCGGCTGATGCTGCCGGACGAAACCACAGCTTTCTTCAAGGCGCAGACACGCGGCAAGCTGCCGGCTGCACACTTGTTCCCTCGCGCGGACGGCAAGGCCTTGGACAAGGAATCGTGGAAAGGCCCGGTCAAGGATGCCGCTAAGGCCGCCAAGCTGCCGAAAGAGACGGTGGCCTACACCTTGCGCCACAGCACCATCACCGACCTGGTGACGGGAGGCTTGGATCTGCTGACGATCGCACAGGTTGCAGGAACGTCCGTGGCGATGATCGAGAGGCACTATGGCCACCTGCGGCGCGAGCACGCCAAGCAGGCCTTGGCAAAGCTGGCGCTGTGAGTCGCACGCGATGCGCCGCCAGCATGAAGAATCGGGCGATGCCCGGTAAGCGGCGGGACGGGGTGATAGCGCACCCCGCCACGCCTTCCACAACACCACCTAGAACGAGGTGAAGTCATGGCAAACGAAAGTGTAGCTGTTGCAGGCGTTCCCGCCATGGGCGGCAATAGGTGCGACCTTTGGTTTGGTGGGAGTGGTGGCGAAGTGCTAACCATCACCATCGACAGGCACAGCAAAGCATTCCCGCCGCGCTGGACGCATTGCCAACTGTTGAACGACACGATTCAAGGCTTGGTGCGCGCCACAAAGGCGGTTGCATATCAAGCGAGCAATGATCCTTCAGCGGATGCCGAATTTTTAATGCAGCCCATCGAGGACATTGCGGACGCGATCATGATCCTGTCGCAGCTGTCGGCAGCCATTTCAGCGGAGGCTCACGCATGAACGCTCACGCAAACACGACCGTCACGAGGCCAGAGCCGCTCTTGGGCGGCTACTACCGCGGCACCGAAAGCGACAATGCCGTGGACGCGGCCGATCGCAAGTTGGCTCAGGCTGAGGCACTGGCCCACCTGCTCTACGGCGAAACGGGCGAAGCGTTGCGCGCCATGAACGACGAGATTCAGGACGCCATAGGCTGGTTGCTCTCCGATCTGATCGGGGAATACCGCCTGTTCCGATACAAGGCCGACCAAGAGGCCGCCAGTGCTCGCACGGAGACCCACGCATGAACGATCACACCAGCACCAGAGAAGCGCGCGAGCTACCCGATACGCTGACGTGCTATGGCGACCCCGACACGCTGCGAGACATGGCATACGCCATTGCCGACCTGCTGGCATGCGGCCCCAAAGAGTGCGCCGATAGATCCATCGGCAATACGGCGTCGGCAATCTGCTTTCTGCGTGATCTGGCCAACAAAGACGCCTGACCAGTTCACGCCGCGCCTAGGCTGCCCCCCGAACACCGGGCACCTTCCCCGGCTGGCGCGGCACCTCTTGAAGGGCGCAGAGGTGTGCGCGATGCCGAAACAGAAACCGCCGAAGCCAGAGGCCGAAGTCAACGAGAGCGAGCCAGGCGCAGACTGGTTTGCCCCATTCACTACACCCGGCAAGCGCGTCAAGCTCAATGCGGGACTGATAAGCAAGGACGAACAGAACCGCATTATGGCTGAGAGTCCAAACCACCGAGTCGAGTGGGACGTATTCTGGCATCTCACCAATGCGCCCGATCTGGTGCGCGAAGGTGCCAAGCTGCGAGCAGACCGGAAGCGTGGCGGCAAGAAAGCGGCGGATACCAACAGGAACGCGGCCGCGACGTGGCATGCCGACGTGGAGAAACGGGCGCGCAGGTTGCTTGCCTCTGGCACCTCACAGCGAGAGTTGGCGGGGAAGCTGGCGCAAACTACCAGTGGCGTCACCGCCGATAGCATCCGTCGCCATCTGAGAAAGGCGGGGATCAAGTAAGCGCGTCCCCGTTTTCGCGCTCAAATTAAGTGGCACCCGAAACGCCGGAGTGCCACAACATGTTTCAAGAAGTTAGCAACCTGATTCGCATGCCCGAGGTGCTGCGGATCACCGGTCTGAATCGAAATGCCGTCTACCGCCTCATGCGGGATGGTTTTCCCCAGCCTGTAAAGATCGGCGCCCGTGCCGCCGCATGGCCCGAATCCGAGGTGCGCTCCTGGATCGCCTCGCGGATCGCTGCGCGCAACGACAAGGAGGCCGCGTGATGAGCCGCCCCCAGAAATATCCGCCCAGTGACTGGCGCGAACGCCTGCCCGATCCGTTCCATTACTACCGTGAACACGTCAAGGAACTTGGGGAGCCGGGCATAAGCGGCGGTGCGCGGGGGAAGTGTCCCTTTCACGAAGATGACCGCGCCGTGTTGAGCGTGAATCTGATCAACGGCCACTGGCATTGCCCGTGCTGCGGCATGGGTGCCATGACGGTATTCCACCAGCGCTTGACCGGCATGACGTGGGGCGAGGCGGTCTGTGATTTGGTCGAGGGGACGGCAGCGTGATGCTGCAGACCGCCCACACCACCGCTCGACCGACGGACATCCTCTTGTCGCGCCTGGAGGGCGTGATCGCCACCGGCAAGGGCTGGCGCTCGCAGTGCCCCGCCTGCGGTGGTAAGTCCCGCAAGATCGCCATTGCCGAGAGCGACAACGGGACGTTGCTCGTCCACTGCTTCGGCGGGTGCCCCATCCACGAGATATTGGGGGCGGTGGGCCTGCTGGTAAGCGATCTTTTCGTTCGCCGTGACCTGCACAGCATGTCCCCAGCCGAACGCCGCCAGCTCCGCCAAGTGGCCCTGCTGCCGAAGTGGCGGGCGGCGCTGGAAGTCCTGAACACGGAAACCACCGTCCTGCTGCTGGCCGCCAACCAGCTTGGCGATGGCATCCAGCTGAGCGACGCCGACCTGACCCGCGTCCGTGTCGCCGCCTTGCGCGTGTTCGATGCCAAGGAGGTGCTGTGCCATGGCTGAGAACCTGATTGCCGGCATCGACGAGTTGGCTGACCGGGAGGCCCAAAAGGGGTGGTGCGCTGGTGCATATAAAGCAAATGCACCAATGCACCACTTGCACCAGGACTATGAAGATGTCCTGCCTCCGGTAGTTCTGGACGCGGCAGCACTGCTTGAACGTACGTTCCAGCCACGCGAGCAACTGCTGGCGCCCTGGCTTACCTCGCAGTCGCTGGCGATGGTGTACGCCCGTCGAGGCGTCGGCAAGACGCACTTCGCCTTGGGCGTGTCCTACGCACTGGCCTCCGGCGGCGAGTTCCTGGGCTGGAAGGCATCCGCACCCGTACGTGTGCTGTATCTGGACGGCGAGATGCCGGGCGCCGACCTGCAGGCACGCCTCTCGCACGTGATCGCCAATACGCCGCAGGCGGCTTCACCTGGTGCACTGCGGATCATGACCCCGGACGCCCAGCCGGACGGGTGGTTGCCGAACCTGTACACCCCCGAGGGACAGGCCGCGATCAATGCGGTGATCGGCGACGCGCAAGTGATCGTGGTCGACAACCTCTCCTGCCTCGTCCGCGGTGGCAAGGAGAACGAAGGCGAGAGCTGGCAGCCCGTTGCCGAGTGGGGGCTTCGCCAGCGCTCCGCAGGGCGCTCCGTGATCTTCATCCACCACGCGGGCAAGGGTGGTCAGCAGCGTGGCACCAGCAAGCGCGAGGACCTGCTGGATACCGTCATCTCGCTGCGGCGCCCGGCGGATTACACAGTCGACCAAGGTGCCCGGTTCGAGGTGCATTTCGAGAAGGCCCGTGCCCTGTACGGCGAGGACGTCGATCCGATCGATGCGCGCCTGGAAACCCTGGCAGACGGCAAGCAGGCCTGGACGACCAAGCGCGTTGCAGATGCTGCGGACGATCAGATTCTCGAAATGACCGAGCTGGGCCTGAGCACCCGCGAGATCGGCGCTGAGCTCGGCATCGCCCATTCCACCGTCGTCCGGACGCTCGCGCGGCTCAAGGAGGCCGGCACGTACACCCCGAAGCCCAAGACCCCCCGCAAGACCCGGGAGGCAACCCCGCACTGGAACGACCGCCATGACTGACACGACCAAGTGGTGCACTGGTGCATTGCCCGGTGGTGCACCAGCGCACCAGGACTACGGGAACACCCTGAAAGCGTTGGCAGCCAATGTGTTGCGCGATTCCAACCGTGCACCAGCACCACGCGGTGGTGCAACGGATATCCGGTGCTCTGGTGCGTCTGGTGCAAGTGGTGCGTCTGGTGCAAGTGGTGCACAAGACGCCATCACGAAGCGCCTGTATCAGTTGGCCCGGACGCTGGGCATACCCCGCTGCGTGGTGGACGAGCTCCCGGTGGAGGAACTGGACGCCACGGCCGAGCAAGCCGCGCTGTGCGAAGGCTACCTGGACGGCAACGGCGATCCGCTGGCCCAGTCACTGCTGGTGTTCTACCTGAAAGCGCTGGCGGAACGCCTGCCTGCGTCGTCAACCCCGACCCGTACCCCAACCCATCGAGACTAATTCCATGTCCTTCTTCAGCACCAAAGGTTCGATCGAACAGCGCAAGCACCGCCTGGGCCAACTGCGGGCACTCAGCCCCACGGCGAAAAGCATCGACTTCATGAAGCTGCCGCCGCAGGCGTTCGCCGTGGTGGAAGAAAGGGCGCTGCGCGAGGCCCGCGACAACGCCATGAACAGCGGACGCCTTTTCGTTTCCACGGAACGCGACGATACGGGACGCAAGATCACCACCTTCGAGGGCGACCCGAAAGTCTGCTGGGCACCGTTCATGGCGCCCGGCATGGAGGTGCGCATCAACAAGAATGCCGGGACGCACGAAGAGACGGTGCGCGTTCGCGACGGGCAACGCGTGGCAGTGGTCAACGAATGATTTTCCCGGCCCTTGCCCCTACGGAAACCGCAGCCCTCCGTCTGCGGCGGGACGAGGGCCTTTCTTCATGCACGCAGTTGGGGATTCCTCATGGCGAATAAATCCGTAATTGACATCGACGTCCGCGACGAAAAATTCCGCGCCTTCTACGAGCTGTACAAGGATTTCTCCGACAAGCTGGACGACATGCCGGAGTCGTGGAAGACGTTGAACGAAGGTGCGGCCAAGGCGCAGGAAGCGATGGCGGCCGGCTTCGGTGATATCGCCGGCCATCTCTCGAACGTATCTGGCGGTCTGCAGGATCTGAACAAGCACCTGCGCGACGCCAAGGCGTTGCAGAAGCAGTTCGGCGAACTCACGGGTACGAGTGAGGGCGCGATGAAGAAAATGGCGCATGCGTCGAAGGAGCTTCGGGAAAACCTGTTCGGCATCGGCAACTTCATTATGAAGTTTGGTGCGGCAGGCCTGGGCATCTTCACGGGTGGCATGTTCGGCCTGGACAAGCTGGCGCAGTCCGCTATCGCCACGCAGCGCACGGCACGCGGTCTCGGCCTGACGCCCGGCCAGATCAAGGCTTTCGACATCGATGTAGCCCAGCGCGGTTACGCGACCGAAGGGACGCTTGCCAAGATCACGGAGTCGAAGAACGACTTCAAGGGGCGCGTGATGCTCTCGCGGGCGCTGGGCCTGACACCGCAGCAGATCGACTCCACGGACAACGTCACGCTCGCGCTGAAGATGGCGATGAAGGAGCATGAGCTGTGGAACAGCACGCCGGAGAACGAGCGCGCCAAGCTGTTCATGATGCCGTGGTGGCAGCAACTAGGGCAGGGCGTCGAACAGTTCCAGCTCAACGGCAAAGCCTCCATGGGCGAGTTGGTCGCCGCGCAGATGAACTACCAACGCGACAGCCGCAAGCTCAACCTCAACGACAAGCAACTGGACGGCCTTTATAGCTTCGAGCGCCAGTTGAGGGTGGCAGGACAAACGCTGGAGACGGAGCTTTCCAAGAAGCTGTCCGACCTTGCCGGGCCTCTCGGCAATCTCATAACCGTGCTCGGAAAGGACGGCAAGATTCTGATTGACCAGGTGCTGACTCCACAGAATATCGACAGGGTCGGCGTGGCTCTCGATGATCTTGTTAAAGTGCTCGGCGGCGCGGCCTCCCTCATCCGCAAGCTGTATCCGAGCGGCGATCCGCTTCCCGGCGAAACCGATGCAAAGGGCAACGTGAAGCCTGGCGATGCCTCCTTTCTTGGCCGGCTGGGCTGGGAACTGCTGGGCAGCGATACCGCGGGTAAATGGGCCGCCGAGAAAGCTGCTGCCATCCACGGCGGCGCCAGTCCCTTGGATGCTCGTCAAAAGGGCAGCACGTTCGACCACCTTTACGGCTGGTATGCCCGATTGAACGGCTACGATCCCGACACCGGCAAGCCCGTCGTGCCCTTCAACAAGTCGGACGCGGCAACGCTGTTCGCCTCGCTTGAGAAAGCCCGCGGCCTTCCGCCCGGCACCTTGATGGCGGTGGCGCAGAAGGAATCCAGCTTCAACCCGCTGGCGATATCGAAAAAGGGCAACAAGGGACTCTTCCAGTTCGGCGACACCACGGCCAAGCAGTACGACGTCAAGGATCCGTACAACTGGGTGGATGAAAGCATCGGAGCGGCGGCCTACCTGTCCGACCTGTACAAGAAATACGGTTCCTGGAACAAGGCATTCGCCGCCTACAACTGGGGTCCCGGCAACCTTGATGCGGACATCAAGAAGTGGGGAGATGCATGGCGCGACCACGTGCCGGGCGAGACGGCGGATTACGTGCCGGCGTTGATGAAGCGGCAGATACAGGCCGCCAAAGCCGCCTACGCGCCCAAGCCCGCACAGACCGCCACCACGGATGCCGCACCACCGACACCGGCCCTCAGCAACGCGCAGGCCATGCTGCTGCGCCCGCGCAATCCGAACGTGAACATCCGCATCTTCAACGAGGCTGGGGCGAACGTGGCTGTGTCCACCAACGCAGCGTCGGCGGTGGCTTCTTGATCTGAGAAGAGCAGCACATCGAATCCAACCCGGTAAAGCCGGACTTCCACTTCATCCTTAGTCGAGACAGACCATGCGCTATTACGACATCACCATCACGCCGCCGGATAGCTCAACGGCTTTTCGTCACTGGACATCACACCCGAACGGCCGACATGGCGCAGCCGATCCGGGCGCTTTGAACGTCGAGTTCGACATGCCGGTGTTGCCCTATGACACGCCCAGCGGCGGCCAGACCGTCATCATTCACGGCGTGCCATTGGCAGACATAGGCCAAGCGCAGCAATTCACCGGCATGAACATCATGATCCAGGGTGGCATGGCCCAAGGCCTCCCGCTGGCGACGATGGCAGCCAACCAAGCCGGCGTGCTGGTTCAAGGGCAAATTTTCCAGTCCTTCGGCAATTGGGAGGGCACGGAAATGAACCTCGCATTCGTTGTCGTTCCGGCTTCAAGCACGGGGTATTTTGTCTTGCACTGGACCGCAGGCATGCCGTTGTCCACGGCATTGACCAACCTGTTCGCCACGGCATACCCCAACGTGCCGGTGAGCATGAACATCGGTTCCAACCTGACGCCGGCACACGATTGCTCGCATACCGACACGACCTTGGAAGGCCTGGCTTACAAGGTCGCCGAGACCACCGAGGGGCTGTTCAAGCAGAGGGTCAACATCACGATCCAGGCCGGCAAGATTCTCGTCCATGACGCCACCTACAAGCCGGCGCCGATCCAAATTGCTTTCACCGACATGATCGGCCAACCGACATGGATTGATGCGAACGTCATGCAAGTGAAGACGGTCATGCGGGCGGATATCGAGGTCGGCTCCGCGATCCGCATGCCGGATAAATTCCAGAGTGTCCCTGGCTTGGTGACCACGCAGGCAGCTTCTTATCCATCCAGCAACAAATACCAGAGTTCCTTCAAGAACGACTTCACGGTTTCCGCATTGAGACAGGTGGGCAATTTTCGTGACCAGGATGCATCGGCGTGGTGCACGATCTTCAACTGCGCAATGGCGGCCTGAGATGCAGAACACGGAGCTCCAGCACGTCCTACCCGAAGACGCAGACCTGCAAGTGGTCGCCGCCCTGTTTCGGGCAAAGCTCCCGCGGGGACACTTGGGGCAGGAAGCGCAGGCCCTACGCGAGCGGTATCGCAAGGATCCTGAGCTCATGGCGGCGCTTAGGAAACGTGGGCTGCTGCAGCTCGATCCATGATCCGGAAAACGACCCTATGCAATGCGGTGCCAAGACACGAACAGGTCATCCCTGCCCAACGCCAGCCATGCCGAATGGCCGATGCCGCATGCACGGGGGAACATCGACAGGAGGGCCCATGGGCAACGGCAACGCTGTGAAGCACGGCATCTACCGATCCGTGCTGACACCGGAAGAACAGACGGACTACGACAGCCTGGAGCTGGGAGGGGTGGATGAGGAGCTGCGCCTGGCCCGCATCCGGCTTGCACGCGCGCTCAAGGCCGAGCGGGACAAACTGGTGGATAGTGACTACCCGGCCATCGTGGATCGCCTGCTGGGCCGCATAGAGGGCCTGGAGCTGACACGGCGAAAGCTCGCTGCTGCCGCTGGCGACGACGATCAAGTGATCCTGATCGATCCTGATCCCGATGTCGGCTAGACCAAGGCCAAGCAGATGGACAAGACAAAAGCTCAACGCGATGCCCTGCGTGACCTCGGGTTCACCCGCCGCGGCGTGCCAGCGGATTACCGTGGCGATGATCCGGAACTCTGCAATGCACCTACGTTGTCCGGGCGGCCCTGCAGGGCACGCGGCCTGATGCCAAATGGAAGGTGTGCGCAGCACCAAGACGCTGGAGACAAAACACCTCAGGGCGTGTCCCGTACACGTGTAAAGGGGGGCTCGTCATCCGAGCGAATGCGGCTGAAGAGAGAGGTTGATGCGTTGCTCAAGGTGAGGGGTCACCTGAAGAAACGTAGCGGGGACGCGCCCTGATCGCGGCCGGGTTCCTGGAGTACGAGCGGGAGCAGGCGAAGGCGAGGGCAGGAACTCGAACTGACCTCAAGGAAATATTTCCTGAAGGTTCGGCTGGCCAGTCGCGCGACAAAGCCGGCGAGCGCATGCACGTCTCCGGCCGCACGGTGGATGACGCGGCCAAGGTCATCGCAAACCCCGTGGGCAACTGCCACAAGTGCCATTCCGTCCTCAGGATGCAGGAAAGAAAAAACCGCCCTTTGTGGGGCGGTTTTCCATACTCTTTCCATACTTGGCACTTTCGATGCAGCCAGAAAGCGCTTAAGTAACTGATTTTATTGGTGGGCGGTACAAGGATCGAACTTGTGACACCTGCCGTGTGAAGGCAGTGCTCTACCGCTGAGCTAACCGCCCGCCGTGAGCGCGCAAATATACGGGTTGGCGGCAGCGAGGTCAACCGGGGCGAGGTGCTCGCGTAGAATGCGTGGCTCCGATGCCGACCGGTTTTGCGCCATGCCCCACGATCTTGCCCATGTCCTGCAGGCCTTGCAGCATTTCGAACTCACGCCGTGGAAGGTGGTGGGTTTTGCGGGCACGCTGATGTTCACCAGCCGCTGGTTCGTGCAGCTGTACTACACGCGCAAGCACAAGCGGGTGGTGATGCCGCTGTCGTTCTGGTGGCTGTCCGTGGGCGGCAGCGTGCTGCTGCTGGCGTACTTCGTGTTCGGCAAGAACGACTCGGTGGGCATCATCTCCAACTTCTTCCCGGTGTTCGTGTCGGTCTACAACCTGGTGGTGCACCTGCGTCACCGCAAGAACAGCCTGGGCGACGACGTGGCGGCGTGATCGTAAATTGTAGGAGCGGCTTCAGCCGCGATGCTCTTGGCCGCGTGTACAGCAAAGCATCGCGGCTGAAGCCGCTCCTACAAAAGAGGCATCGCGCACAGAGCCTGCCCCGGACTCGATCCGGGGGCTCCTGCCGGGTTATTCCGGGTCGTAGTCGAGGTTCGAGGCCAGCCAGCGCTCGGCTTCCGCGAGCGTCCAGCCCTTGCGCTTCGCATAGTCCTCGACCTGCTCGCGGCTGAGCCGGCCGACCACGAAGTACTGGCTGCCGGGGTGCGAGAAGTACCAGCCGGAAACGGCGGCGGCCGGGTACATCGAGAAGCCCTCGGTGAGTTCGATGCCGGCATTCTTCGTGGCGTCGAGCAGCTTGAACAGCGTGGTCTTCTCGGTGTGGTCGGGGCAGGCGGGGTACCCGGGGGCGGGGCGGATGCCCTGGTACTGCTCGGCGATCAAGGCCGCGTTGTCCAGTTGTTCGTCGGGCACGTAACCCCAGAACTCGCGGCGCACGCGCTGGTGCAGGCGTTCGGCGAAGGCCTCGGCGAGGCGGTCGGCGAGCGCCTTGAGGATGATCGAGGAGTAGTCGTCCAGCTCGGCATGGAAGCGTGCAAGGTGTTCCTCGATGCCGAGGCCCGCGGTGACCGCGAAGCCGCCGATCCAGTCGGGCTTGCCGAACTCCTTCGGCGCGATGAAATCGGCGAGGCAGAAGTCGGGGCGCTCGGCCGGCTTGTCGGCCTGCTGGCGCAGGTGGTGCAGCGTGACGGTGCTTTCCCTTCTCCCTCCGGGAGAAGGTGCCCGAAGGGCGGATGAGGGTTCGGGTGACTCGGAAGCCTGCGCTTCGCCCGTACCCTCTCCCCCGACCCCTCTCCCGGCGGGAGAGGGGAGCGGTTCCACGGTGATCTCCACGTCGTCGCCCACGTTCGCCGCAGGCCAGAAGCCGATCACCGCGCGCGCTTTCAGCCACTTCCCGGCGATCACCTTGTCCAGCATCTTCTGCGCGTCGGCGAACAGCTCGCTGGCCTGCGCGCCCACCACCTCGTCGGTGAGGATGGCCGGGTAGTGGCCGGCCAGTTCCCAGGCCTGGAAGAACGGCGTCCAGTCGATCGTCTCGCGCAGTTCGGCGAGGCTGTAGTCGTCGAACACGGTGATGCCGGGCTTGCGCGGCTGCGGCGGTTCGTAGTTCGCCCAGTCGCAGCTGAAGCGCTGGCCGCGGGCATGCTGCAGCGTCACCAGCCTCTTGCCCGGACCGCGATGCTTGTGGCGTTCGCGGATCTCGGCGTACTCGGCGCGCACCTTGGCGAGGAAGCCGTCGACCAGTTCCTTCGAGACCAGCGACTGCGCCACGCCCACCGCGCGCGAGGCGTCCTTCACCCACACGCAGGCGGTGCCGTAGTTCGGTTCGATCTTGATCGCGGTGTGTGCGCGCGAGGTGGTGGCGCCGCCGATCAGCAGCGGAATGCTGAAGTTCTGCCGTTTCATCTCCTTGGCGACGTGGGCCATTTCCTCGAGCGAAGGCGTGATCAGGCCGGAGACGCCGATCATGTCGGCGTTCTCGGCGATCGCGGTGTCGAGGATCTTCTGCGCCGGCACCATCACGCCGAGGTCGATCACCTCGAAGTTGTTGCAGGCGAGCACCACGCCCACGATGTTCTTGCCGATGTCGTGTACGTCGCCCTTGACCGTGGCCATCACGATCTTGCCGTTCGATCGGCTGGTGTTGCCGCTCTTCTTCTTTTCCTCCTCCATGAAGGGCAGCAGGTAGGCCACCGCCTTCTTCATCACGCGGGCGGACTTCACCACCTGCGGCAGGAACATCTTGCCGGCGCCGAACAGGTCGCCGACCACGTTCATGCCGTCCATCAGCGGGCCTTCGATCACGTCCAGCGTGCGCGTGACGGTCTGGCGCACTTCCTCGGTGTCCTCCACCACGAACTGGTCGATGCCGTGCACCAAGGCATGTTCCAGCCGCTTGCGCACCGGCAGCTCACGCCAGGCCAGCGCGTTGCCGTTGTCCTGCTCCCTGGCGCCTTTCTTGTGCTTTTCGGCGATCTCCATCAGCCGCTCGGTGGCGTCGGCGCGGCGGTTCAGCACCACGTCTTCCACGCGCTCGCGCAGCTCGGGCTCCAGGTCGTCGTAGATCGCCAGCTGGCCGGCGTTGACGATGCCCATGTCCATGCCCGCCTGGATGGCGTGGTAGAGGAACACGCTGTGGATCGCCTCGCGTACGGTGTCGTTGCCGCGGAAGGAGAACGACACGTTGGAGACGCCGCCGGAGAGGTGCGACAGCGGGTAGCGCTTCTTCAGCTCCTTCGCCGCCTCGATGAAGTTCACCGCATTGTCGGCGTGTTCCTCGATGCCGGTGGCGATCGGGAAGATGTTGGAGTCGAAGATGATGTCTTCGGGCGGGAAGCCGACTTTCTCGGTGAGCAGCCTGTAGGAGCGCTCGCAGATTTCGAGGCGCCGCGCCACGCTGTCGGCCTGGCCCTGCTCGTCGAACGCCATCACCACGGTGGCGGCGCCGTAGCGCAGGATCTTCCTGGCCTGTTCCAGGAACACCTCCTCGCCTTCCTTCAGCGAGATGGAGTTCACCACGCCCTTGCCCTGCAGGCAGCGCAGGCCGGCCTCGATCACGCTCCAGCGCGAGGAGTCGACCATCACCGGGATGCGTGCGATGTCGGGTTCCGCGGCGATCAGGTTGAGGAACTTCACCATCGCCGCTTCGGAATCGAGCAGGCCCTCGTCCATGTTCACGTCGAGGATCTGCGCGCCGCTCGCCACCTGCTGGCGGGCGACTTCCACCGCCTCGTCGTAGCGGTCTTCCTTGATCAGCTTCTTGAACTTCGCCGAGCCGGTGACGTTGGTGCGCTCGCCCACGTTGACGAACAACAGGTCGGGCGTGATGACCAGCGGTTCGAGGCCGGACAGACGGGTGTGGCGGGTGGTGGTCATGCTTTTGCTCTTGTTTCCTCTTCCCCGGCTCTAATTTCATTCGGGGGAGAGGACTGCGGTGAGGGGGCAAGGCTTGCGACGAAATTCGACGATGCGGGCGCGAGGCCAGCGTGGCCCCTCACCCCAACCCTCTCCCCACGGGGGAGAGGGAGAAAAGCGTGGTCGCTCACGCGGCTTTCAGCGCGGCGTCGGGCAACTGGCGCGGCGCGCAGTCGCGCACCGCCTCCGCAATCGCCTTGATATGCGCGGGCGTGGTGCCGCAGCAGCCGCCGACCAGGTTCAGCAGGCCGTCGCGGGCGAAGCCGGCGATCACGCCGGCCATGTGCTCGGGCGTCTCGTCGTATTCGCCGAAGGCGTTGGGCAGGCCGGCGTTCGGGTGGGTGCTGACGCGGCTGTCGGCGATGTCGGCGAGCACCTGGATGTGCGGGCGCAGGTCGTCCGCGCCCAGGGCGCAGTTGAAGCCCACCGACAGTGGCCGTGCGTGGCGCACCGAGTAATAGAACGCCTCGGCGGTCTGCCCCGAGAGCGTGCGGCCGGAGCGGTCGGTGATGGTGCCGGAGATCATCACCGGCAGCCGCGCGCCGCGTTCCACGAACAGCGTGTCGAGCGCGTACAGCGCGGCCTTCGCGTTCAAGGTGTCGAAGATCGTCTCCACCATCAGGATGTCGGCGCCGCCGTCGATCAGGCCGCTGGCGGATTCGGTGTAGTTGCGCGCCAGCTCCTCGAAGCTGACGTTGCGGAAACCGGGATCGTTGACGTCAGGCGACAGCGAAGCGGTGCGGCTGGTGGGGCCGAGCACGCCGATCACGAAGCGCGGCTTGTCCGGCGTCAGCGCGGTGAACTTGTCACAGGCGGCACGGGCCAACCTGGCGCCTGCCAGGTTCAGTTCGTGCGCGAGGTGCTCCAGCTTGTAGTCGGCCTGGCTGATGCGGGTGGAGTTGAAGGTATTCGTCTCGACGAGATCCGCGCCGGCTTCCAGGTAGGCCTCGTGCACGCCGCGGATGATGTCGGGTTGGGTCAGGGTGAGCAGGTCGTTGTTGCCCTTGAGGTCGCAGCCAGGGTGATCGTGGTGGTGGGCATGCTCGCCGTCGTGGCCGTGCTCGAAGCGCGCGCCGCGGAAGCCGGCCTCGTCCAGGCGATGGCCTTGCAGCATGGTGCCCATGCCGCCGTCGAGGATCAGGATGCGTTCGGCGAGCGCGGCCTCGAGCAGGGCGACGCGGTCGGGATGCAGCCAGGGCAGGGTGCTCATCGGATGTTTCTCACTTCTTCTGCGCGAGCAGGCTGATGACTTCGAAATGCGGCGCCTTGCGCTCGCGGCTGAGCCGGTTGCAGCTGACCACCTGCAGGCCGGCGGCGCCGGCGTAGTCCTGCAGCTCGGTTTCGGTGAAGCCGAGGTTGCGGTGGTCGAACGGTTCCACTGCGGCGCGGTGGTCGTGCTTGCCCAGCGTCACCGCGAGCAGGCGGCCGCCGGGGCGCAGCAGGCGTGCGGCTTCGGCCACGGCTTGTGCAGGGTGTTCGGCGTAGGTGAGCGCGTGCAGCATCAGCACCAGGTCGAAACGGCGCTCGCCCAGTTCCAGCGCGTGCATGTCGCCCTGGTGCACCTCGACGTTGCGGAAGGCCTGCAGGCGCTTCGCCGCAGCCTCGGCCACGCGCTCGCTGGAATCCACGCAGACGATGGAATGCGCGTGCGGCGCCAGCAGCTCGGCGGTGATGCCGTCGCCGGAGGCGATGTCCAGCACGTCGCCGGTGCCGAGCAGCTGTAGCAGCGCGCGCGCCAGGGTTTCCCAGGTGCGGCCGGGCGAGTAGTGGCGCTCCATGTCGCCGGCCACGGTGTCGGCCCAGCCTTCGGCGCGGGCGCGGTTGGCGAGCACGGCGGGCAGGCGCTCGGCGTCCTCGCGCAGCAGCGCGTCGTCGATGTTCTCGCGCAGCGAGGCGATCAGCGCATGCTGGTGCTCGTCGCCCTCGGCGTTGGCGCGGTAGTAGGCGGACACGCCAGCGCGGCGGTCGCGCACCAGGCCGGCTTCCTTCAGCTTGGCCAGGTGGGTGGACACGCGCGGCTGCGCCAGGTGCAGTACCGCGGCCAGCTCGGCCACGGTGAGTTCCTCGCCTTCGAGCAGGGCCAGCAGGCGCACGCGGGTGGGGTCGGCCAGCAGACGCAGCACGCTGGAGGCGGTCGCCAGATCCATTGGGTATTCGTCTATCGCGATAAAGAGATGTAAAGGCTAGGCCGCAGGCTGGCGCACGTCAAGCGCTGCCGCGCCGGGGCTCAGGCTTTCTCTCGCTCCTCACTCCTCCCCACTCACTTCTGCTTTTTGCTGCGTCCGCACAAGGCAAGCCGGTCGGCGCAGCTAAAATGGCCGGCTTTCCATCCCCGTTTCGCTACCGGAGTCCCCCATGGATTTCAGCTTTACCGAAGACCAGTTGGCCATCCAGGCCATTGCCCGCGACTTCGCCCAGAAGCGCATCGTACCGGTGGCGGCGGAGCTGGACGCGAAGGGTGAGTTCCCGCTGGACAACATCCGCGAGATGGGCCAGCTCGGCCTGATGGGCATCGAGGTGCCGCACGAGTACGGCGGCGCGGGCCTGGACCCGGTGGGCTACGTGTTGGCGATGATCGAGATCGCCGCCGCCGACGCCGCCACGTCCACCGTGATGAGCGTGAACAATTCGCTGTTCTGCAACGGCATCCTCAAGCACGGCACCGAGGCGCAGAAGCAGAAGTACGTGC
>Ga0105240_10004667_pt1 | contig 20734 bp, 19 predicted proteins | sample KBSC54metaG_FD_80426 | JGI IMG/M metagenome (GOLD analysis project Ga0105240, IMG submission 80426) | Corn rhizosphere microbial communities from Kellogg Biological Station, Michigan, USA - KBS C5-4 metaG | ecosystem: Host-associated > Plants > Roots > Rhizosphere > Soil | place: Michigan, USA... | reverse complement strand
GTCGTAACCCTTCTCGCGCAGCGCCATACGCGCCACGGTGCGAACCGAGGAGGAGTCATCCACAATGAGAACTTTCTTGGACATATCCGCTCACCCTAGAAAAAAGTGACTTCCTGCGGCACAGCCGCCTGGGTTTCCATCCCACGATGAATCTGGCGCTGCTCGTCCGTGGTATAGGTGCGTGCCAGGTTTTCCATGTGCTCGCGAACCTGGTCGGCGGCATTGCCGCTGACGACATCCACGGGGAGCTCATCAACTTGGCTCATGCCGTTGACCACGTTCTGCAGGATCTGTCCGACACGATCCTGGAACTGCAACTGCACCAGCGACTCACACACCTCACCCTTGATGGCTTCGCCGGCCTGCTGCGACTGTTGAGCCGCGGCGGCCAATGAAGTCGTCCGCTGGTTGAAGCGCTCGAGCACGGTGCGAATGTGCTGTTGAGAATCGGCCACGGCCTGCTGGTCGCGGCTCGATACTTTCTCGTTCTTGCTGCCGATTTCCGTCAACGCGCTGCTGATCAGGCCGACCGTGCCGGTAATCCGCTTGCCGGTGGTGCGGGCGGCCTCTGAAAGCGCCCTGACTTCGTGGGCCACCACGGCGAAGCCCTTGCCCGCCTCGCCGGCATGCGCGGCCTCGATGGCCGCATTCAAAGCCAACATGTTGGTCTGGAAGGCGATCGACTCCACGTCACTGGACATCTTGCGCAGCTCGTCGGTGTGTTTGACCAACGCGCGAATATCCTCGGCGAGCGCCTCCCGGCTCTGTTGAATGAGTTTCAGGGCCTCGATCACCTGGGCCAGGTGACGCTCACCCTCCTGGGCATCGGAGGTGATGGTGCTGGCGCCAGACTCCTCTCCCGAGCCCAGGGCGCTGTCGAGACGGTTGACGATGCCCTCGAATCGCTGGCTCAGCGAAATGATGGCCTCTTCAGTCTGGCGGCGTGCCGACTCGACTTGCCTGGCCCAGATGGGGATGGCTTGGGCGTATACGCCTTCACGCACCGCATCATCCATGGACGAAGCTTCGGTGCCGTCCAAAGCGACCGATCGTGAAGTCATCAAAGCTGGAGCCTCAGTAGGATTTATGTAGCAGCCTAAACGGACCGCTCCGGGTGTACCGAGTGGCTATCGACAGTCTGAGAGGGATACTTGAGAGACGCACCGCAACGGGAAAACGCGAGTGGAACGAGAATCACAGTTGCTGCAATGCGATGACCCTACCCGTACGTCACTGCAACGCACACGCAGCAGCCAGACGCTAGCTTGGCGTAAGCCAACACCGACTGGACCTGGGCTCATGTTCCGATGTTCGCCGTGTCCGCGGTGTTCTACTATGTGTTGTCGAATGTCATTCGCGAGGGTGTTATGGCGAACCAGAATCAGGGCGGTTCGAACCAGGGCGGCCAGCGTCAGAGCGGCCACAACCAGCCGAACCCGCAGCAACATACTCAACACAGCGACCGCAAGGGGCAACAACCCGGCTCGCAGCAAGGCGGCAGCGGCCAACAGCAAGGTGGAAGCCATGATCGCGATCGGACGAAAGAGGATCGCGATCGGATGAAAGACAAGAGCGAGAAGTGAGTCTGGGGCGTGCCGGCTCGAGCCGGCACGTTCCATTTGTCTAAGGCCCGGTCGGAATCGGGAGAGTCAACCCGCGCTTGACCACGCTGAGAGCCACGTTGGTCGTATAGCGGCGCACATTCGGATTCTCGCGCATCATGCGCGACATCAGAGTCTCGTAGTCCTCGGTGTCCGGGCAGGTGACCACCAGGATGAAATCCGCATCACCCGTCACATAGAACGCCTGTTGTACGCGCACCTCGGCCGCCAGCCACTTTCGGAGCTGAGCGAGGAGATCCTCCCGCTCACGTTCGACTTGCAGACCGACAACAAAAAAGTTGGGCCGCCCGACCACGGCCGGATCGACGATGGCACAGTCGCGAACGATTACACCTTCATCGCGCATACGGCGCAAACGCCGCTGAATCGCTGAGGGTGAAAGCTCCACCTGCTCCGCCAGGCGTTCGGCGGTCTGGCCCGAATCCTCCTGCACCAGGCTCAATAACTGTCGGTCAAATCGATCCAGATCCATACGCCCGCCTCAACGAGAGAAAAAGCCCATCCACGCGGAAAATCGGCGCCCAACCGGCCTGGAGCGCGGCCGAAAAGCACAGCTTCAGCGTTAACATTCTATTATGAAGCTGCTTTACCAAACCCATTCCCCCTATGCCCGCAAGGTTCTGGTTTTCGCGCACGAGGTGGGACTCGCGAGCGAGCTGGACGTTGTCCACCAGGAAACCAGCCCTACCCAGCGCAACGAGACGGTTTTTGCCGAAAACCCGCTCGGAAAAGTTCCCGTTCTGGTGCGCAACGGGGCTCGCCCCCTCTTTGATTCGGACGTGATCTGCGCCTATCTGGATACGCTCCACACCGGCCGGAAACTCATTCCGACCGAGGGTGAGGCCCGATGGCAGGCGCTAGGCCTGCAAGCTGTGGCACAAGGGCTGGCGGATGCCGGAATTGCGGTTCGCTGGGAAACCGTGCGGCGGCCACGGGAACTGCGGTACCCGGCGCTGGCCCAGGGGTACACCCAAAAACTGCTCAGCGGCTATGACTGGCTGGAGCAGGGGTTGGATGTCGATGCCCCGCTGCACGTCGGACACATTGCCGTCGCGACCACCTTGAGTTGGCTGGAATTCCGTGCGCTGCCGGAGTTCCGCTCCGGAAGGCCACGCCTGGCCCGCTGGTTTGATAGTTTCGCCGCACGGCAATCCATGTTGGCCACGCCGCTGTCGGGTGAGACCCGCGACTGAGACCTGTGGAAACGGAGGCCCTGTGGGATACTTGGCGTCATGAGCGATAGCGCCGAAATTTTGCACACCGCCGTCGAGTGGCACCGCGCCGGTCGCGGTGTTGCCCTGGCTACCGTGGTCAGTACCTGGGGCTCCTCACCGCGCCCGGTTGGATCGAAGCTCGCCATCGATTCCAGCGGACAAATGAGCGGCTCGGTATCGGGCGGCTGTGTCGAAGGCGCCGTGGTCGAGGCGGCGCTGGAAATTATCCAAACGGGCAGACCGCGCCTGTTGGAATTTGGTGTCAGCGACGAGCGCGCCTGGGAAGTCGGTCTCGCCTGCGGCGGCCGGGTACAAATCTTCGTCGAGAAGCTCTCGTGAAGCTGTCCCTGCTGGAGCGCCTGCTGTCCGCGGGAGGCTCGCACGTCCCCACCGCGCTGGTCACGAATCTTGCAACGGGTGCACAGGCACTGGTGAGTGCGAAAATTCTCGAAGGCGATCTGACACTGAATGCCGCCGAGCTGGCCCAGGTTCGCCAGTCATTGGGCGATGACCAGAGCGGCAGCCTGGAAACCACCGCGGGCACCGTGTTCGTCGAAGTCTGGAATCCAAGGCCACGGCTGTTGGTCATCGGCGCGGTTCATACGGCGCAGGAGTTGGTCCCCCTGGCCCGGGCTGCCGGTTATGAAGTCACCGTCATCGACCCTCGCACGGCATTCGCAACGCCCGCACGATTTCCCAACACAACGATCCTCAATGACTGGCCGGACGACATCGTCCCGGCCCTGGCGCCCGACCGGCGCACGGCGATTCTGACACTGACTCACGATCCGAAAATCGACGATCCGGCCTTGATCGCCGCCTTACGTTCGGACGCGTTCTACATCGGCGCGCTAGGCTCGCGACGCACCCATGCAAAGCGTCTCGAGCGCCTGCAGGAAGCGGGTTTTGACGCCGCGACACTGGCACGCATTCGCGGCCCGGTAGGGCTGGCTATCGGCGCCCGGACACCGGTCGAGATCGCCCTCTCCATCATGGCCGAAATCACGGCCGTGTTACGTCGGGCTCCGTTGGGAGAGCGCGCGTAGCGCTGGAGCGCGGCTAAGGCGTGCGCCGCTCGATGCGGCGTGCAAGCTCAGCCAGCTCTTCGAGGTCCATGGGCTCGTCGATGCTGATTTCGTCCGGGCCTTCCGCGGGTGTGACCGAGGGCCTGGACGGCGTGGATCGACCTGGGGCCCTTGTAACAGCCGTGGAGGCAACAGTCCTTGCCGCCGCGGCGGGTGTCGCCACCCGTGTTGCAGCCCTCACAATCTCTCCGTCTCCCGCCACGGCAGGCGGCGCGGCGAGGCGCACCCACTCCTTCTGTTGGTCGATCCAACGCTGATAGCGGTCGAAGGTCCACATCCCCTCATCGCCCCCGGACTGGATCACGTTCGCGAGCTGACTGAACTGCCCGGCGCGGATGGTGCCGCGCGCGCCCGAGTTGGGAACCAGGATCTCGCAGTGGGGCACGCGAAGCTGCCATTTGTCGAGATACTGCAGGCGCTGACACACGACACCGACCAGGCAGTCGGCCAACTGGGCCCGGATGCTGGTCTGGATGTCCGAGGGAAAGGACATGCACATGCGATTCAACGCTTCACCGCAGGTTGCCGAGTGCATGGTCGCGAGCACCAGGTGCCCGGTCTCCGCGGCATCCAGCGTGAGGCGCATGACCTCTGGAGTGCGCATCTCACTGATCACCAGCACGTCCGGATTCTCACGCAGAGCATCGATGATGGCCTGCTCGAAGCTCGGTGAGTGAGTGGGAATTTCCCGTTGCCGGATAAAGGAGCGGCGATTCGAGAACACATACTCCAGCGGGCTTTCCAGGGTAATGATGTTCAGGGCACGAGCCGCGTTGAGCTCTTCCAGAAGCGCCGCCAGTGTCGTGGACTTGCCGCTGCCCGTAGGTCCTGACACCAGGACCAGTCCCGCGGGCGCAGCTACAAACCGGCGCAGCTCGGGATGCAGATTACACGTCCGCAGATCCCCCACCGACGAGGGCAACAGGCGCACGGCCAAGGACAAACCGCGGATCGTCCGGAAGATGTTGATCCGGCAGCGCGTGCCGGCAGCCACCAGCGAAAGATCGACAGAGCCGCGCGAATTGAAATCCGCCCAGTCCTCCGGGGTCAACAACTCCTGGGCAATGCCCATGAGCTGCGCCCCGGTAAGCGCCTCACCGATGGGCGTGAGCTCGCCGCGCACCCGGGCGACCATGGCCGTGCCCGCTTCCAGGTGCAGGTCGCTCGCGCCGGCCTTGCGGGCTCGCAAAATTGAGTCTTTGAAGCTCATGCGCGCCGCCAAGATGAATTTCTGAAGGTCTCGAGTAAATTAACAAGCTTGGTAAACCAAGGTAAATGGCTCTCGTTGGCGACACTGATCAGCCTTGTTGTAAGCAACGCTACAGCTCAACCGGGCCGCGGTATTGACTATCTCGAGCGCGACCCTGTCGGCGTTTACCGCTGCCCAACAGGCGACAGGTGCGTCACCGGCTGGATGAGCCGACGTTCGAGGCAGTCGCGGCGGCGGGGGCTACGCCGGTTGGTGCGGTCGATGGCGTGAGGGTCACCGGCGCGGCCACGGGCACTGCCGTCGTTGACACAGCCACAGGGGCTACCACCGCTGCGGCTGGCGCGGCCACCGGCACAACAGACGCCGTTGGCGCTGCCACCGGCGCGGGTTGCGCGGACGAGCTCTGCGAACTACTGGTCGCCACCGCTGACTTGGTATCGCCACCGGCCTTCGGTGTCGCCGGAGCAGGCTCAGGGTCGGCGTGGGCGGCATGCCTCTCAGCGGCGCGTGCCGCCTCATCAGACGTGGGCGGCAGCTCCTGCGCACCGAGCCCGGCCAAATTCACCACCGCGGGATCATCACGCAGCTTCACGTATAAATTCCCATCGGTGGGGTGCGGCACCGGCATGGTATAGCCGGGAAAGCCGTCCGGAACCTGCACAGGGTGGCTGAAGCCCGGATCGCTCGATACGGCCTCGACCAGGAACAGGTTGGAGCCGCTCAACTTGCAGGCCAGGTCCGGAGTCGATGGACACTTCAGGTCTCTCAACACCGGCAGCCGCACCAACGTGCCTAACTTCTGCCAATCTCCGGGGACGCCGGTGGACGTGACGACCCGGAACTGCAGCGGACCGAACGCGGAAGACCCGAACGCCTTGCCCGGGTCGAGCGTGGCGACCGCGACCTTCGAATTCTCCAGCGTCATCCCGCCATTGGTCAGTGTCAGGGTGGTCGAGAAGTCCTCATCCACCGTGGCCACCTCGATCTTCTGATCGAAAGCGAACACCGCCGGCGTGATGGCCCGAACCGAGAAGGTCAGGCGCGAGTCCTGCGGCAGCTCATCCTGGTTCGTGAGCTGGATGTTGCTGTTACTGGCGGCGGAGGACGGCTCGATGCTCTTGCCGAGCAACTTCACACTCGGCCGGGGCGCGGAAACCAGGGTGCTCAGAGAGAACACCCGCCCGTCCTTCAGGGTTGCCTTGGCACTGGCGACATCGCCCTGTTTGAATGCGGCCGCCGCCGTCGCATCCTGCGCCACCAGCGTCAGCTCGTCGGAAGTCTGGTGAGTCGTCAACGTCCCGGGAAGGAATTGAACACCCTTCAGGTCCAGGCTCGCGACCTCATCCAGCCGACTGCCCTTTAAAACACCCTGCGTATCACCGGCGTGAATGGCAAAGCTGTCCAGGTGACTGGCTTCCGAGAAAGCGTGTACCGGAACGGCCTGGGGGTTCTGTGCACCGAATTGCGTCACCAACAGACTCAGGGCGCCGGGCTGGGTGGCCTGCAGTGGCAGTTTGACCTCCACCTCGTCAGGCTTGACCGCCTTCCACTCGGCTGTGAGCTCCTTACCCGCCGGGTCTTTCAACATGATGCTGTCGACACAGCTCACGCTCGCCGACTGCAGGTGAATGGTGCCCTCGCGCCCCACGATCAGAGCGCCGTCATCCTTGGAATCCACCGACCACGCCTGGGCGTGGGAATTCATGAGTTGAAAAGCCGGCCCTTCATAGGGCTCAAAGCCCCAATACCCATGCAGAGATCCGTGGACGCTGTCACCGAGGGATGCCTTGCCCAGAGCGGTGGTATCGACGATGAAGCCGCCCTGCTCCGCATCGGCACGGGCGGGCAGATCGATCCTCTGTCCATCCTTGCCGGACAAACTCAACACCACGTCGTGCGCATAGCCGGTGGAGAACACCAACGGCGCGCCTTCGACAGGCAACACCAGGGAAGACTTGCGCGCGCAGTAGATCTCCTTCGGATCCACAGCATGCAGCGGAGGAAGTTGTTGCCGTTCGACCGCCGGGAGTGCCGCCACGAGCACGGACTTCGGATTGTGGAAGGACGGCGGGGTATTCAACGTCAGGGACAGTGTGTCGCCCCGGGGGGAGCTCAACGCCGGGATGTACTGATATTGCGCCGTCCGGAAGGAGTCGAAAATTTTCGCGATATCCAGCACCGAGGCGATGTAGGGGCTGTAGTAGCCATAATTGAGCTGCGGCGTGAAGCTCGCCTCCATGGCCAGATCGCTGGCCGGCCCCGTGGTGAGCGCCTCGACAATGGAGGTGCTGTGGCCATCGTTCAGGATCAGTGACGCCTGCCCCTGCATCAGGCAGGGCGCCTGCAGCTCAGGCAGCCGGTCGAGGCATTTCTCATCGACCTTGATGGCCAGGCTGCGCGCCAGCAACGGCGCGGCCGTCTTGAGTTTCAGCGGATCGGCGGCGTTCAGGGCCCGCACCGCCGCCAGGTAGTTCTCCAGGCGCGAGCGGTCCAGCGTCGCCTGGTTCAGATCCTGAGAGGTGCGAACGAAGGCACCGGGGCGCCCCCGCACGGTGCCCACCAGGGTCTTGAAATCCCCTCCGGTTTCCGGAGCCAGGAACACCAATACCTGCTGCGCTTCCTGGGGCACCGTAATGCTCAACCCGTTGGCGCACTTGGTGGTCCAGGTTTCGCAGTTGAAGAACCAATCCTTGAGGGGTGGGTTGGTCGCCCCACGCAGGAAGGCGGTAACCAAAAGATAGTGCGCCGACTGGGTCGCGGGGAAATCCGCCTTGATCCACAGGCGATCGCCCGCGGCCAGATTGGGCACCTTGGAAATCGGCAGCGTTTCGCTGCCGCGGGTGACCTTCACGTCCAGAGCGGGTCCTTCGAGATCGAAGGGCGCAGGTTCGGCATGGACAATCAGGGTATTCGCGAGCGCTAGAACCGTGGCCGCGAGCACGGTACGGAATCGGAAAGTCATTTCCGTATTTTAGGACATCCTGAGCTACTTTATGGTGAACGAGCCGGCACTCATAGCATCCCGAGCCGAAGGTCCGGGGGCTTGTTGGCCGCCAAGCTGCCGGTGTTGGACCGCGGCCTGGAGCTTTAGTTCACTCGCTGACGGCCCCGATTCAGCCGCCGAACAGCTCGTCGCGGACGCGAGCCGCCAACGCGTAGGAGTGACGGCGAGCCTGGTGGTCGAAAATGTGGCCGCTGACAATGAGCTCGTCCGCCTGGGTCAGCTCCAGGAAGGACTTCACGCCCTTGGACACTGTCGCGGGAGCGCCGACAAATGAATACATCAGCGAGTGGCTCAGACCTGAAAGCTCCGCCGCCGATGCCCAACTGGAAATATCCTCAATGGGCGGCGCGAGCATGCCCGGAGTGCCTCGCCGCAGCTTCACGAAGGATTGCTGCAGGGAAGTGAACAGGCGACGTGCCTCGGCGTCCGTATCCGCGGCAATGATGTTGGCCGCCACCATCACGTGCGGCTTGTCGAGTTGTTGCGAGGGCTTGAAATACCTGCGGTAAATCTCGAGCGCGGGCAACAGGGCGTCCGGCGCGAAGTGCGAGGCGAACGCGAACGGCAACCCGAGAATGGCAGCCACCTGGGCACCGAACAGGCTGGAGCCCAGTATCCAGAGTGTCACTTTCAGGCCAGTGCCCGGCACGGCGCGAATCGCCTGGCCAGGTTGAGCCACGTCCCCAGGTGGAGCATCAAAATAGGACCGTAGCTCCTCGACATCCTGGGGAAACTGCTCAGGGTTGGTGTTGAGATCCCGGCGGAGCGCCCGGGATGTCAGCATGTCCGTGCCGGGGGCACGCCCCAGCCCCAGATCGATGCGCCCCGGAAACAACGACTCCAGGGTACCGAACTGCTCCGCCACCACCAGCGGCGCATGATTGGGCAACATGATGCCGCCGGAACCCACACGAATGGTGCGAGTCCCGGCGGCCACGTGACCCATGACGACGACCGTTGCCGCACTGGCAATGCCCGGCATGTTGTGATGCTCGGCCACCCAGTAACGCAGGTAGCCCAACTGCTCCGCATGGCGAGCCAGGTCCAGCGTGTTCTTCAGAGCCTCCGCGGCCGTGCCACCCTCCACAATGGGTGACAGGTCGAGCACGGAAAACGGTACTGCCATAGTGAGGCAAGCTATTGTGCCGGCTTCACGAACTTCAAGGTGAAACGATCCGATTCGCCGATGGCGGCATACTTGGCGCGGTCCTTGTCGCCCTCGGCATAACTGGGAGGCAACGTCCATACCCCCTTGGGGTAGTTCTTGGTGTCTTTTGGATTGTTGTTGATGCTCGAGCGTGCCACGAGTTTGAAGCCCACCGACTGGATGAGGCCGATCGCGTAATCCTCACCCGTGTACGCCTGGTCCTTACCCGGCTTCTCCTGCGGATTGTTGCTCCGATGCTCCTCCACCCCGAGAATTCCGCCCGGCTTCAGTGCACGGAAGGCTGCGGCAAACACTTCCTTTTCGTATCCGCTCCAAACCCAGTTATGAATGTTACGGAAGGTGACCACCATGTCGGCCGATCCGTCCGGCGCGATGTTATATTTTCCGCGTGCGAGCACTGACCACTTCACTCCGCTGTAGAGATCCGGACGCGCATCCAGCAATGCTTTCAACTTGGCGTTGAGCTCCTGGTCCTCGGCATTCTTGGAGTCCGGATCCTGGGCCGCGGCATAGTAGGTCCCCGTGCCCTTCAGATACGGCGCGATGATCTCCGTGTACCAACCGCCGAAGGGCCACAACTCCACCACCGTCATGTTCGGGCGAATGCCAAAGAACGCCAGGGTCTCCACCGGATGGCGATATTTGTCACGCGCCTTGTTCGCGGCCGAGCGCTGATCGCCATTCACCACCTCCTTGAGCTTCGCAAGATCGGCTCCCGTAGTCTGTGATGAAGCGGCCGGCGCGGCTCCGGCGAGGGTCGTCACCGCCACCAGCGCGGCTGCCATCAAACCAATCGTTCGACGCATGATTGCTCTCCTTGGTTATTTGACCGTCAATATGTTGTTGGCCCGGTTACGGTCGGGTATGACGTGATCCGGGTCAATGGTTACGGAAGTGATGGGCTGGGTGCTGTCGATCGGCAAAGTGGCCTCGGTCTTCAAAATCCACGCCTCGACCGGCAGACCCATACGCTCGTGGCTGCCGTCCTTGAAATCAATCTGCACGGTCGCGGGCAACACCAGGCGGTCCAGGCTCTGGAACGTCAGCAACGCGCCTTTGGCCGGATCGCCGTCGCGGTAAGCCACGCTCTTCACCGCCAGGTCCAACGACCAGTTGTTGAAATACCAGCCGCGCCAGAACCAGCCCAGGTCTTCGCCACCCTCGCTTTCCATGGCACGAAAGAAGTCCGACGGCGCCGGATGTTTGAATGCCCAGTCATGAATGAAACGTCGGAATGCCCAATCGAACCGCTCGGGACCCAGGATCTGGTCACGCAACAGGACCAGCCCCAAGGCCGACTTGAAATAGGTTACCGGGTGCCGGTACTTCTCCAGAATGGCATCCGCGCGGGTCATCATGGGAGGCGCGGCGGGGTCCGCCAGGATGGGCAGAATCTCGTCCACGGGATTTCCCCCGCCGGGCGCGTATTCAGAGTCCCGTTTCGGCCCGTACACGCCCTTCTCGAAGTCGTCCGACTCGAAAATATCAATGAAGGTATTGAAGCCTTCATCCATCCACGCGTTACGGCGCTCGTCGAATCCCACGATCATGGGAAACCAGGTGTGACCGATCTCGTGCGCGGTAATCCAGAACAACTCCTTGCCCTTGTCATCGATGCCGTCAAACAGCACGCCGGGATATTCCATCCCCGATGAGCCGCCGGCGACATTGATCGCCGCCGGGTACGGATAGGGATACCAGCGACGCGAAAACTGCTCCACCGCATGCTTCAGGTATTCAGTCGAACGCTCCCACTCGCTCTCCACAGGATAGAACGACATGGCGAGCGAGCTGCCGTTGTCGGGAAGCTTGATGCGTGCGGCATCCCAGATGAACGCGGGCGAGGCGCTGAAAACCACGTCCCGCGTATTGTCCATGTGGTAATGCCAGGTGGACGTCCCCGCGTGGGTGGGGCGCGAAGCGGCATCACCGATCTCGGCCGCGGTACGAATCACGACTGTCTTGTCACTCGTGCGCGCCAGCGCGAGCCGCTCGCGCTGGGCGGCGGTCAACACCTGCTCGGGATTGACGAGCGCGCCGCTGCCGGCGACCAGCATGTCCCACGGCACCGTGACGTAATAATCGAAACTGCCGTACTCGAGATAAAACTCCTGTGCCATATACGGCAGCGTGTCCCAACCGCGCAGATCGTCATAGACGGCCATGCGCGGATACCACTGCGCAATATCGTAAATCTCACCGTTCCGGGTCTTCGTCCAGTAAGTCCGGCCACCGAAAAGCCCTGGGATAGTGTAGTGATAGCGGATGTGAACCCGGATCCTGCCGGTCGTCGGAGCCAGCGGTTTCGGCAGTTGAATCTGCATTCGAGCGTCCGTGATCACATAGGTCGCCTTCTCGCGGTGGCCATCCACCTCCAACGCCACCTCGTCAATGTGGTAGCCATCGGTAAACTCCTTGCGAGCCTCCTCATCCGCGGCGCTGGCGCGCGAGTCGGTCCGGTACTGGTTCTGGTCGAGATGCAGCCACAGGCTGGTCAGGCTGTCGGGACTGTGGTTGGAGTAGGTAATGACCTCGGTGGCACTCAACACCTTGCGTGCCGTGTCGATCTGCGCATGCAGCTCGTAGTCGGCGCGGTTCTGCCAGTAGTCCGGGCCCGGCGCGCCGTTCGAGGACCGATAGCGGTTCACGGCTTCCGGCAATGTGAGCGGCGCGAAGGTTTCCAACGGGTTGTACTGTGTGGCGGATGCCACACTGACGAGCGACCACAACACCAGCATCAGAAGGCTACGATATAACATCATGGTTTCCAGGACAGTGCACAGACCTTCGCAACGCCTTCCGGCGTAAACCGCATGATATCCAGCTCACCGTTACCGGTGAGCAGCTTCCCCCAGTTATCATCCGCGGCATAAAACTCGACATAAGGCCGACCCCGGTAAAGCTCCAGGGTAGCGTTGTAGTAATCATTCCAGCTCCGGGGCACGCTGGTATCAACGTCGGTACCGGCCGCGTTCAGAATGAAGAGCCGCGTGATCCGCGAGCCGGGCAATCGATGCGCGCCGCAACCGTCCTCGGTCATGGCCAGCATTTTCCAATGCCCACCGTCGCCGACCAGGTCCAGGTCAGCCGTGCGCAGCTCGACGTGATTGGTTTGAGCCCAGCCCCGCACGTGCTCCGGCGTATCACGCTCGGCCTCGGCATCCGACAACTTCATGGCGCGCGCGAACGAGTTGTGCTCTTGCAGATAAATGCGCGCCTTGCGCAGCAAGTCGAGATGGGTGCGCCAGTCGAGAGTCTGCCAGTAGGGCGCGGCAAATCCGGCTATCGTCGGATCGTAGCTGCGCTCGCAGGCCATGGGCGTCTTGTCGCGACGAGGCTCCAGATTCCGGCGGTACGCTTCACAGATATCCCTACCTTGCCCCAGGGTGAGCTGATACGTACCAGCGATCACACTACTCGTATGCAACACGGCCCAGAGCACCGCGAACTTCGCAACTGCCTTGTTCACTCGACCACTTCCCGAATATCCAGATTGCGCAACGGTGCCAGAAACTCCTTCACCGTCAATAAACCCATGCAGGGCATCGCCCCTGTGGGCAAGCTGGCGCCATTGGCGAGCTTGCGCGCCAAGGCGATGGCCGCTCCGCAGGGAATGTAGGGCCCGTGGTTCTGGCGGGCCAACAGGTTCCAACTGACATACAGCCGGTTACTCTCACGGCCCTCGCCGTCCAGGCAGACAAACATGCCGCCCTGGTCGCTCAACAACGGCTCGATCCAATGACTGATGCGACTCAAGGGGGCGGCGAACGGAGTCAGGCCCGGCAACAGCCGCGCACGAACCAGGCCCGCGAGGCCGCATACGACCAGGTGCCCTAATGCGCTGGCGAATCCTGCGTGAAAGGAAATCGTCCGCGCGGTGGGATAGCGCTTCGGAAACAAAGTCAGATCCGGAATATCACAACTACTGACCCACCGGGCGCCCAGCGGCGGCGGAAACAGGTGTTTGCGGATGTCCAGCCACCCATAGGTGGTCCGCCAGGCACCTTGACGCCATTCCTGGAAAGGCTTGCCTCCATAACTGAACACACCGCGCACGGTCGCCATCCCGGGCGCCCGGGCACCGGAACTGATACCGAACTCGATCGAATCCAGCCGTTTGAATTGCGGCAAATAGCGATCGATAACCGCCGCCGAAAGGGCCGGAACCGTGCTCGCGCCGCTCACGACCGTCACACCACGGGCGCGAGCGACCGCATCCAGACTCTCGATACCGGCAACGAAGTCGCGTCCGTCGGCCAGATCGACGTAATGACAACCCGCGCTGATGGCCGCGGTGGCCACCATGTACTTCTGCGCCTGAAAAGGGCCCGCGGTATGAATGAGGGTGTTGACACGCGCTTGCGCGAGCCGATCGGCCAGGGCCGGGTCATTGGCGTCCAGCGAGACCGCCTGTGAGGCTGGCAGCTTCAAGCGGGCAGCCAGTGCGCTGGCCTTGGCAAGATCGCGCCCGGCAATCAGTAAGCGGATTGAAAGGTCCGAAGCCAGCGACTCGGAAATCCGTGCGCCGAAGAATCCGTACCCACCCAACACCATGACGGTATGCATTGGGCGGGTAGTGTACTAGGGGTGTGGCGGCTGCGGAAAACTAAGAACCTCATGAGTATAGGTTTCGACCACCAGGCTGATCGGCGTGCCGTCCGGCAACGACAGTACGGCGCGATGTTGAATCGTTTCGGCGGGCACTTGCAGCGGCCCCCTGGGAGGCTTCGGTAATGCGCTGGACATCTCCCACCCCGGCGGCAGGGGCTGCCACAGCAGCTTCGCTGACAACGTGCGGCGGTGAAAATGCAGCGCCTGCACTGCTCGGCCGAATGCCGTATCGGTGCTGTCCAGAACCTGGTTCATGTCCGTGGTCAGGCGTGCGGGCACGTACCAGTTGTCCGCTTCCGAAAGCACGTGATCACCGCAGTGAAGGCGCACGTGGCGATAGCGCACGGGGTCGGTGGCCCCCACACCCAGAAGCTGCCGCACCTCGTCCGTCGGCGCTTTGTCATCGCCGTGGACACGCTCGGCAACCACCTTCGTGCCGGGTGTCGCCATTTTGTGCGCTTCACACCAGCGATCCAGGGTGAGCGTCGCGCTGTCATTACTGAGCAGGTCAGCGTTCAACGTCTCCAGCAGGGCCTGCGCTTCCAGGCGAGTCGCCGGGGTGTCCGTCCAGGCCGCGTCCGCCGTGCTCGCGGAAGTCGCGGCGCCGAGCCCCAGCGCACCGGCAACGCCGGCGGTCAGGATTTGTCGCACTCTCCATTTCATGCCAGTCACGCTCATCCTATGGGGGAGGCGCACTCTGCCGGTGTAGAGTACGTTCCCGCAAGCTGATAGGGAGCAGGCCCTCATGAAAATCGCCATCATCGGTGCTACCGGCAATGTCGGCCGCCGCCTGGTCAACGAAGCGCTGAACCGTCACCACGCCATCACCGCCATTGCGCGCGACCCCTCCAGGCTTCCGTCGCGCACGGGCATGTCGGCCACCGTCGGCGACGTGAGCAAGCCGGATGCGCTCCTGCCCCTGTTGAAGGGACATGACGTGATCATCAGCGCATTGCGCTTCCAGGGCACCGATCCGCAACAACTGATTGACCTGGTGCGCCGCTCGGGCGTGAAGCGCTACATGGTGGTCGGTGGGGCCGCCAGCCTGGAGGTCGCTCCCGGGCAGATGCTTTTAAATTCGCCACACTTCCCGCCCGCCTACAAGGCCGAGGCTTCCGCCGCCAAGGACTTCCTGGACGCGCTCCGCAACGTCAACGATCTCGAATGGACTTACTTGAGTCCATCGGCATTCTTCGGCCCGGGTGAGCGCACCGGGAAATTCCGCCTCTCCGACAACACCCTGTTGACCGCCGCCGACGGGAAAAGCCACATTTCCTACGAGGACTACGCGCTGGCGATGCTCGATGAGATCGAGAAGCCGCGGCATATCCGCGCGCGCTTTACGGTGGGTTACTGAAGGGCCATTCATGCTGATCCGCTGTGTCGTCTATCAAGAAGGCAAAAAAGTCGCCGAAATTCCCGCCTCCGAGATCCACAACTATGTCTGCAGGCCGGATTGCTTCGTCTGGGTCGCCATGCGCGATCGCGACATCACGCTGCTGGAAGAAATGCGCGTGCAGTTCAATCTCCATCCCCTGGCGGTCGAAGACGCACAACAGGGGCATCAGAGACCGAAGATCGAGGAATACGGCGACTGCATATTCGCCGTGCTCCACATGGTGGAGCCCTGCACGCCCGACCTGCGTGTCGGGGAGGTCGATATCTTTGCAGGACCCAACTACGTCCTGTCGGTACGCAGCGGCGTCGAGAAGGGATTCGACGACGTTCGCGTCCGCTGCGAGAAGGAGCCAGAGCTCCTGCGCCACGGCTCCTGTTATGTGCTCTACGCCCTGATGGACGCCGTGGTCGATCGCTACCTGCCGATATTGGACCAGTTGGAGGATCAACTCGAGGAGATCGAGAAAAGGATTTTCATTCCCGACGGCGATGCACGCACCAACATCCAGGCACTCTACGAGCTGAAGCAACGTCTGCTCGGCCTGAAACATGCCGTGAGCCCGCTGTTGGAAGGAATATCCAACCTCCTGGGCGCGCGCATGCCCGCGCGGATCTCGGGCCTGCGCGAATACTTTCGCGATATCTACGACCACCTGGCACGTCTCAACCAGATGATCGAATCCAACCGCGATACCGTCACGGCCGCCACCTCGGTCAACCTGTCCATGATAGCGATGCAGGAGAACGAGACCATGAAGCGGCTGACCGCCTATGCCGCGCTCGTGGCCATTCCCACCCTGATCGCGGGTATCTACGGCATGAATTTCCAGAACATGCCCGAGCTGCACTGGCAGTACGGTTACCCGGTATGCATGGGGGTCATGGCCGCCCTAGACGGTTATTTGTTTTATTTGTTTCGAAGATCGAAGTGGTTGTAGCCGCAGCAGCGCGTTGAGCGGCTCGGCGTAGTAGCGCGCAACGAGCGCCGCCAGCGCGGTGGATACCGCGACAAACATGACGAACAACGGCAACTTCCACGCCCAGGGCATGGTTCCCTTGGGAATCCAGTTCCGTAACCCGGCTAAAACAATTCCGTGAAACAAATAGATCTCGTAGCTGTGCCGCCCGATCCAACCCATCCCCCTGAGCGGGAACGCGCGCCTTCCGGTATCGGACGACTCGTACGGTTGAATCAGCAGCGCTCCCGTGCAGAGCGCGATGATCGAGAAGCCAAACACCTCGTGCCCATCGATGCCCATGAGCCAGGTAATGACCAACACAGCGGAGGCGACGATGCGCAGCGTGCGAAGCACCCTTGCGCCCGGCGTAACCCTTGGATTCAGTAGTGCCACCAGGCAACCCACCGCAATGGCGTCAAAGCATCCCAGGTAGCCACATTCGTAGAACAGCTCATTATCCTGGTGCCAGGCCCGGTAAACCGGGGCGCCCAGAATGACGGCACAACACAGGCCGACAATCAGGGCATTGCGCCCGAGCAGCCGGCAGGCCAGCGGGAAGGTGAGATAAAACACCTCCTCCACCGACAGTGACCAGTAGATATTCAGGCAGTAATTGAACCAGCCCACCTGCTGCATCAACACGTTGTGCCAGAACGTCAGCACTGACAACGTGACGATGAGAAAGAACGAAGGCGGCAACGCATGCCCGCCCTCACTGTTACTGAAGGAAGGAACACCCAGCAGCCCCAAGGGCACGATGATGACGAGCGCCAGCAACAACGGCGGGATGATGCGCGCAAAACGAAAAGCGTAGAACTGCCGCGAATTGACAGCGCGCAGATGCCCATAACGGGCCAGGTTGTTGGAGGTAATCAGGTACCCGGAGATCACGAAGAACATCGTGACCCCATAATTGCCATTGTTGACGGCAGCCGCGATCCAGGTCGGCCGCAAGAGCAGCTCCAGCGGGCTGTGCACGAGGCCGTAGCTCAGAGAGAAATGCAGCAGGAGTACGCTGCAGATGGCGACACCGCGCATAAAATCGATGCGGCTGCTGCGCCCGGCGGACGTTGACAATGGAAATCCCTCTCACCGGCCAGCGCCGGCGAGGCCATCATAACGCGATCAAGCGTTGGCGGCTGCGAGCGACTCGTTGGTTCCGGCCGCCGTAAGTCTCAGCAGAGTGATTTCGGACGGTATGCCGAAGCGATTGGGCGGGCCCCAGTAGCCCGTGCCGCGGCTGATGTAGACCCACAGATGGTTGAGTCGATGCAGTCCGGCCGTGAACGGCTGCTGGAGTCGCACGAACAGATTCCAGGGCCAGAATTGTCCGCCGTGCGTATGCCCCGAAAGCTGCAAATCAAATCCCGCCTGGGCGGCGGCAGCCGCCGAGCGCGGCTGGTGGGCCAATAGAATCTTCACAGCGGCATCCGCCGGAGCGCCCGAGAGCGCGGCAGCGGGATCACTGCGTTGCGCGGGATTGAAATGGTGTGCACTGAAGTCGGTCACCCCGGCCAGAACCAGAGGTGCCCCACGATGCCGAACCACCACGTGCTCATTGAGAAGCACACGCAGACCCAGACGTCTGAACTCCGCTGTCCAGGCCGGCTCGCCGGAGTAGTACTCATGATTACCCGTGACCACGTACGCGCCATATCGGGCGCGCAATCTTCCGAGAGGCTCGATGTGATGAGAAAGGTCGAGTACCGTGCCGTCGACCAGGTCACCCGTCACGGCGACCAGATCCGCGCCGAGACTGTTGACCGCATCGACGATCGCATCGACGTAGTTCCGCTTGATCTGCGAGCCCACGTGCACGTCGCTGATCTGCGCGATCGAGAACCCCTGTAACCCCACGGGCAGATTTGCAATAGGCACCTCTACGGTCACAATCCGGGCCCGCCGCCGTGCTCCGGCGAATCCGACCAGGGTCACCACAGCGGCCAAGGCCACCACCAACTGCGCGGTCAGCGAGACGAGCGGGTGTACATAGCGATCCGGCAACGCGACAATCGCAAGCAGCAGCGTGACATCACGCAACAAAGTAAAGACGAATAGCGACGAAAACAGGCTCATGGCCAGGAGCCCTACAATGGCGATGCGGTCGGCCACTGCCCGGGAGCGCATTGACCGGGACATCAGCCCCGCCAGCATCAGTCCGCACGAGGCGAGCAGTAGCAGCGCACCCCCGCTTCGCACCCAGGTACTCGGGCTGAGGTCGGGCAGCAGGCGAACTCCGATGTACACGTGCAAAAGACCCAATATCATCGGAAGGCTGAAAAGGCGGATTCGCATTGAGGCCATTGAGTGAGTGAGAGGATTGACGAAGCGCTTTCGGGCCTTGCGGATATGGGACCGCCCTTGCGGGGGTTCAATAAAGAAGTGGTGAATTAACGCAATGCCCGCGCCCCCGCGAGCCGATGGCCTGCCTGTTCCGCGCCGCTATTGGTCCATTGCGGCCATCATTCTGGCCGTCACCATGTCGGCGCTCGACACCACCATTGTGAACGTGGCACTGCCCTCGCTGGCCCACGATTTCCATAGCAGCAACGCGGCCTCGGTCTGGGTCGTCAATGCCTACCAGGTCACCATACTCATGGCACTGCTTCCGCTCGCCTCGCTTGGCGAAATCGTAGGCTATCGGCGCATTTATCAATGTGGCTTGGGCATCTTCACCGTCGCGTCCCTCGGCTGCGCGCTGGCCCCGTCCCTCACCGTCCTATGTATCGCGCGTGTCGTGCAGGGCTTTGGGGCTGCGGGCATCATGAGTGTCAATCCCGCGTTGATCCGCTTTACCTATCCGAGTCAAATGCTCGGTCGCGGTATAGGCATCAACGCCTTCACTGTGGCCACCGCCGGGGCGCTTGGACCCACCATCGCCGCGGCGATTCTCAGCGTCACCCAGTGGCGCTGGCTGTTTGCCGTCAACGTTCCCATTGGAATTGTCGCTATTACCATCGCACTGTATTCACTGCCTGAAAACCAACGCTCTGAGCGCTCTGTGAACTACGCCGGCGCCGCCCTTCAGGCTGCCACTTTCGGCCTGCTCCTGACCGGACTGCAATCGCTGGCGCGGGATTCGGTCACCTTCCTGACATGGGCAGCCATCGCCGGCGGCTGCCTGCTGAGCGTAATCCTGGTACGTCACGAAATCGATCGCGCGGCTCCGCTCATTCCCTTCGACCTGTTACGTCAGCGAATCTTTTCTCTGTCGGTGGCCACTTCAATCGGCTCATTCATGGCCCAGATGGCCGGCCTGATCGCACTGCCGTTCGAGATTCAACGCCTGGGACACAGCGCCGCGGAAACCGGCCTGCTCATGACGCCCTGGCCGGTCGGAGTTGCGTTAGCCGCACCGGTTGCGGGCCGCCTGGCGGATCGCTACCCGGCCGGGATTCTAGGCAGTGCCGGATTGTTGGCTTTGGCGACGGGACTGGTGTTGCTGGCCCTGTTTCCCAACACCGGTTCCTCCACCGATCTCGCCTGGCGGATGGCGCTATGCGGCCTGGGGTTCGGCTTCTTTCAGTCGCCCAACAATCGAACCCTCCTCAGCTCGGCGCCCCCGGCCCGCGCCGGCGCCGCGGGCGGCATGCTCGCGACGGCTCGCCTGTTGGGACAAACATCAGGTGCCGCTGGAGTCGCCATCCTGTTCCGCGCATCGTCTGAAAACGGCTCGAACCTGGCCCTCTGGGCTGGCGCCGGAATCGCTCTCGCCGCAGCGGGGGTGAGTGTCTCCCGCCTTCGAGCCTGAGCCGTCTCGCATGTCGAATCCATTTGACCCGCGCCTGGAAGCCGCAGCCACTCGACTCATCGAGAGCGGTGGCGTCACTGACGTCCGTATCCTCCAGGGTGGGAGTGTGATCACCGCAGTGGTCGGCAAACACCGCGTCTACATTCGTCGCCTCGCGGGAGGCGGCAAAATCGAGGGTGAATGCAACTGTAGCGAGCGGAGTCCTTGTGTGCATGTGGCGGCGGCGGTGATTGCTGCCGAGAAGACTCCTGCAGCGCAAGCGCCCACTTCGGCCCGCGGCCCGGCTACGTCGTCGGGCAGCTCGGTGCAACAGCAGAGGTTGCTGTATCTGCTCAGTCCCGGTATTCAAGTTTCCGTCTTCGTCGGTCAGTCCGGCAGCGCGCAGCCTTTTGCCTTCCGCTCCTCTTTGGGCGGCAACGGTTTTCCACGCTATGTCGAAGCGGCGGACAGGGAGATTCTCAAGGCCCTCGATTGCGGCGCGCCCTCGAACACCCTGCTGCAACAAATCGTCGCCACTGGCCGGAGCTTCTGGAAGTCACTCCGAACGCCGGCATTACGCCCCGGAAAAGCCCGAAGCGCGCCATTCGCGTGGCACTCGCTCCCGAATGGCGACCAGGAGCTACGCTGCGAGGCGGGCCCCGCGGTCGAGGTCGTGTTGGACGCCGAGTCCGCTCTGTACATTGATTCGGCGACTGCAGAATCGGGGGTGTTG
>Ga0105240_10004665_pt1 | contig 20738 bp, 16 predicted proteins | sample KBSC54metaG_FD_80426 | JGI IMG/M metagenome (GOLD analysis project Ga0105240, IMG submission 80426) | Corn rhizosphere microbial communities from Kellogg Biological Station, Michigan, USA - KBS C5-4 metaG | ecosystem: Host-associated > Plants > Roots > Rhizosphere > Soil | place: Michigan, USA... | reverse complement strand
CTGATCACGGTGACGCCGGGCAAGCTCGAACCCGGCCGCTATATCGTGAGCTGGCATTCCGCCGGCCATGAAGGCAAGCGCCTGGAAGGCCGCGTCCATTTCACCGTGCGGCCATGACCGCGCTGACGGTTCTGGTGCGCCTTCTGCATGAAGCAAGCCTGATGGCGCTGTTCGGCAGCGCCTTGGTGCTGGCGCTGCTGAACACCAAAGTGCCTGAGCTGGCGCTGGAAAGCCGCGTCCTGATGCTGGGCCGCCGCGCGGCCGCGCTGGCAGCGCTGCTGTCCGCGCCGGCATGGCTTGCCCTGGCGCTCATGGGACGGACGGGAGCAGGTGGACCAGGCGCTCTGTTCGTCCCCTTGTTCGCCCCCCGCCTTCTTCTGTTGCTGGCTTTGCCTCTTGCCGTGTGGCGGGGAAAATTCCGCCTCACGACGATCCTCTCCGGCCTGACGCTGATATTGATCGCGATCTCAAGCCATACCGCCGGAGCCAGTCCGTTCGGCTTTTGGATCTTTGGCACCGCCAGCGATGGATTGCATCTGCTGACGGGCGGTTACTGGATCGGGGGGCTTTGCGTATTGGCAGCCATTTTGGCGCAGCGCGCCGCGGCGCCACGTCTTGTTCTGGCGGTTTCCATCTTCGCGGAATGGGGCATGATCGCGGTGGCATTGCTGGTGATGACCGGCATGATCAATGCCAGCATGGTTCTGCTGGGCACACCTGGTCATGACGCGCCCGCTTATCTACTGGTGCTGGGCGCAAAACTTGCGCTGGTGGCGGCGATGATCGGTATGGCCCTGATCAATCAGTATCGCCTACTGCCGCGCCTCGATCGGACCGAAAGCGTCATCCGCATGCGAAGGCATGTCGGCTGGGAGCTAGGACTGGGCATTGTCGTGATCGGGCTGGCCATGACGTTGGCCGCGTTACCGCCCACGCTTCAATGACGGGTTGGAGCGCCTTGGAACCTGGCGCGGGCATGTAGCGCGCCATCCTTCAGCCGGAACTCCTTGGTGCCCATCAGGGCGGAGAGGAATTTATCGCCCCATTTGGAGATATCGTTGCGTAGCAGCGCCGCGAACAGGGCCGTGTGGCGGGACTTGCGCTCCGCCAGCGGCATCGCCATGGCGCTGGCGATCGCCGCCGCCACTGCGTCGGGATCGTAGGGATTGACCAACAAGGCGCCTTCCTTGAATTCCGCCGCCGCGCCGGCAAAGCGCGACAGGATCAGCACGCCGGGATCGGCGGCATCCTGGGCCGCGACATATTCCTTGGCCACCAGATTCATGCCGTCGCGCAAAGGCGTCACCAGCGCGACCCGCGCCCCGCGATAGAGGCCCGACAGGGCCGTGCGGCTGTAGGGGCGGTTGACGTAGCGCATGGGTGTCCAGGAAGCGTCGGAAAAGGTGCCGTTGATGCGGCCCGCAGTGGCGTTCACCGCCCCTTCCATCTCGAAATATTCCTTGATCTGGGACCGGCTCTTGGGCGTGATCTGCAGATAGGTAACCTTGCCGTGCCAGGCGGGGTTGGCGGCCAGGAAACGCTCATAAGCCTCCAGCCGCAATGCAATGCCCTTGGAATAGTCCAGCCGGTCCACGCCGATCATCAAGGTGCCAGGGATGCTTTTGATCACCTTGCGGACCAGCTCCGTTTTGATCGCGCGGCGCGCCAGGCGGGCAAAGCCCCGGGGCTCGATTCCCACCGGAAAGGTACCGATGCGCATGACGCGATCCCCAGTGCCCAGCCGCCGCGAGATATGCGACGGCATTCCGAGCTCGTTGGCGAGATAGCGGGCGAAATTGGCGGCGTCATTGTCGGTCTGAAATCCCACTAGGTCGTAATGGCAGAGCGCGGGGATCAACCGCTCATGGTTGGGCATGGCGGTGATGATTTCCGGTGGCGGCATGGGAATGTGCAGGAAGAAGCCCACCCGGTTCTGCAGGTTGCGCTCCCGAAGCGCCTTGGCCAGCGGGATCAGGTGATAGTCATGCACCCAGACAACGTCGTCGGGCTTGAGCACCTTGGCCAGCTCGTCGGCGAAATGTTCGTTGACCCTCAGATAGCCCGACAAATCGCGGCGCGAGAATTCCGCCAAATCCAGGCGGTAATGCAAGATCGGCCACAGCACGCGATTGGCGAAGCCATTATAATATTCGTCGAAATCCTCTTCCGTCAGATCGCTGACGATATAGGTGTTGTTGCCCTTGTGGAGGGTGCGGATGCGGGGATGCGGCCCGGTCTCTCCGGACCAGCCCATCCAGACGCAGGGATGATTCTTCAACGTCGCTTTCAACACCACTTCCAGGCCGCCGGCATGCAGCCCCGAATCCGGCGTGGCAACGCGGTTGGAGATTATGAAGACGCGTGCCAATAGCGCTCCTCCCAACTCTTGCTCAGCCGCATCGCGCTGAGGATCAGGCCCGCCATGGAATAGGTCTGGGGGAAATTGCCCCACAAGGTGCCAGTCTTGGGGTCGATATCCTCCGAGAATAATCCATAATGATTGCGCAAGGCCAAGGCGTCCTTGAAGCGGGCGCGCGCTTCTTCCCCCCGTCCCAGAAGGCACAGCGCGTCGATCAGCCAGAAACGGCAGACCAGGAATTCGGATTCCGGCAGGCCGAAATCGTCTTCGGCGGCATAGCGCAACACATGGCGGCCCCGCACCAGCTCCTTCTCGATAGCGGCCACGGTCGAGGCGAAGCGGGGATCGTCCGAATCCAGCAAGCCCAGTTCGGGCAAAAGGAGCACGCTGGCATCCATGTCTTCGGTATCGGCCGCGGCGGTGAAGGCGCCCCGCTTGGGATTCCAGCAGCGCTCCAGGATCACCGCGCCCACCTTGTCGGCCAAATCGTTCCAATGCTGGGCTCGGTCCGAAAATCCCAGCCGGGTCGCAATGGCGCCGGCGCGCGACAGGCCGGCCCAGCACATCGCCGCCGAATGGGTGTGAATGCGCTTGCGTCCCCGATATTCCCAGATGCCGGCATCCGGCTCCAGCGCCAGCGCCGCGCATCGGCGCGCCATCTTTTCCACCAGCCGGAACAGGGGCTCGCCGCCGGGGCGCGGCAGCCGCTTGTCGAAGAACATCGGCACGGCGGACAGGATCACGCTGCCATAGGCGTCATGCTGAATCTGGTCCACCGCGGCATTACCGATGCGGACCGGGCCATGGCCCTGAAAGCCTTTCAGATCCGGTGCAATCCATTCACTTAAATCGCGGGAGGGTACGATGCCATAGACCGGCTTCAAGACCTCCTCTTCCCCCACGATGGAGAAGACGAAGGCGATGAAATCCTCCATCGTCCGGGTGGCGCCGATGCGGTTGAGCGCCCGCACCACGAAATAGGCATCCCTCAGCCAGCAATAACGATAGTCCCAGGTGCGGCCGGAATTGGGCGCTTCCGGCAGCGAGGTGGTGAGCGCGGCCACGATGCCGCCGGTTTCTTCGAAGTTGGAAAGCTTGAGCGTGATGGCGGCCCGGATGGTGGCGTCCTGCCATTCATAGGGAATGGAAAGTCGGCGCACCCATTCGCGCCAATAATCATTGGTGCGGTCCAGGAATTCGCGCGCCGTGGTCGCCGGATCGGCGGCGAAGGGCTCGTCCGCGCCCAGCACCAGATTGACCGAACGAGTGAGGGCGAACGGCGTCTCCTCCTCGATATAGGAAAGCGGCGCGTCGGTGGTGAGGCGGACAAGCGCCGGCTCGCCATAGGTGATGTGGTTGGAGCCCGCCACCCGGCGCCGCATCGGCTTGCCGTAATCCTGGGCCGGCCGCACCCGGACGGTGATGCGGGGCATGCCCGCCACCGGATCGATCCGCCGCATCAATTGCGGCGGCCGGAGAATACGGTCGAAATTGCGGAACCGGGGCGCGAAATCGGTAACCCTGACCGCCGACCCGTCCCGCGCCGTCAGCAAGGTGGTCACGGTGGCGGTGTTGCGTTCATATTGCGAGGCGCTATGGACGAAGCCTTCCAGCACCACATCGCAAAAGCCCTTCTCCTCCTCGCCCGCGATCAGGCGGCAGAAAAAGGGATCGCCGTCGAAGCGGGGAAAGCACCACCAGACGATGCGCCCATTGCGGTCGACCAGGGCGGCAGTGCGGCCATTGCCGATGACGGCCAGATCCAGCGGCTGAGGCTTGCTCATGCCGCCACGCCCTTTTCGGCCAGGCGGGTCAACCATTGGCGCACCGCGCGGGGCGAGGAGAATTCATAGTCCACGCCCGCGAAGGAACGCCCCACCGAAAAGCCCTGACCGCCCAGCTCCGGCAGGATGTGGAACACATCCATGTCGGTGGTGTCGTCGCCGCCGAACACAGGGGCGCGGTCGTGGAACGGCGCCTGCTGCATCAAGGCGCGCACGCCCGCGCCCTTGTCGATCCCCCGCATCCGGGCGTCGATCACCGACTTGCCATGCTGGATGGCGACATTTTCCCCCGCAAAAACCGGTTCATATTTCTCCATCGCCGCTTCCAGCGATGCCTTTGCCTCCGGCGCCAGGCGATAATGCAGGGAGAGGGCATAGATCTTGTCTTCCAGAAGCGTGCCCGGATGACTTTCGGTCAGCCCGCGGAAAATCGCGCGCACCGGATCTGGCACCGGAGCGGACAAAAGGCGTACCGCGCCATCGGCGCCGCGCATTTCCGCGCCATGACAGCCCACCGCCGCGGTGCGCAGCGGCATGAAAAGCTGGTCGATGGCGAGAAGGGAACGGCCGCTCACAAAAGCCAGCGCGCCTTCCAGCGCGTCATGCAGGCGCAGCAAAGTCAAACGCAGTTCGACCGGTACCACCACGGCTTCGGGGGTGCGGGCCATGTCGAGCAAAGTGCCGTCTATGTCGAGAAAAAGAGCAGAGTTCTTCTTCACAGGCGGCGTCATCCTGACCTGTCCAAAATATCGTCCTATCTCAAAAGGCGTGCATCGAAATACGTCCGGGCCACAATCCCGGCCGTCCCCGTTAACGCGCGATGAGCGGCTATGGTTCCATTTCCGGGCGCCCCGTGGGACGACGGATTCTCACCGACTCTTGCGAGGGCCCTTGGGGTGCCAGACGAAGGCGCTGCCTTCCATGCCCGCATCGTTGGACACCAGCGACACATTCTTCGGCAATTTGAAGCTGATGCGGCGCGAATTGCCGCCGCCCAGATAGAGATGATCGTAATTCATCACCGTGGAAAGAATGGGGATGAGTTTCTTCACCCGCTTGTTCCATTCCTTGTCGCCGATCTTGCGGCGCTCGCGCTCGCCGATATAGGCGTCGAAATCGTCCTTGTGATGGATCGGCATATGCGCCAGTTCCATATGCGGCATCAATTCGCCGTCGCGAAACCAGGCCGTGCCGAAGCCCGTGCCCAAGGTGCAGACCAGTTCCAGCCCCTTGCCCCGCACCACGGCCAGGCCTTGCACATCGGCGTCATTGTTGAGCCGCGTGGGCTTGCTCAGTTTCTTCTCGACCGCCCGCGCAAGCTTGAAGCCTTTCCAGGCCTTGGTGCCGAGATTGGCGGCGGTGTGAACCACCCCATCGCGCACATAGCCGGGAAATCCGATGGAGATGTGATCGTAATCCTTGAGCGGCGCCACCAGTTCGACCAGCGCCGCCAGAACATGTTTCGGGCCGGGATGCCTGGGGGTCTTGATCCTGAGGCGTTCGGTGAGGAAACGCCCTTTGATATCGACGATCGCGGCTTTAAGCCCTGTGCCGCCGATGTCGACGGCGAGGATCCTTGCGGCGGGTGATTTTTTTGCGGGCATTGCGACGATTTTCCTCCTGCGCCAGGTTGAGCGCGGTATTGATCAGGGCGACGTGGGAGAAAGCCTGGGGGAAATTCCCCAGCATGCGCTTGGCTTTGGGATCATATTCTTCCGCGAACAATCCCACGTCATTGGCATAACCTTTCAGGCGGCGGAACAGGCGTGCGGCATCGGCCTTGCGCCCCAAAAGAAGATAATTGTCGGCCAACCAGAAGCTGCAGGCAAGAAAGGCCCCCTCGCCCGGCGGCAAGCCGTCGATGCCGGTCTCGGTTTCATAGCGCAGCAGAAGACCGTTGCGGAGCAGCCTTTTCTCGATCTCTTCCACCGTGCGGCGGATGCGCGGGTCGGTGGCCGGCAAAAATCCCACCAGCGGAAGCAGCAGCAGGCTGGCATCCATGCGGTCCGAACCATAGGCCTGCACGAAACAGCCGCGCTTGCGATCGAACCCGTTGGCGCAGATGTCCTTGTGGATCCGGTCGGCGATCCTGCGGTAATGCGCCGAGCGGCGCTTGTCGTCAGGATAAGCCAAGCTGGCGCGGTCGAAGGCCACCCACGTCATCGCCTTGGAATGGACGAATTGCTGCGAGGCGCCTCTTATCTCCCAGATGCCTTCGTCCGGTTTGCGCCAGATTTTTTCCAGATGCCTGAGAAAGGTCTCGCGGATCTCGCTGCGCCGCGGCGCCGGGGGCAAGCCGCCTTTGCGAGCCTGGCTCAGGACGTCAGCGAGCTCGCCGTAAATGTCGAGCTGCATTTGCCGGGCGGCCGCATTGCCGATCCGCACGGGATGGGAATTTTCATAACCGGGCAGATGCGGCAGTTCCAATTCGTCCAGGCGCTTGCCGCCCATCACATCATACATGGTCTGGAGCTGTTCGGGCGCGCCCGCGATCACCCGCACCAGCCAATGCTGCCAGATATTGGCTTCCTCGGTGTAGCCGGCATTGAGAAAAGCCAGCAGAGTGAAGGTCGCGTCCCTCAGCCAGCAATAGCGGTAATCCCAGTTGCGGCTGCCGCCGATCTGCTCGGGCAGCGAGGTGGTGACGGCGGCAACGATCCCGCCCGTGGGCTTGTAGCTAAGGCTTTTCAAGGTGATGAGCGAACGCACGACCTCGCTGCGCCATTTGCCCTTGAGCTTGCAGATGCCGGTCCAGTCGGCCCAGTATTTTTCCGTCTGCTCCAGCGCGATATCGGCATCGATCACTTCCGGCAGATGATAATGGGATTCCCGGTAGCTGAGGACGAACGGAATGCGCTCGCCCTTGCGCACCGTGAAACGGGCCGCCGAATGCATATTCTCGCCGTGAATGTCCACAGGCGTGCGCACGCAGAGCAGGTTGGGCCCCGCGACGGCAGATATGGTCTTGGAGTCGATCCGGTTCACCCAGGGAATGGTGACGCCATAGTCGAACCGGATCACCAGCTCGGTTTCCATTTTGACTTGGCCGGAAACCCCTTCGACGATGCGCACGATCGAGCGGTCCTCGCCGTTGACCGGCATGAAGTCGATCACTTTGGCCGCGCCGGTGGCGGTGCGGAATTCGGTTTCCAGGATCAGGCTGTCGCCCCGGTAGCGCCGGGTCACGCGCGGCGTCGCCCGATTCTTGTATGGCCTGACCTTGTGGTCCGGCGCGATCAGCCAACGGCCATTGCTGGGTTCTCCGAGCAGCGCCGCGAAACAGGCCGCGGAATCGAAACGCGGCATGCACAGCCAGTCGATCGAGCCATCGCGCCCCACCAGCGCGGCAGTATGGCAATCGCCGATAACGGCATAATCCTCAATTCGCATCGGTTCCCGCCGCAGCGCGATCCACAAGCCAGATCACATCGCCTTGCGGTTTCAATCGGCCTGCGGGAATGGTGGAATCGCCGGCACGGGCCCGGGCCAACATGTCGCGCTTGGCGGCGCCCGCCACCAGGAACACGGTCAACCGGCTCGATTCCAGCGCAGGATAGGTCAAGGTGATGCGCGGCTCGGGGCGTCCGTCGGGCACCACCGCGACCCACCGCACTTGCTCTTCCAGCACCGGCTGGCCCGGGAGCAGGGATGCGGTATGGCCGTCCTCGCCCAGACCCAAAAGCTGCAAATCGAACAGCGGGCGGCGGGGCAGAAGGCGGCTGCTGCCATATTGCTGGCGCAGGATTTCCTCATAGGTCTGCGCAGCGCGTTCCGCATCGCCATCGCCGGGGATCGCGAACATGCCCCGGGGATTCACAGCGGGACCGGACAGGAGCAATTCGCGGATCATGCGGTAATTGCTTTCGGGGTGGTCATGCGGCACGAAACGCTCGTCCCCCAGATAAATTTCCACGCAATCCCATGGCACCTGATGCAGATGGGCGAGATGCCGGTAACAGCCGCGCGGCGTGGAGCCGCCGGATAGTGCCAGACGAAAGGGCACGGTGCAGCCGCGGATGCGGTCGGCGATCAATTCCGCCGCACGCGCGGACAAAGCATCCAGATCATTCAGAACTTCCATTTCGCCGGCGATGCTCATGGGCTCCTCATTTTATGGTGCGCCAGGAACGTCCATCGCGGGCCAGAAGATCGTTGGCGGCGCTGGGCCCTTCGGTGCCGGCATTATAATTGGGAAAATGCCGCGGCGCCGTATTCGCCCAGCCGGTCAACACCGGCTCGACCACGCCCCAGGCGGCTTCGACCTGATCGGCGCGCTGGAACAGGGTCGCATCGCCGATCAGGCAATCATAGATCAGGGTCTCATAGCCGACCGACGGCGCCTGACGGAACCAATCCTTGTATTTGAATTCCATCGCCACGCTTTCCAGCGCCATTGCGGGCCCGGGCCGCTTGGCGTTGAAACGCAGGCGAATGCTTTCATCGGGCTGGATACGCAGGATCAGCCAATCGGCGTCAAGCTCCTCCACGAGAGTCTCGCGGAACAGCGCATGGGGGGCGCGCTTGAAGCGGATGGCGATTTCGCTGGAACGGGCCGCCAGCCGCTTGCCGGTGCGCAGATAGAAGGGCACGCCGGCCCAGCGCCAATTGTCGATCAGAAGCCGCATCGCCACAAAGGTTTCGACATTGGAATCGGGGACGACATTCTCTTCCTTGCGATAGGCGGCGACGGGTTTTTCCGCCACCACGCCGGAATCATATTGCCCGCGCACCACATCGCCCAAGGTGAGAGGATGCACCGCCTTGAACATCTCCGCCTTCTTGGCCCTGATATCCTCGGCATCGAAAGACACGGGCGGCTCCATCGCCGTCATGGCGACAAGCTGGAACAAATGATTGGGCACCATGTCGCGCAAGGCCCCGGTCTTCTCATAGAAATTGCCGCGGCCTTCGGTGCCGATATTCTCCGCCACCGTGATCTGGACATGATCGATCCGGTCGCGATTCCAGATCGGCTCGAACAGCCCATTGGCGAAGCGAAGCGCCATGATGTTCTGCACAGTCTCTTTCCCCAGAAAGTGATCGATCCGGTAGATCTGATCTTCCTTGAGATATTTGAGCAGGCAGCTATTCAACTTTTTGGCGGACTCCAGGTCATGGCCGAAAGGCTTTTCCACGATCAGGCGGCGGAAGCCGTCCTTTTGCGCGACAAGCCCGGCCTCGCCCAGTTTCGCCGCGATGGTGGCGAAGAAGCGATCCGCCACCGCCAGATAGAACAGGACATTGCCGCCAAGCGACTGCTCCTTGTCAGCCTTGGCGATAAGATCGCCAAGATCCTTGTAGGTCCCCTCCTTCTCGAAATCTCCCCTCAGGAAGATCATGCTGCGGGAAACCTTGTCCCATAGCGCCTGGTCGATCGCGGCGCCGCTCTTCGCCAAAGATTGCGCCAGGAAATCGCGTAAGCCATCCCGCCACTGCGCCGATGTCTTGTCATTGTGATCGACGCCGATCAGCGTCATCTTTTCTGGCAGCATGCCGGTGCGCGCCAGGTTGTAGAGCGCGGGCACGATCAACCTTTTGGTGAGATCGCCATTGGCGCCGAAAATCACGATGGCGCAATCGGGCGGCGCCCCTTTGTGAGACGGGCTCATTTGTCGTCGTCCCTGGCCTTATGGGCCGGAACCAGGCTTTCGATATGGCCGCCGAACTCGTTGCGCATCGCCGACAGCAGCTTCTCGCCGAAGCTGTGGGCGATGCGAGACCTGAAGCGGGCATAAAGCGCCGCGGTGATGACCGGTGCCGCCACCGTCTCGTCGATCGCCGCTTCGATGGTCCAGCGGCCCTCGCCGCTGTCCTCGACAGAGCCTTCGAAATTGCTCAGCTCCGGCGACTTGGTCAGGGCGATGGCGGTGAGATCGAGCAGCCAGGACGACACCACACTGCCGCGCCGCCACACTTCGGCGATATCGGCGGTATCCAGAACGAAGCGTTCGTCTTGCGGCAGCTGGTCGCTGGCCCGGCCGCGCAAAATATCGAAGCCTTCGGCATAGGCCTGCATCAAGCCATATTCGATGCCATTATGAACCATTTTGACGAAGTGGCCCGCGCCCACCGGACCGGCATGCATATATCCATTGACGACGCGCGGGTCGCGGCCTTCGCGGCCCGGCGTTTTCTCGATGGTGCCCGCGCCGGGCGCCAGCGCCGCGAAAATGGGATCGAGGCGGTCCACCACCGCTCTCTCACCGCCGATCATCATGCAATAGCCGCGATCCAACCCCCAGACGCCGCCGGACGTGCCGCAATCGACATAGCCGATATCTTTTGTCTTTAGGGTTTTGGCGCGGCGGATATCGTCCTTGTAGAAAGTGTTGCCGCCGTCGATCACCACATCGCCGGCGTCCAGGAGATCGGCCAGCGCGAAAACCGTGTCGTTGGTGATCTTGCCCGCCGGCAGCATCAGCCATATGGCGCGGGGCGCGTCGAGCTTCTCCACCATCTCTTCCAGGGATGCGGCGCCGCTCGCGCCGGCCAACGCCGCCACTGCTTTGGGATTGCGGTCGAAAGCGACGACCTTATGGCCTTTGCCGATCAGACGGCGCCCGATATTGGCGCCCATCCGGCCAAGACCGACAATCCCGATCTGCATGAAAACTCCCTCGCCGCGGAACGCGCGGAAATATCGCCTGGCAATATCCGCTCATTATGCACGCCCCGCCGCCCTTGAGAACGTGCCAAAGCACGGCAAAGTTCCAGCGAAGCTACAGCATATACAGGCTCTCTTCCCCTGCGCGGCAAAGCCGCTGGCGGGGGAAGATGTCTTCCGAAGGCTTGCCTGAGGAAGGCGGATGGGGGTTATTTTTTAAGCGTGTATCTTACCACCGCCTGCTGGCGGACCTGGGCGCTGTATATGACGCCATCATGGACCCAGATCCCTTCGCCGCCGCTGGTGATGTGGCGGTCGGCCTCAGGATCGATATCCGGAATCCAGGCGCGCACGATTCCATCCTTCACGCTGCCCAGCCGGATGCCGCGGCCCCAGCCGGGATGAAAACCATAGGCGACCGGTGTGCGCGATTCGGAGTCGGTGCTGTAGAGAATGTCATTCTCATCGATATAGATGCCGCTGGGACGCCCGAACTGCGTCCAGATATCGATCAGCTTGCCGTCCTGGCTGAAGACCTGGATGCGGTTGTTGTAGCGGTCGGCGATGAAAATGCGGCCCCGGCTGTCCATCGCCAGGGCGTGGGGAACGTTAAAGCGGCCAAGGCCGATGCCTAGCCCGCCGAACCAGCCAACATATTTGCCGTTCTTGTCGAAATGAACGATGCGATGCGTGCCTTCATTGGGCGTGTGACTCTCGGCGACGAAGATATCGCCTTGCGGGGAGACCAGCACCGCATTGGGTTCGTTGAAGGCGTACATGCCGTTGACGAATTTCAGCCCGTCGCCCATCACACCGGGCACGCCCAAGGTGCGAAGCACCTTGCCGTCCTGGTCCATCTCGACCACGTCGTTGCCGATGCCATCGCCGATTCCGCCATCCGTCAGCCAAAGATGATCGTTGCGGTCGATGAAGAAGCCGTGCGGGAAAAGGAATTTTCCCGCGCCGAAGGATTTGATGAAATTGCCTTCGGCGTCGAATTCCATGATCGGGTCGAGCTTGGAGCCTTTGCAGCTATTGGCGCCGCAACGGTCCGCCACCCAGATATGGCCCTGATGGTCCACCGCCACCGCGCTGGTGGACCCCATTTTGCGCCCCGCGGGCAGCTTCAGGAATCCGTTCACCTGGGCGTAGGGATTGGGATAGGCGTTGGGATCGGCGTCGGGCTGATCCAGGGTCTGCGCCAGGACGGGAGCGGCCAGCAACAAGAGGGCGCACAGCGCACCGGAAAAAGCCGTCGAATATCGCATCACTTACTCTCCAGGGGCGCGCTTTTGCGGCGGCGACCCTAACGAGCCCAAGTTCCGCTGGCGAGACCCAAGCGGGGCCTGCGGCAGGGAAACAAGCGCGGACTCGGTGCGATTCCTAACCATCTGCATCTGTTGGGTTTTTGCAGATATTTTCAGGCGTTCTATAAGAGACGGTCCACCGAAGGGAACTTTTCCTTGTCCAGGCGCTCGCCGCTTCTGCACGCCGCCTATCTGGCGGCGATTCTGGTCAAAGGATTCGATGGCGCCCTGGAAGCGCTGGGTGGCCTTATCATCGCCATCACCGGACCGGAGCGGGTCTATGAATGGGTGGTCCGGTTCACTGCCCCCGAACTGACAGGCCATCACCCTGCCCTGCACGCCATCCGCAGCGGCGCCACCAGGCTGGTGGAAAGTTCGCACGAATTCGTGATCTTCTATCTTCTGGTCCATGGCGTCCTGAAACTGGGCGTGGTGGTGGCGCTGCTTCGCGGCGGCGGACGCCTGGTGTTCCCCGCCGCCTCGCTGATCCTGGCTGCTTTCGTGATCTATATGGGCGGGGAACTGGCGCGGCATTGGTCGGGATGGGTCTTGAGCTTCCTCCTGTTCGACCTGCTGACGCTGCTTTTGGTGCTGAATGAATGGCGGAATGTTTCCCGAAACGTTATGCAGCCGGAGCAGGCCGCGAACTGACCTGCCCGCACGCGGGAATTTGTAGTTAACAATCCCCAAACAGAGCCGGCCCACGTGCCTACCTATTAAATCATCATCCATTTTTCCTTTCTATCTTCGGCGCTTATTCGGGACTGCCGGGGATGAAGAGATTCCAGTCGATCGGTGTATTGCTGTCGGTGATCACCGGCCTGCTGGTCGTTTTGCTGATCTCGATATTCACCTACGCCGCCAAGCAGGCCTATGACCGGCGCGAGCATGCCGTGCAATTGCTCAAGACCGTCGATGTTCTCAGCGAAGTCTTTGCCGCGCTGGAAGCGTTGCGCCTGGAACAGGGCGAAATGGGCGTGGCGCTGGCGCAGCCACTGCCGGCCGATGCGGCCACACTCGCCAAGATCCAGCGATTGCACGCAAGATCGCTGGACGTCCTGCAGGAAGCGCATACCCGCGCGGACCTGGAAGCCGATGGACCGATCCCCAATCTGGCCAAAATCCTGCGGACCGGCGACGCCTATCGGAAGCGCTATGCGCAAGCCCTGGCCAGCCTTCACCGGCCCTTGAGCGCGCGGCCGCCGGCCATCCAGGCCGAATGGCAAAGCGATATGAATGCAGTGGTCGCGGTCATCAATGCGCGAACCCGCATGCGTTCGATGTATATCGCCGACGCCAGCGCCTTCAACAATGAAACCACCAAGATCATCCGCATGGCCTGGTCGATGCGCGAGATATTGGGCCGCGACCGCCGCCTTATCGCCGAAGCAATCACCAGCGGCCGCAAGCTGACATCCGAACAGCTACAGCAATTCGCCGAACAGGAAGGCAATATCAATTATCCCTGGGGCGTGCTGGCCAGCGACAGGATCGATCTTCCCACTTTTCCAGTTGAGCTGAAGCAGGCTGTGGACCATGCGGAAAGGACCTATTTCGGTCAGGTCCGGGTCAGCCGCCGCGAAATACTGGACGCGCTGAGCACCGGCAGCCCGTCGCCGCTTTCGGTCAGCGAATGGCTCAGCGAATCCACCCGGGGACTGCTTTCCATCACCGACGTCTCGCGAACAGCCTTCGTTCTCACGCGGGCGCATGTGAGTGCGGCATTGGATTTGGCCAACCGGGATTTCGACATCGCCCTGGTCCTGATGATCCTGTCCATCAGCCTGGCATCTTTCTCGTTGCTCTATGTCATCTATCGCGTCATCCGCCCGCTGCGTGCCATCACCGACGCGATGCAGGCGGTGGCGGCCCGCGACCTGGACCATGCCATCCCGTTCCAGAATCGCCGCGACGAGATCGGGCAATTCGCGCGATCCTTGCGCCTGTTCCGCGACAATGTGATCGACAAGCGCAAGCTGGAAGAAGCCTTGCGTGAGAACCAGCTCGCCAAGGAAACCGCCGAAGCGTCGAGCAAGGTCAAATCGCAATTCCTGGCCAATATGAGCCATGAGCTGCGCACGCCGCTCAACGCCATCATCGGATTCTCCGAACTGATTCAGAACCAGATCTATGGCCCGCTGCAGAAACAGTATCGCGACTATGCCGTGATCATCCACGAATCGGGGCATCACCTGCTCAACCTGGTGTCCGACATTCTGGATATCGCCAAGATTGAAGCCGGCAAATTCGTGCTCGATATCCGCGATATCGACCTCACCGAAAGCGTGGCTTATTGCATCCGGCTGGTGAAGAACCGCGCCGACGAGCGGGGCATCCGGCTTGTGACCCTGCTGCCCGCCCAGGGCCTGACTTTTTCCGCGGACCAGCGCGCCTTCCGCCAGATCCTGCTCAACCTTCTCTCCAATGCGATCAAATTCTCCCGTCCCGGCGATGAGGTGGAAGTGGCGGCGCGGATCACGGGCGAAAAACTGGTCATGACAGTGCGCGATCACGGCATCGGCATGACGGAAAGTCTTTTGGCGCGCGTCGGCCAACCCTTCGAGCAGGCCGTCAACGATCCCGTCCATGCCCGCGAAGGCACGGGTCTCGGCCTCTCCCTGGTGCGCGCCCTGATCCACCAGCATGGCGGCGCGCTGCTCATCGAAAGCCGCGAAGGCGTGGGCACCGCGGTGACTTGCGAATTGCCGCTGAACCGGACGGCGGACGACGTGACCGAGGCGGCGGCCTGAACCGGCCCGGTGACCGGCGGCCGGTCGCCATGGTATCATTCCCGCACACCGTCAAAGACGCCGCCACACAATGCTCAAACACGCATTTGCGCTGCATGCCCAAGGCAGATTGGCCGAAGCCGAACGCGCCTATGCGGAAATCCTGCGCCGGCAGCCGGGGCATTTCCAGGTCCTGCATCTGTCCGGCGTGCTGGCGCTGCAGCAGGGCCGGACCGGGCGCGCCATCGAGTTGCTGCAGGACTCGCTGCAGCGCGAGCCACGCCAGCCGCTGACGCATCGGGACCTGGGCAATGCATTTCAACAATCCCAGCGCTTCGCCGATGCTCTGGGCGCCTACGACAAATCGCTGGCGCTGAAACCGGATCAGCCCGATCTTCACAATAACCGGGGCATCGCGCTGGCTAGCCTGGGGCGGTTCGACGAAGCGCTGGAAAGCTATGGCCGCGCCATCGCGCTCAAGTCCGATTATGCGCAAGCCTATAACAATCGCGGAACGCTTCTGTCGTCACGCGGCCGCGCCGCCGAGGCCCTGGCCGATTTCAACCAAGCGGTTGCGCTGGATCCCACCTATGCCAGGGCCTTGATCAATCGGGTCAGCGTCCTGGCCGGGCTGGGCCGGCATGACGAAGCGCTGGGCGATTGCGACCGCGCCATCGCGCTCGATCCCAAAAGCGCGGATGCACACCATCAGCGGGGCAATGTCCTGATCGGCCTCGGGCGCGCCGCCGAGGCCTTGGAAGATTTCGACCGCGCCATCGCGCTCGATCCCGGCCATGCGAGTGCGCATAATGGCCGCGGCACTGCCTTGGCCATGCTGAGGCGCCCGCAGGAATCGCTGGATGCCCATGACCGGGCCATCGCGCTCGATCCGAGGTCAGCCGCAATCCATAACAACCGCGGCACCGCCCTGGCGGCGCTGAACCGCCCGGCGGACGCGCTCCAGGCGCATGACCATGCGCTGGCGCTCGATCCGGATTTCGCCATGGCGCACAGCAACCGGGGCACGGCCCTGGGATTGCTGGACCGGCTGGAAGACGGGCTTGAGAGCCTGGAGCGGGCGCTGGCGATCCAGCCGGACCTGATCCAGGCCCATATCAATCGCGGCAATTTTCTCCTTGATCTCAATCGTTATGACGACGCACAGGCAAGCTTTGAGCGCGCCATTGCCTTGAGCCCGGACTCGGCGGACGCTCATTTCGGCAAAGCGCAGGCCCTGCTGGCGCGCGGCCGTTTCAACGAGGCCTGGCCCGCCTATGAGTGGCGCAGGCGCCGCGTCGCGCCGGATGCGTTTCACGGCGGCGGCCGTCCCGAATGGACGGGATGCGAAGACATTGCCGGAAAAATCCTGTTCGTCGAAGCCGAACAAGGCCTGGGCGACACGATCCAGTTCTGCCGCTATGCCAAGCTGGCCGCCGACCGTGGCGCCCGGGTGATCCTGATGGCGCAACCAAGCCTCGCCGGTCTGCTACAAACGCTCGATCCGCGAATCGAAATCGTTTCCCAGCCCCGAGCCACCTTCGACTATTACATCCCCTTGCTCAGCCTGCCGCTGGCCTTGGGAACCGACCTTGCCACCATTCCCGCCGCGACGCCTTATCTCAGCGCCGATCCGGCGCGGGCCGCGGCGATGCGCGAGCGGATCGGCAGCGCCGGCTTCAGGATCGGGCTTTGCTGGCAAGGCTCCACCATTGCCGGGACGCGATCCTTTCCGCTTGCTGTCCTCGAGAATATCGCCCGACTGCCCGGCGTGCGCCTCTTCAGCCTGCAGAAAGGCGAGGGCATCGAACAACTGGATGCGCTGCCGGACGGCATGCGGGTGGAAAATCTGGGCGAAAATTTCCCGCAGGATTTCAGCGACACCGCCGCGGCGATGGAAGCGATGGACCAGATTATCAGCTGCGATACATCGGTGGCGCACCTTGCGGGCGCGCTCGGACGGCCGACCTGGGTGGCGCTGCGCCACGCGGCGGACTGGCGCTGGCTCATCGATCGCGAAGACAGCCCCTGGTACCCGCAGATGCAGCTTTTTCGCCAACCGAATCGCGGCGACTGGATGGGGCTTTTCCGGAAAATCGAGGAAAAACTTATGGCAATTGTGGCGACACTGGGGAACGGGCCGAAATTTTGATTAGAACCTCTCTTTTGCGATTGACCTTCCGTTAAGACGCCGGGTCTAATTTGGCGTCGGCTGGGGCGAATAAGGAGTTCGCCCAATGGGAAGTAGCGTAAGGTCTGTGAGCCATGTGATTGGTCCTGGTGGGAATATTCTCACCTTCGACAATCTGCCGCCAAAAAATACCAGACGATGGGTCCCGCGTCGCAAGGCCGAGGTGATCGCCGCCGTGGATGGCGGGCTTCTCACCTTGACCGAAGCCTGTACGCGTTACGCGATTTCCCATGAAGAATTCAGTTCCTGGATTTCAGCCTATGCGCGCCACGGCCTTCCCGGCTTGCGCGCCGGTCAGTTGATGGACCGCTGGACCGACAAGGATGAAGCCTCGACGCCGTTCGCGCTCGAGCCGGACCGGCCCGTGGCCCGCTCTCCCAGGACCGACAAAATCACAAACTAAAGCGCGGCCAGGGCAGCCTTCGCCTGGCGTACCGCCGCTTCGCTGGTTTCGCGCGCGTCCGGCGCGATATAGCCGAAGCGCACCAGCTTCTCGTCTATGCCCGGCCAGGGCGCGGCGAAGGAGCCGTGCACTTCGCGCACGCCGGTCTTCTCGACGATCGTGCGGACATTGTTCGGGTTAAGGCCGCTGCCGGCCAGAATCTCCACGCGCCCCGCCGCGCGGGCCACCATCGCCGCGATAGTTTCGATTCCATCCGGCGCTTTCAGGCTGCCGCCCGATGTGAGGATCGAGCGAAAGCCCAGCGCCGCCACCATGTCCACCGCCGCCAAGGGATCGGGCGACATGTCCACGGTGCGGTTCAACGTCAGCTCCATGCCTTTGGCGTGATCCGCCAGGCGCCTGATGGTTTTTTCGTCCAGATGCCAGTTGGGAAGGCTGGCGCCGATCACCACGCCGGCAAGGCCTGCCGCGCGCGCGGCGTCGATATCGCCCCGCATCACGTCGATTTCATCTTCCGAATAGACATAATCCCCCACGCGGGGACGGATCATGGCTCGGGCGGGACGGGCGCTTTTGGCGGCCATGGCCATGAAGCCAGGGCTCGGCGTCAATCCTCCCACTGCCAGGGACGAGCAAAGCTCGATCCGGTCCGCGCCGCCCGCGATCGCCGCATTGAGGCCCACCGGACTATCGACACAGACTTCAAGCAGAACAGACATGGGAAACCCCGCCAAAGATTTTTCCCCTTCTGGCAGAGCCGGGGATCAGGCGCCAGAATTTTCCGCCCAGGCCTGGGCATCCGGCCCTACAAGAATTTGCCAGCGCGTGGGCGCGGTCCGGATCGCCCCGCGCGGGACTGAAACGGCAAGATCGCTTTCGGCCACTTTCGCGGGATCCTTCACTTCAACCAGCAAACGGCTGCCGCGGGCCATAAGTTCGGCCAGGTTGCCGGCCCCGCCCAGCATATCCAGCAGGCGATCCCGGTTCATCGTCGACATTTGCGGTTTGGCGCCACCGGCCGCCACTTTGCGCATGTCGCCCGCCACCTGATCGGCGATCGGTCCCAGCACGATCTGGATTGCTTTCTCGGATGGCCGGATCACGCCCCGCGCGCCCAACGCTTTCAGCGCTGCCTCATCGACCTTGCTCTGGTCGGCCACGATCAGGCGCAGCCGGGTGGTGCAGGCATCGATGGAAATCAGATTGGCGGTGCCGCCCAGCGCGGCGACAAAACCTTCCTCGCGGCTGCCGGACACAACCCGCGATGCGGTAGGCGATGCGGCGGTCTTCTCGCGACCCGGCGTGGCCAGATCGAACCATTGGATGGTGAAGCGGAAGACCAGGTAATAAAGCGCGAAATAGGCCGCACCGACCGGCAGCAGCAGCAAGGGCCGCGTCGCCAACTTGAAATTGATCAGGTAATCGATCAACCCGGCCGAAAATGTATAGCCCATATGCACGCCCAGCAGATTCATGATCAGCGCCGACAGGCCGCTCATCAGGGCGTGTAGCGCGTACAGGATCGGCGCCTGGAAGATGAAGGAAAATTCGATCGGCTCGGTGACCCCGGTGATGAAGACCGTGAGCGCCATCGACAGGAACATGCCCGCCACCGCCGCTTTCCGCTCCGGCCGGGCGGCGTGATACATAGCCAGGCACGCGGCCGGCAGGCCGAACATCATCACCGGGAAGAAGCCGGCAAGGAACGCGCCCGCGGTGGGATCGCCCGCGAAGAAGCGGTTCAGGTCGCCGAACACGCCGTGGTAATCGCCCATGATGAAATAGACGAAATTGTTCAGGATGTGGTGCAGGCCCACAATGATCAGCAGCCGGTTGAGCACGCCGAAAACGAACGGACCCAAGAGACTGTGGGCCAGGACAGCGCGGCTGGCCACATCGATCCCGTGGTTGAGACCCTGCCAACCGAAGCCGAAGATCGCCGCCAGGCCGAGGCCGCCCAAGCCCGCAATGATCGGCACGGACCGGCGGCCGCCGAAAAAGGCCAGATATTCCGGCAGTTTCAAGCCATGGAAGCGATTATAGGCGTAGCCCGCGATGATGCCGGACAGAAGGCCCATCGGCACGCCGCTGCGCGCGATCGCATCATTCTTGAAAGTGGCGATGGTCATGGCCTGAAACGCTGCCGGCACGCCTTTCAAAAGATCGGCGGGCGGCTGCAGCACAGCGATGGCGCCCTTGCTGGCGATCAGAAAACAGATTGCGCCCGCCAGGCCCGCCGCGCCGTTATTGTCTTTGGCCAGGCCCACCGCCACGCCGATGGCGAACAAAAGGCCCAGATTGGAAAACACCGCATCGCCCGCCGCCGCGATGAAAGGCAGATTGAAAAGATCCGGCTGGCCCAGCCTGAGCAGCAAGCCGGCAATGGGCAAGGCCGCGATGGGAAGCAGCAGCGCGCCGCCCAGAGGCTGCAGCCAGTTCATGATGGACCGCATGATCAATCTCCCGGATTGAGTTCGCGCACTTGACGGGCCGAAGTCGCGGCAAGCGCTTTGTCGGCAAGCCGACGGCATTGCTCGAGGGTCAGGTTGGCGATGACGGATTTCAGCTCGGCGATCTGGCTGGCGGTGCCCGACAGACTACGCACGCCCAGGCCGATTAGGATCGGCGCCGCCGCCACATCCGAACCCAGCCCGCCGCAGACGCCGGTGCGGCGTCCGTGCTGGTCCGCGCCTTTGGCGGTTGCCGCGATCAGGCGCAACACCGCCGGATGCAGGGCATCGAACTGCGCCGCCAGCCGCGCATTGCCGCGGTCCATCGCCAGGGAATATTGGGTGAGATCGTTGGTGCCGATGGAAAAGAAGTCCGCCTCTGCCGCCAGTATGTCGGCGGTGATGGCCGCCGCCGGCGTTTCGATCATCACCCCCAGCGGCACCGGATCGGCGATGCCAAGCTCGGCGCGCGCATCATCCAGGATGCGCCGCACCTGGCGCAGTTCATCCAGCGACGCGATCATGGGCACCATGATGCGGCACTGGGTAGCCGGAATGCCCCGCAAGATGGCGCGCAATTGCGTGGCCAAAAGATCGGGCCGCCACAAGCTGACGCGCACGCCGCGCAATCCCAGGGCGGGATTTTCTTCCGGCGGAAACGGCAGATAGGCCGCGGGCTTGTCGCCCCCAATATCCAGCGTGCGCACGATCAGGGGCCGGCCAGCTAAGGCCTCGGCAATGGCGCGATAGACATCGGCCTGCTCCGTTTCACTGGGCGCAGACTGCCGGTCCAGGAACAGAAATTCCGTGCGCAGCAGGCCGCAGCCTTCCGCGCCCGCCGCAACCGCCGTCACGGCATCTTCGACAGAGCCGAGATTGGCGCAGATCTCGATGCGCACGCCGTCTTTGGTATG
>Ga0105240_10004664_pt1 | contig 20742 bp, 26 predicted proteins | sample KBSC54metaG_FD_80426 | JGI IMG/M metagenome (GOLD analysis project Ga0105240, IMG submission 80426) | Corn rhizosphere microbial communities from Kellogg Biological Station, Michigan, USA - KBS C5-4 metaG | ecosystem: Host-associated > Plants > Roots > Rhizosphere > Soil | place: Michigan, USA... | reverse complement strand
GCGGTGAGATAGGCGTGGGCAAACGCGCTCAGTTCCCAATTGCCCAGGTGTCCGGTGGCCACCAGGACGCCTTTCCCTTGACCGCGTGCCTGCTCAAAGTTCTCCAGACCTTCATACCGGATCCAATCCCCAACATTTTCGCGAGTGATGCTGGGAAAGCGAGCGAAGCTCACCACTAGTCTCGCGATGGAGTCGAACACGCCGGTGGTGATACGCTCGCGGCCCGCGAATCCGGCCGTCTCCAGGTTCTTCAGCGCCGTGCGGCGGAGGCGCGGCAGGGCCATGTCGAGCACCCGCACGTAGAAGCGGGCGAGCGCGTTAGCCGTCGAAAGCGATGTATAGGACAGGGTCGCCAGCACCAGGCGCGCCAGCCAGTATTCGACCGTCTTCACTCGGGCTCACTCACTCCAACTCATTCGATCCAACCGCCGCCCAGTACCAGATCGCCCGAGTAAAACACCGCACCTTGTCCGGGAGTCACCGCGCGCTGCGGTTCATCAAAGCGGACTTCGACCCGCATTCCGTCACTCGCCGCCGGAAGCAGCGTGGCGAGCGCCGCGGCATGCTTGTTGCGAATCTTCACTTCCGCCCGCAGGGGAGCCTCTGGCGCCGCAATCGAAATCCAGTTGAGTTCCTTGACGGCCATTGAGGATCGTAACAAATCGTCGTTGCGGCCCACGATTACGCGCTTCGCGGCCGGCTCCGTCGCAATTACATAAAACGGCTCGGCGGCGGCCACGCCCAATCCGCGCCGTTGTCCCACTGTGAAGTGGTGAACCCCGGCGTGTTCGCCCACCACGCGCCCATCGGATGTCACGATTTCACCCTGAGTTTCCGCCGGCGCGATTCCCTGCTCCTTAAAATAACTGTCGATAAAGCCCGCGTAATCGCCATTGGGAACGAAGCAGATCTCCTGGCTATCGGGCTTGGCGGCGGTGGGAATGCCCAGTTCACGCGCCAGTTCCCGCACCTGCGACTTTTCCATGCCGCCCAGTGGAAACCGCGTGCGCGCCAGTTGCTCCTGCTTGAGGCCGCACAAAAAATAGGTCTGATCCTTGGCGCGATCCACGCTGCGGCGCATCTCCCAGCGGCCGCTCGCGGCGTTCCAATCGATCCGCGCGTAGTGCCCCGTGGCGATGTCACGCGCTCCAATGCCTTCCGCCATTTCGAGGAATTGATCGAATTTGATGAAGTTGTTGCACAGCGTACATGGGATAGGCGTGCGCCCCGCCAGATACTCGTCGATAAACGGCTTGACCACCTGCGCCTCAAACCGCTGCTCGAAATTCACCACATAATACGGGATGCCTAAGAGCTGCGCCACATGGCGCGCATCGTAGACGTCATCGAGCGAACAGCAGCGGCCGGTGGCGCCTTCGGCGGCGACCTCCGGCAGGCGCTTCTGATTCCACAGCTGCATGGTCATGCCGATGACCCGCTCGCCCGCGCGGTTCAGAAGTCCCGCGACTACGGAGCTATCGACGCCGCCCGACATAGCAACTGCGATCGTCGGTTCAGACATAAGCCGGCGCCAGCTTTCTAAGCCGGATGACCACTTGGGCCACCGCATCGACCAGGGCATCGACCTGCTCTTCGGTATTCGACCGTCCCAGCGAAAAACGCACGCTCGACCGCGCCTGTTCCCGCGTGAGCCCGATCGCCGCCAGCACATGCGACGGTTCCGTGGCGCCACTTGAACACGCCGAGCCGCTCGATACCGCGAAGCCTTTGAGGTCCAGGGCAATCAGCAGTGGTTCACTGTCGATTCCGTCGAAACGGATGTTCGAGGTGTTGCCGACACGCGCCGCACCGGCGCCGTTCACATGCGCGCCCGCGACCTGGGCAAGAATACCCTGCTCCAGGCGATCGCGTAACGCGCCTTCCCGCTCGGCTTCACGCGCGCTTTCGTCAATCACCCACTCCGCCGCGCGTCCGAAGCCCGCCGCCCCCGCGACGTTTTCCGTACCGGCGCGCATCTTGCGCTCATGCGGGCCGCCGTAAATCAGAGGCCGCAGGTCCACGCCCTTCCGTACGTAGAGAGCGCCCACGCCCTTCGGTCCGTAAATCTTGTGGGCGCTGATCGAGTACAAATCCACGCCGAGCTCGGCGACGTTCACCGGAATCTTGCCCATCGCCTGTACGCCATCGGAGTGGAACATCACCCCAGCCCGATGAGCCATCCGTGCAATCTCGCGAATCGGCTGGATGACACCCAACTCGTTATTCACATGCATCACGCTGATCAATTTCGTGTCGGGACGAATCGCTACCTGCACCGCCAGGGTATCCACCACCCCGCGTCCATCCACCGGAACGAAGGTAACGGCGGGCAACTGCGCGGCAGCCTGCAGCACGGCCGGGTGTTCCACGGTGGTGGTGATGACGTGCCCGCCAGCGCCAAAGATCGCCATATTGTCCGCTTCGGTGCCGCCGCTGGTGAACACGATCTCCTCGGCCTTCGCGCCCAACAGAGCCGCCACCGAGCGCCGTGCGCGGTCCAGCTCCCCGCGGGCTTCCTGCCCAAACTGATGAATACTCGAAGCGTTGCCAAACACAGCGGTCATCAGCGGAGCCATCGCCTGAAATACTTCGGGCGATACCGGCGTGGTCGCATTATGATCGAAGTAGAAGGCTGGCACGGCGTTCATTACAATCTTATCAGTACATGGCGAACCGGCTGATCACTTTTACCACGGATTTCGGGCTTTCTGACCACTTTGTAGGAACCATGAAAGGCGTAGTGGCGGGGATCGCGCCCGCCGCGCGCGTCATCGACATCAGTCATGACGTCGCCCCTTACAACCTGACCGAAGCCGCCTTCATCATCGCGGAAGCCTGGCCGTATTTTCCCCGGGGCACGGTCCACGTGGTGGTGATCGATCCCGGCGTAGGGAGCTCGCGCCGTCCTATCCTGGCGGAAGCCGGAGGCCACTTCTTTATCGCGCCCGATAACGGAGTGCTCTCAATGGTATTCGATGCCGCTGCGCACAAGGTCCGCGTGATCTCCAACCCGAAATTCATGCGCCGCGACATCAGCCGCACGTTTCACGGACGCGACGTTTTCGCTCCGGCTGCCGCGCACCTGGCAAAAGGCGCCCAGGCGGCGGCGTTCGGGAAGTTAATCCATGACTATATTCAAACCGGGATCGCGAGACCTTTTCTTAAAACAACCGATTCATGGTGCGGCGCGATCCTCAAAGTCGACCACTTCGGCAATCTCATTACGAACTTCGCGGCTGGCGAGTTCGCCGGCATAAACACGCGCCCGTTTGAAATGCGCGCCGGAACGCAGCGCATCCATCGGCTGGCCCTTACCTATGCGGAGACTGAAGTGGGCGACTTGTGCGTCATCGTGGGCAGCACCGGATATCTGGAAATCGCCGCTAATCAAACCTCGGCCGCGGGCCTTCTTGGTTGCAGCAGCGGGGCGCCTGTGGAGCTGGATTTATACTAGCCGCTGAAGAACTCGCGCGCGGCCGCGATGGTGTCGCGAATATCTTCCTCGCTATGGGCCGCCGACAGGAACGCGGCTTCGAACTGAGAGGGCGCCAGGTACACGCCGCGCTCCAGCATGAAATGGAAGAACCGGCCAAAGCGCTCGGTATCGCACTTCCTCGCTGACTCCCAATCCGTGACCGGATCGGGCGAGAAGAACAAGGTCAACATCGCGCCCACGCGATTGACGGTGATGCCGGGCGACGTCGCTGTCAGGAAAGGAGCCGCCAGTTGAGCCCCGCGCGCCTCCAATTCTTCGTAAAGATCCGGATGCGCAATCAAGTACCGCAACATCGCCAGCCCCGCAGCCACCGAGAGCGGGTTTCCCGAGAGCGTTCCCGCCTGATACACCGGGCCGAGCGGCGCGATCTTGTGCATGATGTCGGCGCGTCCGCCATACGCTGCAATCGGCAGGCCGCCGCCGATAATCTTTCCGAGCGTGGTTAAGTCGGGCCTGATCCCAAAGCGCTGCTGCGCGCCCCCCAGAGCCACGCGGAACCCGGTCATCACTTCATCGAAGATCAGCAGCGCGCCGTTGCGGGTTGTGAGTTCCCGCAAGGCTTCGAGAAATCCCGGTGCCGGCGGCACGCAGCCCATATTGCCCACCACCGGCTCGACGATCACCGCCGCAATCTGTCCGCCGCGCTTGGCAAAAGCCCGCTCCACCGCCGCGATCGAATTGTAAGGCAGCGCGATAGTAGTCTCGGCAAACGCCTTGGGAACACCCGCGGTATCCGCAATCCCCAGCGTGGCCATGCCCGAACCGGCCTTCACCAGCAACGAATCGACATGGCCGTGATAGCAACCTTCAAATTTAATCGTCAAGTCGCGGCCGGTGAATCCGCGAGCCACGCGCAGCGCACTCATGGTGGCTTCGGTGCCGGAATTCACCAGACGCAGCATTTCCATCGACGGCACTACTTGCGAGATTAATTCCGCCAGTTGGACTTCGCGCTCGGTCGGCGCTCCAAAGCTGGTGCCGGCCTCCATGGCCTCGCGCAGCGCGTCCATCACCGGCTGCGGACGATGCCCCAACAGCAGTGGCCCCCACGAGCCTACGTAATCGATATACGAATTGCCGTCGACATCGAAGATGCGCGACCCTTCGCCGCGCTCGATGAATCGCGGGACGCCGCCCACGCTGCGGAACGCCCGCACCGGCGAGTTCACGCCTCCCGGAATGCGCGCTTGCGCCCGCGCAAACAGCGCTTCCGATCGCGATGTGTTCATAAACCGGCGCGCGAGCTTTCCGGGACCACACGGTTCAACAGCAGATTCATCATGACTTCCTGCAGCGTGCCGCTGAGATTCCGCAGCAGACGTCCGCGCAGGTCGACATAAGGTTGCGTGCCCGCAAACAGGTCCTGCATCAGGTCGCGGAACCGCGGGCTGCGCCGCATGAATTGAATCATGCGCGCCGGCACGGAGTTGAACAGGAACGTACCCAAAAACAATCGCCGTGCGAGCGTTGAAGCGAATTCCAGATCCACCGCAAACTCCCGCGCCAGGATAGCCCGATAAGCGGCGGCCTTTTCCAGAATTCCGTGGGCGTCGTCGAGCACTACGCGGCTGGCCAGGTCGCCGGAGCGCATCGCATAATACAAACCTTCGCCGGTGATGGGATCGACCAGGCCGCCCGCGTCGCCGACCGCCATCCACCCCTCGCCGGCTACGCGATTGTTCTTCCATCCGCGCGATTCGAGTGACGGCAGCATGTGGCTGTAGAACTTGGACCCGCGCCACGTGATGCCGCGCTGATCCATATAACGCTCCAGCCGTGCGCGCAGCGCCTGCGCCGGTTCGCCCTTACCGCAGATACCTACCGAAAGATGGCCGCAGCGCGGAAATACCCAGATGTACCCTTCGAGCTGGGGCAGAAATTGAATGTCGATTTGATTCCGCGATGCGGGCACGTAATAGCCCAGCGCGCGCATGGTGTCTTTCGCGCTCCATTCCGTGCCGACCTCGCGCAACGGGTTACGGGCGCCGGTCGCGACAATGCAAAAGTCTGCCTCGGCAATTCCGTTTTGAGTGCGCAAACGCCAGCCATGCTCGCGGCGCTCGATACTCAGCACGCGCGTTTTTTCAATCGCGGCCCCAGCTTTTTCCGCACGCTCGAGCAGCATGCGATTCAAGTCCAACCGCGAGTAAATCACCAGCGGACGCGATAATGGCATCTTCACTTCGCCGGCATTCGGGGCAGCGAGCGTAGTTTCATGGATCAACTTCTTCGGAGTATCGTTGTCGATTAGAAACGGATATTGCTGATAGGCCTTGTAGGTGAGTCCGCCCCCGCAGGGCTTCTCCCACGCCAGCTTCTCATCGAACACCAGGGTCTGCAGACCCGCGCTGGCCAGCCGCTCCGCAGCGAAGGAACCGGCCGGACCACCGCCCAGTACCGCAACCGTCTTCATTGCCTGCTATCCGCGGGAGGATGCCCCGGGGGCAAACCGCCCGGCAAGGGCTGATCGCCGTGGGCGTTTCCGGGCCTCACTTGCCGGCCCTTAACGGCCCATTTGTCGCCCTTGCGCTCCAGCACGTAATCCATCGACATGCCGCCGCTCGCGGGCATGCCCTTGGGCACGAACGACACGCTGGCGCGCGCGGTGTCTTTTTCAAACGAAACGGCACCCACGTTCACATCCATGGCGCTCATATCCAGGCCCATGGTAGGCGCGCGATCCTTCAGGTAATCGACCACTCCCTGTTTCACCGCTTCCGGATTCTGAATATTTTTAGAGCACGCCGCCAGAAACACGGCAGCCAGCGCCAGCACGCAGGTTTTCACAGAACGATTATACCCAGCCTACTGCAACAGCGCCGCAATGCGGTCGGGATCGTTGGGAACCACGATCGACTGGTTGCCGAAAGTGCCGCGAATTTTCACGCCGCCCGGCGCTTCGAGTTTCCCGGTGTGGTACTTGTAAATGTAATCCGGATCCTTGAGAACGTTGCCGGTAAGCACCGCGACCACGTCGGCGTTCTTGGCGATTACAGCGGACGCTGTCAGCTTGCGAATCCCCGCCAGCGTCGCCGCGGAAGCCGGCTCGCAACCCACGCCCGCACGGCCGATCATCGCCTTGGCGTCGGCGATCTCCTGCTCGGTGACGCGCTCCACCGTCCCGCATGAGGAACGAACCTCATGCAGCGCCTTGGGCCAGGAAACCGGATCGCCGATGCGAATCGCCGTCGCCAGCGTTTCCGGCTTACCCACCGCATGCAGCTCGCCGCCTTGATGAAACAATTCGTAAAACGGCGCGGCGCCCTCCGCCTGAATCACAGCCAACCGCGGCATTTTCTGGATTAGCCCCAGTTCGCGCGCTTCCCGCAAAGCCTTGCCGAACGCCGAAGTGTTGCCGAGATTGCCGCCAGGCAGCACGATCCAATCCGGAGGGTTCCAATCGCGCTGCTCCAGCATTTCAAATATGATGCTCTTCTGGCCCTCGACGCGGAAAGGGTTCATCGAATTCAGCAGGTAAATCCCTAGCCTCTCAGCGAGCACGCGCACCAGCGCCAGAATTTGATCGAAGTTTGCTTCCACTTCGAGCGTGCGCGCGCCGTATTCCAGAGCCTGCGCCAGCTTCCCAAAAGAAATGTTGCCATGGGGCAGGAAGATCAGCGCCTCGAGTCCAGCCGCCGCCGCGTAGGCCGCCATCGACGCCGACGTGTTTCCGGTCGAAACACAGGCCACGCGCTGCATTCCCAAACGCCGGGCCTGTGAGGCGCCGCAGGTCATGCCGTTGTCCTTGAACGAGCCGGTCGGATTGAAGCCCTGATGCTTGAAGGCGATCCGGTCGAGGCCGCCATATTGAGCCGCGATCGGCGCCTCCAAAAGAGGCGTGTTCCCTTCCCGCAGCGTCACCACATATTTAGGGTCATTCAAAAACGGAAACAGCTCACGATAGCGCCAGACTCCGCTGGTGTCGAGCGGCGCATTGCTCAAACGCCGCTGCCGGAATAAATCGCGCAGCTCGCCGGCGCTGGGACGCGGTCCGCTATACGTAGTCTCAAGCAAACCTCCGCATTTCGGGCAATTGTAAAGCACTTCGGTAATGGCGAACCGCTTTCGGCAGGACGCTTCAAAGCAGGTCAGTTCGGCCTGCACGCTGGAAGACATATTCTTAAGTGTAGACCAGCATGCTTTCCGTTCATCTCGAATCCGGGCGCGTGGAAGTGCGCCGCCAGCCGCTGCCCCGCGTGCCCCAAGGCTTCGCCCGCATCCGCCTGCTTGCCGCGGGTATCTGTTCCACTGATCTCGAACTGCAACGTGGATACTACGGTTTCTCGGGCACTCCAGGTCACGAATTCGTCGGCGAAGTGGTCAGTCTGCATGCAGGTCCGGGGCAATCAAAATGGCTAGGGCGCCGCGTGGCGGGCGAAATCAATCTTGCCTGCGGGCACTGCGCATGGTGTGTGCGCGGCCTCGGCCGGCACTGCCCGACGCGCACGGTCTTGGGCATCGTGAAGCACCCCGGAGCCTTTCGCGAATTCCTCACGCTGCCCATCCACAACCTGCATCACGTGCCGGAGTGCATACCCGCCGAGCAGGCGGTCTTCATCGAACCCCTCGCGGCGGCCTGCGAAATTCTCGATCAAGTCAAGATCCCCAAGGGCGATCGCGTAGCGCTGCTCGGCGATGGCAAGTTAGGGCTGCTGATAGCCCAGGTTTTGCAAGCCCACGGCGCACGCGTGCACTTGTTCGGCCGTCATCGCGACAAGATGCGCATGGTTCAAAAATCCGGAGTTACTACGGAATTGATCCCGAAAAAGCTGCCCGAACGCGCCTACCGCTGGGTGGTGGATGCGACTGGTTCGCCCGAGGGACTTCGAGCCGCGGTTGCGATGTGCGAACCGCGCGGCACCATCATTCTGAAATCGACGGTCCACGGACTGGTGACCATCGATACCGCGCCGGTGATCGTCAATGAAGTCACATTGGTGGGTTCACGCTGCGGACGCTTCGAGCCGGCCATTCGCCTCCTCGCGTCCGGCAAGGTGAACGTGGCGGAAATGATCTCCGGCGAATTCCCGCTGAACCGCGCGCCGGAAGCGTTCAAGCGAGCCGCTGCCAAAGGGGTTCTGAAGATCTTGTTGGGGTCGCCGGAGTAGCCGAGATAATGCTTCGTTGGAACCGCGATTACATTACTCCACAACGCCACCACCAGCGCGGTAGCGCCCAGAAAGCTGCCGAACGGCAGTTCGTAAGTGGACGCGTCTTTCCCCGTCAGCTTGATATACGCCAGCCCCAGCACCGAGCCCGCGATCGAGGCCAGAATCAGCGTCATCAGCGACAGGCGCAGCCCCACGAATGCGCCGATCATGGCAATCATTTTTACATCGCCGAAGCCCAGACCTTCGCGATGGCGCAGTTTCTGATAAAGCCACCCTACCAGCCAGATGGAGCCGCTGCCCACTATGGCCGCGAATACCGATTCCCCTACAGATTGCCACCGCTCCCCCCACGTAAAGGGGATAAACATGGCCGCGAAATAATGTTCCAGCGGCACGAACGGCGAAAATGCCACACCTACCAGCGTGCCGCCCAAGGTGAACTCATCCGGCAGGATGCGCTCTTCAAGGTCGGAGGCCACCAGGGCAATCATGATGGCCGAGTAGATCGAATACTTAAGCGCCGCAATCGACAGCCCCAGCGCGCCCACGCAAAGAGCGAACGCAGCGGCGGTCGCGAGTTCCACCATTAAATAGCGCACCGGGATCCGCGCCTTGCATTCACGGCACCGTCCGCCCAAAACCAAATAGCTGACCACCGGAACGTTGTCGTACCAGGCGATGGTCTTCTCGCACTCCGGGCAGAACGAGCGTGCCGGTTTGGCCACCGATAGATCCCGCGGCAGCCGGTAAATGCAAACGTTTAAGAAGCTGCCGATCAGTAATCCGGCCCCAAAAGCCAGCAACGCCAAGATCATCCTAAAACCTCACGGTAAACACGCATCGTTTTCTCTACCATTCCTTCGACCGAAAATTCCCGCTGCACTCGTTCCCGCGCGGCATGGGACATCTCGGCGGCCAGGCGAGCATCTTCGAGCAAGCGCCGGACCGGGGCTTCGAAATTGCCGTCGCTAACCAGGAATCCGGTTTTCCCCGGCTCCACCACTTCCGGCAATCCCCCCACGGCGGATGCGACCACCGGCACCCCGGCCGCCATCGCCGCCAATGCGGCCGAGCCCAGGCCCTCCAGGTCACTCTTATAGACGAATACGCTGGCCGTAGACAAATCTTGCCACAAGTCGCTAGTCAGATCGACAGAAATGCCGGGAATCTCCACAGGCTTCAAAGCCAGTGCCACCACCCGGTTGCCTTGCCGGCGGCTCTGCTCAGGTATCGGAACCCCATCGTAAACCACCCGGATTTTGGCCCCCGGGACGCCGGCGTCGGTCAAGCGGGCGGCTACATACTTTGACACCGCCAGGTATCGCGCCGCGCGCGCATACTTCCATCGCGAAAAGAAACCCCGCTTCACCGGAAAGGCCACGCGCCGCGAGACCACCAAGGGAGCCGCGCCCGCCATTGCCGCCATGGCATGGGCCCGCGCGTCGTGGACATGCACCAGATCGGCTTGCCTCGCGGCCGCGGCCAGCGCAAAAAAAGACAGCGCCCGCACGTCCAGTTTGCGCTGTCTGGCTTTCTCATAAAGCGGCGACCCCGCTCGCGCCAGCAGAATCGCATCCGTCAGGCGCTCGATCAGATACAACGCCTGCCATTGCCCGCCACGCATTTCGCGTCCCGTGTCGACGTGCAGTGTGCGCACGCTATCGCCCCGGGCTCATGAAACGCACTTTGGCATATTTGAGAAAGTTGTAGAGCGCTGCCAGGTTGGCAATCGCCAAGCCTTCGACGCCGTCCAAAAATCCCAGCTTTACAAAGTAAGTGCGGAAGAAGGTCCACGGCGGCTCGAAAATGAGCCGGGCCCAGGTTACCTTCTGGCCGGCGTCGATCAACTGCTCGGCCGCGAGCGTGGTGTAGCGGTCCATGGTCCGCAAATGCTCGGACAGCGAATCGCAGGTGAAGTGCAGCAGATTCGAATTCAGGTGCCCGACACTGTTTTGAACGCTAACCGATTCGTGCACATAATCGCCTACCCACTGCGCCTTGCGGCGGTCATAGAGGCGCACTTTGCGGTCCGGATACCAGCCGGAGTGGCGGATCCAGCGCCCCAGATAACGCGCCTGGCGCGGCATGGTATACGCGTCAAATTGCGGACCCTGTTTTTTGACGCGCCAGATCTCGGCTTCGAGCGCCTCGCTCAAGGATTCGTCCGCGTCGAGTGACAGAATCCAGTCGTGCGTGGCTTGTTCGGCCGCGAAGTTTTTTTGCTTGGCGTAGCCCCGCCAGACGCTTTCGACCACGCGGGCTCCTAGCTTTTGCGCGATCTCCACAGTGCGGTCCGTTGACCCGCTGTCGATCACCACAATCTCGTCGGCGCAGCGCAAGCTCTCGATTGCGCGCGGCAGGTTCCGCTCCTCGTTATAAGTAATGATGGTCGCGGAGATTTTCACAAACCGTTGGCCCGGACGGGCGACAGAGTGAACGTCAGGATTAGAATCGCCAGGGCGGCAACGCCCAGCCAGGTGCGCATCCGTCCGATCGGATAGGGATCGTAAATCACCGGATGCCGCATCCCGAAGAAGAACAGCAGTACCGCCCACAGCAGCCAGCTATACGCGAAAAGGAATCCCATGGGAATCAGCAATGCCACAAACAGCCGCGACAGCCAGCGTATTTTCTCGCCTGCGAAAGCGTAGAGTATGTGGCCGCCATCCAATTGACCAATCGGCAGCAGGTTCAGCGCGGTCGCCAGCAATCCCACCCAAGCGGCGCGAGCCACGGGGTGAAGGTAAATATCTCCCGCTGGAACCCCGGGAAACGCGATCCATTCAAACAGGCGCAGTAGCAATGGGCTGCCGAAAATCAAATCGCTGTGATGAACCACTCCGGGCGCCACTCTCGACCACGACAGGCCCAGGGCAAGCGGAATCAGCAGGGTCACAAAACCCGCCAGAGGTCCGGCGATGCCGATGTCGAACAAGGCGCGCTTGGAATAAATCGCCGAACGGATGCGGATGAACGCGCCCATGGTACCGATCAGCGTCGGTGCCGGCAGAAAATATGGCAGGGAGACATCCACGCGGTAATAGCGTGCCGTGACATAGTGGCCCATCTCGTGAGCCATTAGTATGGTCAGCAACGTGAGCGAGAACGGCAAGCCCTGCAAGAGAAATGCGGGATTGTGCCACAGGCGCACGTACCCGTAAAGATCGCCGTCAAAGCTTGTAGGGCGGTTGGCAGCGAAGCTCTCCGCAAAACCGGCCCCCACCACGGTGGTGCTCACCAGCGTGAGAAGAAACAGGAGAGCGTGCAGCCAATAGCGGTGGCGGGGCCGGAAGACGTCTACCCTGGAATCGTCCAGGGCTTCGAAGAGGTTATCTTCAAAGGCCCCGCTCGGTTGCGGATAGCCGTTGGTCGACACAAGTCCGTTATTCGAGCGCCTGCAATTCCTTGCCGGGCTTGAAGCGAACCGCCTTGCCCGGAGGAATTGCGACCTCGGCTCCGGTGCGCGGATTGCGGCCAATGCCGGTCTTGCGCGGGCGCACGTTAAAGATGCCGAAGCCGCGCAGTTCAATTCGCTCGCCGCGCCCGAGGGAACGCTTCATGCTTTCAAAGACGGTTTCCACGGCCATTTCAGCCTTGGTCTTGGTGATTCCCGTCCGGTTGACCACTTCATTAATAATATCGAGTTTGATCAAGTCGGCCTCCTGCGCCCCAAACTCAATGCTAGGATTGGAGTTAGCTGTTTGTCAAGAGCGCAGTAGGCGTTTTCAGTCAGAAATTGCACGGGTGGCGGCGATGCAGGCGGGAAAAACTGAGTTGGGGGCGGGTCGGACTAAGCGGCTTGGGCCGGTCTAACCGGGCGCCCAGGGCGCAGGCAGATGCAAAGTTTGCAATCTGCGCAACTCCTTCAACCAGCTTGCGATCCAAAAACGTCTAGCTCAAACCGCCCCTTATCTTGTCGGGTTCTATTTCGACACCTCCTGTTTCAGCCGCGGCCGGCGCGGCCATCTTTCGCTTTCATCCCTTCTTTTTACGATTGCATTGTCGCTCCAATGCCCGCGGGTGTCAATACAGTTTATATGTCATGCTATTCTCAACTCGACGAATGAAACCGGAAGAACCGACAATCGACGACCATCAGCGCGTGGTGGCGAAGGCCCGCGCCCTCGGCATTGGCCATCTGAACCGCCACATTATTTTGTGTGCCGACCAGAGCGAGCCGAAGTGCGCTCCGGTTGAATCGACCAATGCGTCCTGGAAATACCTGAAGAAGCGGCTGATCACGGCGGGGCTGACGGAGGGCGAGCCGTGCGTCTACCGCACCAAGGCGAACTGCCTCAGGATTTGCGAGCAGGGACCGATCGCAGTCGTTTATCCGGAAGGCGTCTGGTATCACTCGGTGACGCCCGAAGTTATCGAGCGCATTATCCAGGAACATCTGATCGGCGGGAAACCGGTGGCGGATTTCGTGATCGCGATTGACCCCTTGTCCGCACGCGAATAACTGCGGCAAAGCTATTTTCTAACGAATTTCTGTACGGCGCTGTTGACGCTATCGGCGACCCAGATGTCGCCCTTGGGACCGACAGTAAGCGCATGCGCTTCACCGAACTCGCCCAAGCCTTTTCCGGATTTCCCAACCGCGGCCAGAACCCTGCCATCCAAATTCAGCTGCAAGAGCTGACCTGCGAAGCCATTCACCATATAGATGTAGCGATCGCCGATCGCAAGGCTGCACGGCAAGCCCGCATACTTCATCTCACGGATAAATTTTCCGTCCTGATCGAAGATCTGAACTCTTTGATTCTCGCGATCCGCCACCCACAGCAATCCTTTGGCGTCGACAGCGATCCCATGCGCGACCGCGAACTTGCCGGGCTCGGTGCCTTTGCCTCCCCAGGTTTTGATGAATTTCCCGTTCTGGTCGAATTTCAAGACGCGCGGATCTCCACCATCGGGCGTGTGCCCCTGCACCACAAATATGTCGCCGTTGCGTCCGAAGGCCAAGTCGGTAGGCTGATTCAAACGGTGTGATCCGCTGGCCTCATTCCACTCGCCGGCTTCCCCTTTGGTCCCGAGTGTCAGGAGAATCTGGCCTTGCGGATTCAATTTCATGACGACGTGCGCGCCTACATCCGTGACCCAGATGTTGTCCGCTTTATCGATGCGGAGGCCGTGGGCGCGCGTGAGCAGGCCATCGCCGAACAGGCGGAGGAACTTCCCATCGGCATCGAATTCCGCAAACGCCTGCGGGCCGCGATTCAGAAGTAATATGTGACCCTTGGAGGTGAAGCCGACGCCCGCCGGCGCCCCGATCGTGATTCCAGCGGGAAGCGGAAGCGGATCGGCGACCGCCACGTAATCGAGTGCCGGTGCGTTCTGCGGGATCATGAGCGCCGGATTCGACGGCCGCTGCGCGAATACAGCGTGACAAGCCAGCAAAAGGCAGATTACGATCGAGTTTTGTTTCACGCGCTAAGCCACCTTCGCCTTGCGCATGACGGCGCCAGCCTTTTCGCGAATTTTGGTCGCGACCTGGTAGGGGTCGCCTTGCTGGAACTCCGGAAGGAACAATTCCACGGACAGCGCGCCGGCGTAGCCCTTTTCGGCAAGCTTCCGTAAAATCTGAACCAGCGGCGATACGCCATCGCCGGGGATGAGGCGCGTCGTATTGTCCAACAACTCGCGCGGCATATCGGGCACGTCCTGGAAATGCACGTGGGCCAGTTCGCCCGGATGGAGCAGGTCCAGATCTTCCATCTTGCCGAGACCGGACCAGAAGTGATAGCAATCGAGCATGGGCCGCACGTTGGGATGCGCGGCTTCCCGGATCAGCTTGAGTGCGGTGGTCAAGGTGGCGATGAAGGTGGAGTTCCGTGTGAACTCGATCATCGCGGTAAGGCCATTCTGCTTGGCGGCGTCTCCAGCCTGCCGAAGGCAATCCGGAGCACCCTTGTAATCCTCCGTCGTGACCTTGCGATTGGTGACGGCGGGACAATAGATGTGTTGCACGCCAAACGAAGCAAATTGATCACAGCGTTTTTTCCAGATCTCGAGGGACGAAACTTGGGTGGCACCCGGAATCCACAAATCAGGTTGAACCGCAGCGCAGGAAACCACGCTCAATCCCAGATCTTTCACCAGGCTGCGAGCCGCCGTGAGTGTGTCAGTCTTGAGGAAATCGTCGAGCATCCGGTCGGTGATCTCGACGTTTTTAATTCCCGCACGCGACCAGCCTTCGAGCGATTTGCGATATCCGGCCCCGAGCGAGGTGTTCTGGTGGAGAGAGAGCGACATCTTTCCGGAAGCCGCGTGGGCGGGAATGGCCGCTGCCGCCAAAGGAGCGAGAATTGCGGTTCGCCGGGAAAGCATGAGCAATACTATACCGCTTTTGGCTTGCAGGTGAACGCCGATAAACCAAGTTCGGCCGCGGCGTACAACTCACACTAAATGATTGCGGGGGGAATAAGTATTGCGGGGAAGGAAAGCGGCAGCGGGGACGTGATCGACATCAGCCCCCGCCAGCCCGGCTTATACGCGATTAGTGGCTAACCGCAGAGGTCGAATCCGTAGTGGTGGTCGATTTCACTTTACCGTGATGTTTCTTGGCTTTGGTTTTGGAAACAGTCGTTTCCTTCGAGGCGTTGCCATCGGAATCGGCCGCGCTATTGGTGGTAGTGGTTTCGCTCTTAATGTCCTTGCCGTGATCTTTGCTGTCGACCTTGGTTTCCGTGGAAGACTGAGTGGTGGCAGACCTATCCTGGGCCATCATAGCGGCAGCAGTCAAGAGTGTTACATAGATTAGCTTTTTCATAAGGGTCCTTAAAAGATGCAAGGACATCTTCGTCCAGGCTCTACCAATTGAGAAGGTTATGCCGGGTTTTTGTTACAAGCTTTCTGCAAACTCAAGATTCCGATAGGTTTATGTGCCACGAAAGCGTCACGTCCGCACTTTAAGTGCAAATATTGCGGCAACCGCTTTCTGGATTTCAGCATCTGAAGAAGTGGGAAATCACGGTTTCACGAGAGTCCGCGAAAATTAATTGATATAGAGGTTCTGATGACATTTCAAAAAATGCTGTCGCGGCAAGGCTTATCCGCCCTGATTGTCACGGCGTTCGCGAGTGTGGGATCCGCCGGCTCGGTGATCCCCGGCGTAGGCAATTTTCAGAAGGTGGACGATCATGTCTACCGGGGCGCGCAGCCCACAGCGGAGGGATTTGCCAACCTCAAAAAACTAGGGATTAAGATCGTGATCGATTTACGGGAACCAGGAGATCGCTCGGCGGCAGAAGACAAAGTGGTCTCAGCCGCTGGAATGCAGTATGTGAGCGTACCGATGTACGGGATGGAGACGCCCAAAAATCAAAGCGTGCAAAAGGCGCTGGCCCTGATGGAAGATGCTTCCGTGGGACCGGTTTTCGTCCACTGCAAACGCGGGGCCGACCGCACCGGCGGCGTGATTGCGTGCTATCGGGTGGAGCATGACCGCTGGAAAAATGAGCGGGCGCTGGCGGAAGCGAAATCCATGGGGATGAGTTGGTTTCAAAAGGCCATCCAAAGCTACGTAATGAAATATCAGCCGCGAAATCTGGATACGCTGGCAGCGAAAACGTTTGACGCGAGCACTTCCGCGCCGCCCGCGATCGCAGCAATTCCCGCTCCAGCGCAACCCTAACCCGGCTGCTTCAGTCCAGTTTCTACCCGCACTAATTTCAGCGCGGAAGAGTGACCGCTGATAATGGTCACGGCGCGGGCCGAAACGCCGTAATGGGCCGCCAAAAAAACACACAGAGCTTCATTCGCTCTGCCACCTTCCGGGGGCGCGGCGATTTTCACCTTGAGAGTCCCGTCGGCCATCTCTCCGACGATCGCGGACCTCGCACTACGAGGGATTACTTTGACCCTGCGGGTCATGGAACCGGCGATTCCGTGAATTCAGCGAAGGCGCCATCCACATCTTCGAGGCGGAGGCGAATGGTCTTGCGGGCGTTGATGGCGGTTTCGGGGAGTTCGAAACGCGCGCCGGCCATGAGGTCCACGGTCTGGTGTGGCGGTATGCGGTCCTGAAGGCTCAGCACGGGATTGTATTTAGGGCCAATCAATTTTTCGTAATGGAAGATATTTTCGAGATCGGTTTTGGAAGCGGTCCGGCCATCGATGGCGTCGCCAGTGGCGGGCTCCAGGCGGAGCGAGACGGCATTCGTGATAAAAGGCACATCGGAGGGATTCGTCGCGCGAAAATCGACGACCACCACGGAAGCTCCGCTGCCGGCGAGGGCCAGCACGCGCACTTTGAGGATCTTGCCCTCGAGCCGCAGATGCGCGCCTTTCGTAGCGGTGAGCAGAGTAAACACCAGGCCGCCGGCGACGGCCAGCCCCAAGGCGAGGAAAACCCAGAAGCCTCTGCTCATTTTCAATCGCCCAGCAAGCGGCCGTAGGGCTGCAGAGTGGGAATGTGATCGCACAGCGCTTTAAGCGCGGCGGTCAGCGGAATGGCCAGCAGCAGGCCGGGCGCGCCCCATAACATGCCCCAGAACATCAGCGCCACCGTCACTACCAGGGGATTCAGGTGCACGCGGGCTCCTACGAATTTGGGATACAGCAGATTCAAGGCCAGCAAGTGCAGCAGCGCCACGCTGACCGTGAGAAACAAATACATGGCAGGTTCTTTCGAAGCCGGCAGAGCGGCCAATACCGGCGGCATCAGAGCGAGCGGCAACCCGATATAGGGAACCAGACTGAGGAAGCCGCTCACCGGAGCGATGATCAGCCAATAGGGCAGCTTGACGGAGGCAAACAGCAGCGCGCTGGCTACGCTGAGCAGCAGCCCCAGCATGAAGTTTCCGATGACGTAGGCGCGCACCATGTCGCCCAAGCCATGCCAGGTGGAGACGGCGGCCTGACGGTTCTCGCCCTCAAACAACAACAAGTAGCGCGAACGAATGTGATCGCGCCAGCTCAGAAGAAAATAGACCAGGAACGGAACGAAGGAGGCCATCAGCAAGACGCTGTAATATTCAGCCAGATAGGTATAGGCATAGGCGAACAGCGGCGTGGGTTCCTGCTGAATGTGCACTTCCTGGACCGCGGGAGGCGGAGGCGGCTCGGCCTTTTTCTTTTTACCGCGCGGGGTGTTGTCGACCGGCGCGTTGAGGGCATCGCTTTGGGGCTGCAGGCGGCGAGGAACCAGGTTGCGGTAGACGCCGCTTTCGATATTTTCCATGCGGGTGGCTACGGAATCCACAATCTGATTGATGCGCGCGCCGTAGGCCGGAAGATCAGTGGCGATCTGCTGGCTCTGCAAATAGACGCCGAGGCCTGCCAGATACAGCACCACCAGGGCGATGCTGCACACGACGAAACTGGCCAGGCCGCGCGGCATGCGCAGCTTCATGAAGAAGACCACCAGGGGATCGAGCAGAAAGGCGATCATCGCGGCGATGATGACGGTGATGAAAAACACGCGCCCGAAGTAGAGCAGAGCAACCGTGGCGGCGGCCGCAAGAATCCCGACTCCTAACTGGAGCGACTTCTGCGTGGATGTGTTCTGGACCACCACCGGCGCCGTGAATATCCTTGCTTATCACTATAATTTGGATATACCGTGGAATTCCAGCAAAATATAGGCAACGGACGGATTTTGGCGCTGGATCTGGGGAAGAAGCGCATCGGACTGGCCCTGAGCGACCCTTTAGGGATCTCGGCGCAAGGTTTAGACACGCTGCAACGGACCACTATCCGCGAGGACATTGCGGCACTGGCAGCCATCGCGCAGCGGCATGAAGTGCAACTGATACTGTTGGGACATCCTCTGAATATGAGCGGCAGCGAGGGTCGGCAGGCGGTGTACACGCGCGATTTTGCGGAACGCCTGATCGAAAGAACCGGCTTGGCGGTACGGTTCTGGGATGAGCGGCTCACCAGCAAGGAAGCCGAGCGCGTGTTGAAGCAGAGCGGCATCAGCATCGAGAAACGGGCCAAGGCAATCGACCGGCTGGCGGCCGTGATTCTGCTCGCGAGCTATCTGGACGCGGGTGGGACGGCAGGAGAACCGGTTTGAAACTGGCGATTGCGGTTCTTTGTGCGATAGCGGGGCTGGCGGCGTGGACGCTGGCGACTCCCTACCAGGGCTTCAAAACGGAAACCTATGTTGAAATCGCCCGCGGAACCGGGACGGCCGGTATTGCGCGGGAACTGGCCGAGCAGGGCGTCATTCGGTATGCGTGGGAGTTGGAGCTGGTGCGGCTGATCAGGCGGTCAACGAAATTGCAGGCCGGAGAGTATCGTTTTGCCAAGGCGGCGAGCGCACTCGAGGTGTTTGACCGCATAGCGCGCGGCGACATTTATTACCTCGAGTTCACGGTGCCGGAGGGTAGCAACATTTTCGATATCGGGCGGGCGCTGGAGGAGCAAGGAGTGATGTCGGCCGACGCTTTTCTGGCAGCCGCCGAGGACCCGGCCATGATACGCGATCTCGCGCCCAGCGCGCGCACGCTTGAGGGCTATCTGTTTCCGTCGACTTATCGTTTATCTCACGCGACCTCGGCGGCAAAGTTAACGAAGATAATGACGGATGAGTTTCGCAGGCAGTGGGCTAAACTGAGCGCGCAGGACGCGGATGTGCGGAGCACCGTGACATTGGCATCGTTGGTCGAAAAAGAAACCGCTGCGGCGGAGGAGCGGCCGCTGATCGCCAGCGTGTTCCGCAACCGGCTGGCCGAGGGGATGCGCCTCGAATGCGACCCGACTACGATCTATGCGGCGCTGCTCGAGAATCGCTACCAGGGTACGATTCACCGCTCGGATCTGTCCAGCAGGAATCCCTACAACACCTATCAAAACGCGGGATTGCCGCCGGGGCCGATCGCGAACCCGGGGGCGCAATCGCTGGCTGCCGCAATCGCACCCGCCGATACTAAGTTCCTGTTCTTCGTTGCCAAGCCGGGGGGCGGAGGGCACCAGTTTTCGGCAACCATGGCCCAGCATGCTAAGGCCGTGGTCGCTTACCGCCAGGCTTTTAAACATGCGGCGCAAAGGAAAATCCGCTGACTTGGCCCGCTGGCTGGAGGAGCATCGGCCGGCGCGGATCGGCGAGGCGGAGTTCGCGCAGCTGGCAGCGGCTCTCGCGCCGGTATCGGATAGTTATCTGCGCAAGCTGGTAAGAGCGTGCGGCGTGCCACTCGAGGCGATGGTCGAGGGCGTCCGGCAAAGCACGCTTGACGATCTCCACGCTAGTTTGCTGCGGCTGCTCGAGGAATATGAGCACGGTAATGCAGAGCGGCGGATGGCGGTGCGGCGCCTGGTGATCACGGCCAAGGATCACGCGCGGCTGGCAGCGCGGAATTCCGAACAGCGGGCGGACAAAGAGGAAATGATTCTGTGGCTGACCACTTGGCTGGAGAATCCACCGCTATTTGAAGCGTGGGTGAGAATCCGGCGCGGGATCAAGGAAATAGAGCCGGGCCTATTGCGTCAGTAACGCTGTCCGTTTATACTTCGTTTTTGGCGGCAGAAAACATGATCGCCCGGAGTCAACCCGACCGGAACCCGTCGCCCAGCAGTTTGCTGCTGGATGAAATCGATCCGATGGCGCCGCAGCGGGAAGCTGCGCTGTTCTACGGACTGTTTCTGCGCGGGCATTCGGCCGCGTCCCTGCGCCAGGATATTGACGTGCCCCGTAAGCTGCTCGATAAGCTACTGAAGCGTCACCGCAATGAACTGGCGGTGCAGGCTCGGCTGCAGCGAGCGTATCAGTATCGCAAGCAGGTGCTGGCGATTTTCGACGAACTGGTGATCCGCGAACGCATCAAAGAGCGGGTGCACTAGGCACCGGCCGTATCGTTTTCGAGCAACCCCAATTCAAATTTTTTCGGGCAGGTGTAATTGAGCTTTGCAGAGGGCCTGGTCGAGCGCCTTGGCGGCTTCGGCTTCGCTCCAGCCGCGGGAGGTGGAAAGCTCGGTGATCAGCATGTGGCGGGCGCGGTCGAGCATCTTTTTTTCACGGAAAGACAGCGGCTTTTCCGCCTGAAGGACCAGCAGATTCTTCAATACTTCTGCGATCTCCAGAAGGTTGCCCTTCTGCATCTTTTCGGTGTTTTCCTTGAAACGATCTTTCCAATCGAGCTGGCGCTTGCGGCGGCTTTCACCCAGGTATTCAATGACGCGGGCCAGCTG
>Ga0105240_10004663_pt1 | contig 20744 bp, 18 predicted proteins | sample KBSC54metaG_FD_80426 | JGI IMG/M metagenome (GOLD analysis project Ga0105240, IMG submission 80426) | Corn rhizosphere microbial communities from Kellogg Biological Station, Michigan, USA - KBS C5-4 metaG | ecosystem: Host-associated > Plants > Roots > Rhizosphere > Soil | place: Michigan, USA... | reverse complement strand
GTCGTATAGCAGGTCGACGGCGCTTCGCGCCGTTGGCGAGTTAGCAAGTTAGCGGTTTGTGCGGAGACATTGGACGTTGGGAAAATCTTCGGGCTGTTGCGAGGCGTGGCGATGAGGTATTGCAGGTTCCGATTTGAGGACGAGGTACTGTACGGGAAGGTAGAGGATCGTGGAGGCGAGCCGTGGATTGTGGATCTGGCGCAGGCGCCGGAGGAAGATTTCGCTTTCCGGGCGCGTCATCAAAAGGCGGTGCCGACGATTCTGGATTTTGAGCCGATTGCGCTGAGTTCTGCTGAGCTGCTGGCGCCGGTTACGCCGTCAAAGATTGTGTGTGTCGGGCGCAACTACCGCGACCATGCGAAGGAGTTGGGGAACGAGGTTCCGGCGGAGCCGCTGCTGTTTTTCAAGCCGCCTTCTTCCCTGCTGGGACACAAGGGCGTGGTCATGATGCCGTCGCAGGCAGAGCGGGTGGACTTCGAGGGCGAGCTGGCGCTGGTGATTGGAAAGCGTACGACGAAGCTCTCGGTGGATGCGGATTGGAAGAGCTACATCCGCGGGTACACGATCGCAAACGACGTGACCGCGCGCGACTTGCAGAAGAAGGACGGGCAGTGGACGCGGGCGAAGGGATTCGATACGTTCTGCCCGGTGGGGCCGGTGGTGAGCGACGAAGTAGATGCCGAGAAGGGATTCACCGTGGAGACGCGGCAGAATGGCGAGGTGAAGCAGCACGGGTCGACGCTGGATTTCATCTTCTCGATTCCAGTGCTGCTGAGCTACATCACGGCTGCGATCACGCTGGAGCCGGGTGATCTGCTGCTGACGGGAACTCCCGCGGGGGTGGGGCCGGTGAAGGCGGGGGACAGGGTTGAAGTTTCGATCGCTGGGCTGGGTGTGCTGAGCAACACCTTTGCGACAGCACGTTGAGACGGCTTCAGCCCTGGTGCCTTGAATTGAGATCGAGGGTGTCCGGTGCCGCTTCGGACAAAAGGTTCTTAGTTTTTAGGCTTCGTTCTCAAGTTCGGATGCTTCTCCTGGAGGCTGCCCATGATGCCGGGTGCGATTGAGCGGGATCGACAGCAGGCCGGCCCCGACGACGAGCACAAAGTCGAAAAGATAGACGGCAATCCGATAGGGGTGATTGGCGAGATCCATCTTGTAGAGAACGCGGCCGGACTCGGCGTCAGAGACTTGAGTCACGAGCAGCGAGATTCCGGAGAATGCGTTGCCGGAAGGGTGTTCGAGGTAGGTGAAAACGTAGTTTGAGCCGAGATTGACGGGGTCACCGGCTTCATCGCGAAGGTCAAGGGCGTAGCCTCCCGTCAGCTGGCAACTCGTAGCACAGATGTACTCGTAGGAATGGCTTTTGCCGCTCGATTTGCCGACGAGTCTGGCAATGCCCTGCACCGTTTTCCGTGGAGAATGTGCGTGAAAGGAGAGGGAGTTGAAAGCACCTACAAGGAATGCAGCTCCGAATACGAAAAGCAGTGTTCCACGGCCATCGAATATATCGATCTTGCTGTGTTCCCACCACTCCTGCAGATTGACGAATGTTACAAGGCTAAAAACAGCAAACGCTGCAACCGTTGCGGCATAAGCCCAGGGATCGAGGTCATTCAGGAACACCATTGGGAGCAATCTTATCCGCGAGTTCCCTGAAATTCGCTGAGAATAACTGCAACTGTCCCCGATTCATCAAGATCTTGCACATGTTGAGGTAGGCTGCAGGCAGCGAAACTTGCGGGGGTGCCGGAGCATCCTATAGAGCGTTACACTGGAGCCGGGCGCAGACCGCGCTGGGGCCCCTTCCCCAGGAGGAAACATGCCACAAAGTTTGCTCGAACAATTGCGTACGTACACCACCGTGGTGGCTGACACCGGCGACATCGAATCCATGGAGCGTTTCCGTCCGACCGACGCGACGACCAATCCTTCGCTGATTACGACGGCGGCGGGAATGCCGCAGTATCAGCCCATCGTTGACGGCGTGATCATGGAAGCCAAGAAGGAGTTGGGGGACGGCGCGGCCGATAAAGACGTGGCGAACCTCGCATTCCAGAACCTTGCAGTCGCGTTCGGCAAGAAGATCCTGGCCATTGTCCCGGGCCGGGTCTCGACCGAGGTCGATGCGCGGCTCTCGTATGACACCGAGGGCACCATCGCCATGGCGCGCAGCATTATCGCGCAGTACGACAAGGCCAAAGTGGGCCGCGAACATGTGCTGATTAAGATCGCCTCCACATGGGAGGGCATCAAGGCCGCCGAGGTATTGGAGAAGGAAGGGATCCACTGCAACCTTACTCTTCTCTTCGGGATTCACCAGGCTGTTGCAGCTGCGGAGGCGGGCGTGACGCTCGTGTCGCCCTTCGTCGGGCGCATCCTGGACTGGTACAAGAAGGACACGGGCAAGGACTACCAGGGTGCGGACGATCCGGGCGTGCAGTCTGTGACGAAGATTTACAACTACTACAAGAAATTCGGCTACAAGACGCAAGTGATGGGCGCGAGCTTCCGAAACCTCGGCGAGATCAAAGAACTGGCCGGGTGCGACCTGCTTACCATTTCGCCGCAGCTGCTGGCAGAACTCGACAAGACCGAAGGCGACCTGCCGCGCAAGCTGGATTCGGAGAAGGCCAAGACGATGGATATCGAGCGCATCGTGGTGGATAAGGCCACCTTCAAGAAAATGCACACCGAAGACCGCATGGCCAATGACAAGCTGAAGGAAGGCATCGACGGCTTTGCGAGCGCGCTGGTGAACCTCGAAAAGCTGCTGGCGAAGCGGCTGGCGGACTTGGAATCCCGGGCCCCCGCAGCAGTCTAGAGGGAGTAAGTGTCGCCAAAGGGCAGCCTTCGGGCTGCCCTTTTCGATGGAGTTAAAGCCCTGGTTACCTATGTTTCAGCCCACGCCTGCAAAGTGATTTCGCTCACATCCTCGATGCTACAATTCGTCTAAAGTTACTTTCCAAGCAAGCAAATTCAGCGATAGCCGGGCACGGGTCCGGACTGCGCAAGTTGCACTCCGGCTACTCTCTGTCTGACTTCGCTATGCCCTGGGGACCATCTATGCAGGTGCAGCAAAGTCATCCGCTCGAACCTTTCTTTCAACAAGCGGTTCGGAATAGCTACGAAGGCCGGTTAGGTCTTGGGCCGGAGATCACCGGGTACGTAGCGAAGATGCTTTGCGACTTCTCAGAACCTGGCAGCTTGTTCCGCCTGCGCGATGCGAAGAACCGCCCAATCGAGCGCCTCGAGGAGATGGTCAAGGCTTCTGATCCCATCCACGGCACGGCTCGATCGTTTATCGCGGAGAGAACGGTTCGTAAGTACATCGCGGACTACACGCTGTTTCTCGCCGGAATGTGCCCCGAGGCGATCGAGCCGGACCCCAATGCCAAATCCAGCCGTCCGACACTTTCCGAGCTCATTCGTGTAGGCAAGGAGAGCTACTACATTGTCAGCCAGTTCAACGTGTTCGAGTACGAGAAAGAAGCTCCGTTTTACGGGCAATTGGCGTCTGTGTTCGAACATTGCATTCTCGGTTTAGCTATCGCCCGCAGAGATCTGTGGCGAACGATAAATCCACCGGCAGCACCCGTACATTAGCCATATTCATAAAGCACGAGCAGTTCTACAGAGCAGGGCTGGTGGTTCGTACCCCAGGGGCAGGTCTTAATTGCCTCTGGGGTTAACGATCTGCGGCCCAATCGTTTGCACTTCGACATCTACTCTGCCAACTAAGTTGCTGCTCCCTCTTTCAAGAAGAGCAACATTTTCGTTACATTCTGTGTCAACAATCTGTAAATCGGGTGGTGGCTGGCTTCCCCGGCTGCACGTTTCGTTTGTGAACCGGCCACTGCAACAGCAGAAGGCGATTGCGTGCGAGTGCACTGTAGGAGGTCCTCTATGCAAGGCGAGAATCATACGAATCCGTCTCATCCCCTTGAGCCGTTCTTTCAGCAGGTAGTTCGCAACAGCTACGAAGGCAAGCTGGGCTTGCACGATCCCGACGTGACGGGATACGTGGCTCACCTGCTTTGCGAGTTCTCTCAGACTGACAGGCTCTATCAGGTTCGCGATGCAGACGGGCATCCGGTCGAGGAACTGGAGGCGATGATTCTGGCTGCGGATCCGGTGAATGGGTTTGCGACCTCGTTCGACGCAGAGCGCGCCATGCGCAAGTACATCGGCGATTATGCACTGTTTGTTGGCGGAATGTATCCGGAAGCGAACGTACCGGGCGCGCGGCGCAAGGGCATGCATCCGAGCCTGGCGGAGCTGATCCAGGCCGGCAAGGAGAGCTACTTCATCGTCAGCCAGTTCAACATGTTCGAGTACGAGAAAGAGGCACCGCTGTTTGCGCGATTGTCGGACGGGTTTGAGCGGTGCATTCTGGGGTTGTCGCTGGTGCGGGAAGAGTTGAGGAAGCGGAAGGCGCTGCCGGCGCCGGAAATGAATTAAGAAGACAGTTCACAGTCTTCAGTTCTCAGGTGGGGTGCCCCGAGGCTTGATAGCCGTCGGGGCACTCGGTTTTTGCGCCCAGACCTTTACTCGGACCAGACGGCCAGGGTGTTGCCTTGGCCGTCGGAGAAGTGGAATCGCTTGCCACCGGGGAAGTCGAAGGTTGGAACCACGATGGAACCGCCTGCGGCCACGATGGCGTCTTGCGTGGCTTTCAGATCCCCTGAGTAAAGCACTATCAGCGGCGCACCTTCGGTCTGTTTCTGGTTGGGTTCGCCTTTGCGAAAGCCGCCGTCGATGCCCGCGTGGTCGCGATCGAAGCTGACGTAATCGGGACCGTAGTCCTGGAAGTTCCAGCTGAATGCGCGCTCGTAGAAGGACTTCGTCTTTGCGATGTCGGTAGTGGTGAACTCGATGTAGTTGATCGCGTTGTGCTGCGCGGGTTCGCTCATGCGTGTCTCTCCTCTGTTTTCGTCTATGCGTTGGGATGCTGTTGAGGCAGGAACAGTGACATGCAGCCGAGGCGCGAGCGCACCATTCCCAGGTGCTCCGATTCGCCTCCATCCGCATTCCCTCGCGAGCCGGAGAGTGCAGGTAGAGCCCGCTGGTTCACCGAAGGTCGCGGGCTGCCGAGGTACAAAGGAAACGTAGCACAGGCGAAAAGCGGTTGCAAAGAGGATTGGAGCGATGATGGGATGGTCTTACCCCTTGAAGCGGCCTTGGCGGAGTCACGGCCTGACCAAGCGGAGGAGCCCCCAATGAGCTTGTTTCGAAAGAGCTGTTCCGCAATCGCTCTCGCCGTGTTGCTTTCCATAACCAGTGTCGAAGGCGCAAGTGCGAGAGGCGGTATTACGGTTCCGATCATGACGCCTCTCACGGTCAAGCTGGACGAGCCGTTGAACGCAAAAGCAACCGCGAACGGCTCCGGATTTACAGCGTCGATCAAAGATGCCGTTCAGGTTAACGGGGCCATTGTCATTCCGGCGAATGCATCCGCAGCGGGCTTGGTCAGCAAGCAATCGCAAAACGCCGGAGAGCTGGAGCTGCACTCTGTGTTCGTGAACGGGAGAATGTACCGGATCACAACAGAGCCCATTCCCTTCAACCAGAAAAGTAATCTTCGGTCGGGAGCAAGCATGACCTTTCACCTGGTGCTTGCCTTGAATATCGCGAGATAGATCTGACTCGCGGGCCGGGACCTCACTCGCGGCCGAGAACAATTGCGAATCCCCCGGTGATGCTGCGGCCGGGCATGTCGACTCCACTGATCTCCTGGTAACCGGTGTTGCTGAGATTGTCGAAGCGGAGATATGGCCGGATCCGTCCAGACTGCCGCGACAACGCTGCGTTCCAGACTGGGTAGGCGGTCTGACTGTATCGCTGCGCTATCTGAATCGCATTGCGGATGCGCCAGTTGCCGTGAAGGATCGCGTCCCACGCGGCATGGATGTTGTTCACCGGATAGTTGAAGACGTACTCAGATTGCTGGCCGTTGAGCGCGCGCTGTGCTCCGTTCAGGCTTGTCCAGGCGATCTCCACGCGCTGGGACTTGGCCGGGATCCAGGTCGCGGATGCTTCCGCTCCCGTAAAGCGCAATCCGCTGAGATTCGTTGCGTGCCACTTCTCGGCAGCAGAAGCCCTGACATAGTCAATCGCGTTGTGCTGTCGCGTGTAGAAGCCGGTGGCGGAGATAGCGAGATTGCCAGACGGGCTCCAATCCGCGCCAGCATCCGCAGACCAGGCTGACTCGGGCTTGAGATTTGAGTTACCGATGGTGGAGGGATCGGAGTAATAGAGGTCTGTATACGTGGGAATGCGAAAGCCGTATCCGCTGCTGGCGCGAAGCTTGAGTTGATGCGGCAGGCGCACGCTTCCTGCTAGTTGAGGCGCAAATACTGGATCGATACCACCGGAGATAACTTCCTCGCGCGCGCCCAGGGATAGGGTCCAGCGGCGCTTTGCAGGGCGCATATCGAGATCGAGATACCCTGCGCCGCGATTGCGCGCGTGCACTCCAAGATTGTTGCTAGAGATGGAGTCGCCGTCTGCTTCGAGGCCTGCGAGCAGAATCGAACTAGCACCGAGGCTGAAGTTATGGCGCAGAGAGCTTTGCCACGAGCTGTCTACATGGTTGTTCTCGTAGATGGATGGGTTCGCGCGGATGAGGATGAACTCATCGCTATGCCGGCGGTAGCCGAACGCGGCCGTCGATGCGGGACCGAGTTCCTGACGCGCGGACGCGAACGAGCTCTTGGTTCTTTCCCACGATGAGAAGTTGCCGTAGAACTGATCTGCTCCGAAGGAACGGTCGCTCGCGGCAACCAGCAGATCCGTAACCCCGAGGCGCGAGCCGATCCAAGATTCGACTGATGCGTCCTCATTGCGGTAATCGCGGTCGGCCCGGAATCCCGTCGAGAAATTGCGCGTCCCGGTGACTCGAGCGCTCCAGCGAGTTCGCGCGATGCCAGCAAGAGCGGCTTCCTCGTTCGCTCCGAAATTTCCCTTCCCTGCCCTCACCATGAGCGAGGAATGCGAAGGTGCGGCGGTGACGAAGTCGACCACCCCGCTCAATGCATCGGCGCCGTGCAGCGTGGACCCTGCGCCTTCGAGGATCTGAACCGAGTGCATGGCTTCGAGGGGGATCGGCAGGTCGAGATTGTGGTGCGCTGTCTGGGCATCGTTGATGCGGAATCCGTTCACGAGCACGAGCGTCTGAGCAAAACTGCCGCCGCGCAATACGACGTCTGACTGTGCGCCGCCTGCGCCACGCTGCTCGATGAAGGCGGAACTGTCGTTGCGGAGGAGATCGAGCGGCGTCTGCACGGAGAGCAGATTTAGCGCGACCGGCACGATGTTAACGGATCGGGAAGACTCGGCGAGTGGGACGGGAGTAGCAGTGCCGACCACGACAAGCGTCTCCGTCGGTGCTTTGGGCGCCTCCTGCGGCTGTGCCGTGGCGGGGTCCTGAGCGCCGGCAATAGCCGCAGTAAAAAACAGCACCGCCAACATGCGTCGGGGGAGAGACACGGGGAACGCAATCATCTTTTGGTCCAAGCGAGGAATGAACTTTCAGTTCAGAGGATGTAGCGGCTAAGGTCGTTATCGCGCACGATCGACGCCACCATCTGCTTTACGTATTCCGATGTGATGGTGAAGACCTTCTCAGGACCGGAGGCGGTCATGCGCTCGGCGTAAGGCAAGGGCGCACTGGCCTCGTTTGCCCCATCCTTCGTCAGTTCGGCGGCTTTCTCCGCGCCATCAGTTTGCCGTGCAATATCGGGCGCGAGGAAGCTGACATCTTCGAGCACGCGCTCCATGATGGTGTGCAGGCGGCGTGCGCCAATGTTCTCCGTCGTTTCGTTCACGCGGAAAGCAAACTCGGCCATCTCGCGCAGTGCCTCGTTCTGAAATTCCAGGCGAACGCCTTCGGTTTCAAGCAGAGCCGAGTACTGCTTTGTCAGCGATGACTTGGGCTCGGTGAGGATGCGCAGAAAGTCGTCAACCGTGAGCGACTTGAGTTCCACGCGGATGGGAAAACGACCCTGCAACTCGGGGATGAGGTCGCTGGGTTTGGAGACGTGGAATGCGCCGGCGGCGATGAAGAGGATGTGGTCGGTTCGGACCATGCCGTACCGCGTGTTCACGGTCGTGCCTTCGACTATGGGGAGAATGTCGCGTTGCACACCCTCGCGCGACACATCAGGGCCGTGGCCGCCTTCGCGCCCGGCGATCTTGTCGATTTCGTCGAGGAAGACGATGCCGCTGGATTCCACACGCTCGACGGCGGCGCGGTTCACGGAATCCATGTCGATGAGACGGCCTTCTTCTTCCTGCACAAGGTAGTCGAAGGCGTCGCCCACCTTCATCTTTCGCTTCTTGGCGCTGCCGCCGAAGATGTTGGGCAGCATGTCCTTGAGGTTCATCTCCATGTCTTCGAGGTTCTGGTTGGAGATGATGCCGAACTGCGGCGTGTTGCGTTCGCGGACGTCGAGCTCGACGGTGCGGTCGTCCAGTTTGCCTTCGCGGAACTGCTGGCGGAGCTTCTCGCGCGAGCGCTGGTAGCCATCGGAGCCGGGAAGCGTGAGCTGATTATCCGGCGCACCGGGGGTCTGAGGAGGAGGCGGAAGCAGCAGGTCGAGGAGGCGCTCCTCTGCATTCATCTCGGCCTTGTCTTCGACTTCTTCGAGGCGCTCTTCGCGGACCATATCGATGGAGATCTCGACGAGGTCACGGATGATGGATTCGACGTCGCGTCCGACGTAGCCGACCTCGGTGAACTTCGACGCTTCAACTTTGAGGAAGGGCGAATTGGTGAGCTTGGCCAGCCTGCGCGCGATCTCCGTTTTGCCGACGCCCGTAGGACCGATCATGATGATGTTCTTGGGCATGATGTCGTCGGCGATGTCGGGAGGCAGCTTCTGACGGCGCTGGCGATTCCTCAGCGCGATAGCAACAGCCCGCTTGGCGGGGCGCTGCCCTACGACGTGCTTGTCGAGTTCGGCGACGATCTCGCGCGGAGTCAACTCATCGAGCGAGAGATCCTGTTCTTCGGCAGATGCGGGAAGATAGATGGCCATGAGAGCGGTTAGCCCTTCAATTCTTCGTAGGTAACGCGATCGTTGGTGTAGATGCAGATGTCGGCGGCGATCTTCATTGCTTTCTCGGCGACCTCCCGCGCGCTGAGATCGGTGTTCTCCATCAGGGCGCGGGCCGCGGCGGTGGCGTAACTTCCGCCGGAGCCGATGGCCGCAATGGGCTCGTCAGGATCAATGACATCGCCGGAGCCGGAGAGCAGGAACGTCTGGCCTTTATCGGCGACAACCAGCAGAGCTTCGAGATTGCGCAGCATCTTGTCCGTGCGCCAGTCTTTGGCGAGCTCAACGGCGGCTCGATTGAGATTGCCTGCGTATTGCTCCAGCTTTGCTTCGAAGCGGGTAAACAGGTTGAAGGCGTCGGCCGTTGATCCAGCAAAACCCGCGAGGATCTTGTCCTGATAGAGGCGACGGATCTTCTTTGCCGAGTGCTTCAGCACGTGATCTTGCATGGTGACCTGGCCGTCGGCGGCCATGACCACCACGCCGTTGCGGCGCACGCAGATTACGGTTGTGGAGCGGATGCGGCGGCGGTCAGCGGATGCGGAATGCTTGCTCGTGCTCAATGCAAACCCTCAGAAAACAAGACTTCCGGCAAGCCGGAAGCCTTGAGAAGCGTACTCGTCAAGTATAGGGCATCGGGCGGAGGCACCGATGATCCCGCTCATCGCGATGAAGCCGCGATGAACGGAGCACTGCACGCAAAAGTTATCGGTGCCAGACGAGATTGCCGGAACGGATCACGGCCCGCACGCGTGAGAAGTTCGTCAGGTCTGCGGCGGGATCGGCATCGAGGATGGTGAGGTCGGCGAACTTGCCGGGGGTGATGCTTCCCTTGCTGTCGGAGACGCCCATTCGCGCGGCGGGGTTGGTGGTGAGCATTGCCAGGATCGTCTTGTAGTCGAGGTCACTTTTGCCAAGTTCTACGAATTCGGTCTCCGTGGAGTAGTCCGTCATGTAGCCTACGTCTGTTCCGAAGATGAGCATGCCACCGAGTTGGTGAAACTGCCCGACTTCAGCGCGCATCGGGTCCATGTAATGGGGATCGCTCGTCACGGTAGTGGTGAACATCTTGAGCGTGGGGATCATGGCCATGTTCTTGCTGATCGCAGATTGGAGTAGCTGAGCATCGACGCCGCGGGTATCGTCCGCGGCGTGGGCAAGGATGTCTACGCCGCTGTCGATGGCAACTTTTGTGCCCGCTAGATTCGATGGGTGCGCGAAGACGAGCTTGCCGTTCAGGTGCGACTCCGTCACGGCTGCGCGGGCGATCTCGACAGGCATGGGCAGCACGTGTCCGCGAGCGACCCAAGAGCCGGTAAAGAGCTTGGTGACGTCAGCACCTGAGCCGAGATTGCGACGAACGATGTTCGTCGCTTCGGCCGGTGTCTCGGGCTGCGGCATCATGGCCTGGATCCAGAGCGGGAGCGTTTCCTTCAGATAAAACGGGAGCCCATGCGGCGGATAGAGTCCGGTACCGGCGGTGTAGATGCAGGGGCCAATGAGTTCGCCCTTCTCAATGCGGCGGCGGATGGAGAAGGTATCGGCGGGATTTGACCCGAGGTCGATGACCGTTGTGAAGCCGCGGCTCAGGAACATATCCGCGAGCTGCGGGTTGAGGGTAGCAGCCGATTTCCAGTTCGCCAGTGACCACTTGGGCTCGGTGAGGTGGACGTGTGCGTTCCAGAAGCCGGCGGTGACGACGCAGTGATCGCACGGAATGCGGGTCGCTTCAGCGGGAACCTGAACGGAATTGCCTACAGCGGCAATCAGGCCGTCGCGGACCAGCACGGTGGCGTCCTCAATCGGCGGGTTGCCGGACGAGACGTAGATTCGTGCGTGTTCGATGGCCAGCGTGCCCTTCGCGAGTTTGAGAGGAGGGTGCGATCCATGACGGGGGTAGATCTGAATAGTCCAGATCCCGACGAAGGCAACCGCAATCAAGGCCACCAGAACCAAAAGAACGCGAAACGTCCATCGACGCATGCTTATCTCACCTGCTCAGGAATGATACGCAATGCGAGCTGCCAGGTTCCGTGATGCAACCGACCCGCTCATTGCGATGAAGCCGCAATGAACGGGGCACAGTGCCTTCACGGGGCACAGCTTTGCGCGGTTCCGTCACAGGCGGTTTGACGCCCCCAAGGCCAGCCACTAGCTTTGAAGAGGGATGGGCGGCACCCGCTCGTGCCCGGAGGAACAATGATGCAGAGAAACTTGCCGGGGAGGCTGCCGGTTGCGGCGGCGATCTTTGCGGCCCTGTTTTTCTCCTGCGCGGGATTTTCGCAGGACATGAAGAGCTTTGAGCAGCGGATCACCACCAAGGTTCTGCCCAACGGCCTCACCATTCTGATCTGCGAGCGACCTGAAGCGCCCGTCTTCAGCTACACGACCTTTGTGGATGCTGGGGACGTGGACGATCCCTCCGGGGAGAGCGGACTGGCTCACATGTTCGAGCACCTGGCCTTCAAGGGAACAAGCCAGATCGGGACAACGGACTACTCTGCCGAAAAGGTGGCGCTCGACAACGTGGAGGCTGCGAACAAAGCGCTTGAAGCTGAACTGCGCAATCCTTCGGGCGCGAATCCGCAGAAGGTGGCGGAGTTGAGGAAGGCGTTCGATGATGCGCAGAAGGCTGCGCAGAAGTTTGTCGTTCCCAACCAGTTCACGGAGATTGCGGAGCGCAATGGCGCACACGGGCTCAACGCGCAGACGGGCCTGGATGAGACTACGTTTTTCTGGTCGATGCCCGAAAACCGGCTGGAACTCTGGGCATGGCTTGAGAGCAGCCGCCTGGTCGATACGGTTCCGCGCGAATTCTACAAAGAGCGCTCCGTCGTGGAAGAAGAGCGCCACATGCGGATCGATTCGAATCCGGAGGGAAGGTTGTTTGAGCAGCTCCTTTCGACCGCGTTCGTCGCCCACAACTACGGCCGCAGCGCGGTTGGATGGCCGAGCGAGCTGAGCCAGATCACCGCGACTGAAGCGATGGCGTTCCACAAAAAGTACTACGTAGGATCGAACATCGTCGTGACAGTAGTCGGCGATGTGAAGGCCGCGCAGGCGATGCCGGTACTTGAGAAGTACTTCAGCAGGGTTCCTGCGGGACCGAAGCCGCTGGAGATGACGACCGTGGAGCCAAAGCAGTTCGCGGAAAAGACGGTGGTCATCAAGGATCCTTCGCAACCCATTTACATCGAGGCGTACCACAGGCCGAATTACAAAAGTCCGGACGATGCGGTGTATGACGCGATCAGCGACATCGTCTCGAACGGACGCGTGTCGCGGCTCTATCGCGATCTTGTGCGGGACCAGCAGATTGCCGCGGTTGCCGCCGGAGAGAGCGCACTTCCCGGCGATAAGTACCCAAGCCTCTACATGTTCTTCGCCGCTCCATTGCCGGGACATACTTCGGCCGAGATGGCGACGGCGATCCACAAGGAGATTGACAGGCTGAAGACGACCGATGTGACGGACGCGGAGCTCTCGATGTATAAGACGCGGACGCGCGCTGACCTGCTGCGCGGGCTTGCAGACAACCAGGGCCTGGCGAACGCGCTTGCGGCAGTACAAGCTCGCTACGGCGACTGGCGCGAACTCTTCCGACAACTCGATCGTGTAGACAAGGTGACGAAAGCGGACATACGCCGCGTCGCAAATCAAACCTTTGTCGCTTCGAATCGCACGGTGGCGGAGATCGATACAGCAGCGCCATCCGCACCAGCAGCTGCGGGAAAGAACCAGGGAGGCGAAAGTGAGAAACAGTGATCAGTCGTCAGTGATCGGTGGTCAGTGGATCTCGCGATTCGCCGGCGTTGTTCTTAGTGGAGCTTTGGTTTGCTCATTGGCGCCTGCGCTGTCTGCGCAGGAGAGCAAGCCCTGGGAGAAGATTCCGATCCCACCGCTGCATCAATTCAAACCGCAGCAGCCGAAACGGATTGCGCTTAAGAACGGCATCGTCTTTTTTCTGCAGGAGGATCATGAATTGCCGTTTGTCTCCGGGTCGGTGCTGATTCCGGGCGGCTCTCGCGATGAGGACCCAACGAAATGCGGCCTGGTCGATCTATACGGCCAGACATGGCGCACCAGCGGCACGCAGAAGATGAATGGCGACGCGATGGACGATCTGCTCGAGTCGAAAGCCGCGCACGTTGAGACCGGCGGCGATCTGGATTCTACGGCTCTGTCGTGGGAATCGCTGAAGGCCGACACCGATCAGGTGTACGACCTTGCCATGGATCTGCTGTTCCACCCCAAATTCGATCAGCAGAAGCTTCGCCTTGCTCAGCAGCAGGATGCGACCGGTATCGTTCGGCGCAACGACGATGAAGGCCAGATCGCCGGCCGTGAAGCGGCAAAGCTCGTCTACGGCGCGAACAGTCCTTATGCGCGTCAGCCGGAGTTGGCGACAATCGGGAAGGTCACCCTCGCCGACCTCCAGGCATGGCACGATCGAACTCTAGGCGGCAAGCTCATCGTTGCGGTCAGCGGAGACTTCGATCCTGCGGCTATGGAAGCGAAGTTGCGCGCTACATTCGACAAACTGCCGGCTGCGAAGCCGAATCCGGTTCATCACGATGAAATCGCGGGGCCGAAACCGGGCGTTTACTTCGTCAATAAAGAGGATGTAAATCAGTCGAACGTCGAAATTGTAGGCGTCGGGCTGGAACGCCACAACCCGGACGTGCCCAGCGTGGCGATGATGAACGATGTCTTCGGCGGGGGGTTTTCCAGCCGGCTCTTCCAGACGGTTCGGACGCGCTATGGGCTTGCGTACGCTGTAGGCGGCGGGCTCTCATTCGCATGGGATCATCCGGGCACCTTTGCTGCAATGGTGATGCCGCGCAGCGACAAGACCGTTGAAGCCATCCAGCGCACATACGATGTGCTCAACAGTCTCGTTACTCAACCATTCACCGAAGATGAACTGAAACGCGCCAAGGACAACATTCTCAACTCGTTTCTCTTCCGCTACGACACCAAGGACAAAGTGCTGGCAGAACGCGTGCGACTAGAGTTTTACGGTTATCCGCCAGACTATCTTGAGACGTACAAGGCAGCGCTGGAGAAGGTGACGGTTGCCGATCTGAATGCGGCGGCGAAAAAGTACATCCATCCGGACAAGTACGCGGTGCTCGTAGTCGGCAACAAGTCCGAGATCAACCCGGGGCTCGACACGCTGAAGATGGGCCCCGTGCACGACATTGACATCACTATTCCGCAGCCGGGCGCGCCACCGGCCGGCCCTGGTGGTGCGGAGAACCAGCAGTGAGCGGGACGATCGACAACCAGCCGGACACAAAACTCGCGGTGGTCATCATGGCCGCCGGCAAAGGCACTCGCCTCAGAACACGCCGTCCCAAGGTGCTGCACGAGGTTGGCGGGAAAGCGCTGCTGAGCCACGTCATTGCAACCGCATCCGAGTTGGCTGACGGTCGAGACATCTATGTCGTGGTTGGACACGAAGCGGATCGGGTTCGCAATGCTGTGGCATCAACAGGCGTGCAGTTCGTCGACCAGAAGGAACAGCGCGGTACAGGACATGCGATTCAATGTGCCCGCGATTCGGTTGCGAAGTACGACCATATCCTGGTGCTCTCCGGGGATGTCCCGCTCATCAGTACAACTACGCTCCAGCATCTGATGACAATGCATGTTGCCCAGGGCGCAGCAATGAGCATTTTGACCGCTGTACCCGCGGATCCGTTCGGATATGGTCGTGTCGTCCGGCACGCGCCCGATCGGCCCAATGTCGACGCGATCGTCGAACAGAAAGCGCTGAAGCCTGACCAGCGTCAGATAGCCGAGATCAACTCCGGCATCTACGCGTTCAAGACGAAGCCGCTGCTCACGCACATCGACAGACTCTCCAGCGACAACCCTCACAGCGAGCTCTACCTGACAGACATGGCGGCTCATCTGAAGGCTGCGGGCGAGAAGGTGGTCGCGTTACCGGTTTCTGATCCGGAGGAGGTACAAGGAGGAAACACCATCGCAGAACTGATGGCGATGGACGCACGGATGCGTCTTGCCGTTGCGAATCGGCTCATGGCAGCCGGCGTGACGATTCTCCGGCCTGAAACCTGCGTGATCGACGCGGACGTGAGAGTAGAAGCCGACACGGTAATCGAGCCGTTCGTGCAGTTGCTGGGAAGCACAAAGATCGGAACTGAGGGGCGGATACGCTCCTACAGCGTGATTGAGAACTGCACGCTGGGAAATGACGTGCTGATCCGGCAGAGTTGCGTGCTGGCTGACAGCACCGTTGCAGATGGCGCGCGAATCGGTCCCTTTGCACATCTTCGTCCCGGCAGCGAGATCGGGCAGGACGCGCACGTGGGCAACTTCGTGGAGACCAAGAAAGCGAAACTCGGCAAGGGAGCGAAGGCGAACCACCTCACTTATCTTGGAGACGCCGAGATCGGTGCGGGCTCGAACATCGGGGCCGGCGTGATCACCTGCAACTACGACGGAGTCAACAAGCATCAGACTCGGATCGGCCAGGGAGCTTTCGTCGGCAGCGATTCTACTTTGGTGGCGCCGGTCGCGATCGGCGATGGAGCCTACGTCGGGGCGGGGTCGTGCATCACGCGGGATGTGCCTTCGGGCGCCTTAGCAGTGGCACGGGCGAGGCAGACCACGAAGGAAGGGTGGGTGACGGCACGGCAGGCACGGAGAGACGAAAAGAAGGATTGAGAGCTGCACTCTCTGGGACATGCAATGGGTTCAGGGCAGCACAAGTGATCGCAAGAAGTGTCCTGAACCAGTACACAATCCGCTGCAGAGCTATACCACTTTAGTACTTTGGTACTTGACCAACAAGGGCTTGCACCACCGCCGGGGTAAGCGTACTTTCTTGATACGTTCTTAGGGGTCCCGTTTTGCGCTGTTCCGGATCGATACAGCAGGACTGCCGCTATGTTCCTCAAATTGCGTACCAGCGGGGTGGTGAGCCGGAGCATCTGAACCGCGTGGGGCTTGGAGACGATGAAGTTCTCTGAAGCGTAAGAGCGCCGTATTCATCAATTTGTGAGACTGCACGTGCCTATAATGAGATTGCCCCGCCGACGTTGGACTGAGCACTGGCGGGAAACCGGGAAGGATAAAGGGTTGACGCCAAAGGCGCAGCAGCAGGCCTCCCAGCCGGCGATCGTACCGAGCACAGAGTCGCGGCCGAAGAGGAACGCGCGAACAGCAGCCCGCATCCTGGTAGTCGATGACGAGGCGCACGTTCGATCGATGATTGCGGCCACGCTCGAGCGTCAGGGTTACGAAGTAATTCTGGCTTCAGGGGGCCGCGAGGCCATGGACGCCGTCGAGAAGGAATCGTTCGAACTCATCCTTACCGACATTGTGATGCAGGACGGCAACGGACTGGCTCTGCTGGAGCAGATTCACGCCGAGACCCCGAATCTACCCGTCATCATGGTCACGGCAATTCACGACATCAGTGTTGCCATCGACTCCATGCGCCGCGGTGCGTATGACTACGTGCTTAAGCCTTTCGAACGCGAGCACCTGATGGCCACTGTGCAGAGGGCACTTGAGCATCGGCAGGCTCTTCAGGAGAGCCGGACATACCAGCAGAATCTCGAGCAGGTCGTCCGGGCGCGCACGGAGATGCTTCGCCAGGCCATGGAGGATCTGGAGCATTCATACGACGTCACGCTTGAAGCTCTGGGCGACGCACTCGATCTGAAGGACTCCGAAACGGAAGGCCACTCGAAGCGCGTCACGGCATACACGATCGCTCTGGCCCGTGCCATGGGCATCTCACCAGCAGAAATCAAGGTGATTGCGCGGGGAGCGTTCCTCCACGACATTGGCAAGATGGCAATCCCGGACTATATCCTGCGCAAGCCGGGCAAGCTGACCGCTGAAGAACAAGCGGTCATGCGCGAGCACTGCGCGCGGGGATATCAGATGTTGCGCAAGATCCCTTTTCTCGCCGAGGCTGCTGAAATCGTATTCACACATCAGGAGCACTATGACGGCAGCGGTTATCCCAGCGCGCTGAAAGGATCTGCGATCCCCATCGGAGCACGCATATTCTGCGTGGCCGATACGCTGGATGCCATTACAAGTGACAGGCCTTATCGTCAGGCCCGTACGTTCGATGCGGCGCGGGAAGAGATCATTCGCTGTTCAGGGACGCAGTTCGATCCAGCGGTGGTGGAAGTCTATCTGAAGATTCCCAACGAGCTCTGGCTTGAACTGCGGTCTGAGATCACGGGGCAGAACCACCGCTTCTCTACGTTCGACCTGCAGCATCCGCTGAGCCCGCCCAAGAAAGAGAATCCGGACGATCCGGAAGCCTCATTACCAGTCGCACGCTAAAGCCCTCCGATCAGGAACCAGCCTGCTGAGATTGGCCCTCGCCTTCCTGGCGGAATGACCGCGGAAGCTCTTCCTCATTGAACTCAACGCCTGAGGCTGACAACTCCCGTGCGGTCCTTTCGAGCGATGCTCTCTTTGTCATGAAGGTGTGCTCCGCCTGAAGTCGATCTTCCTCAGACTCGAAAGCGCCGTACTTTCGCAGATCGGCCAGCTTGCGATCGTACAGGTCGATCTCCTGATGAAGTGATCTCAAAAAGTATTTGTCGCGGGGCACAACAGCAGATTTCTTCATGATGAAACTCCTCGATGGGGGATGAGAAAGGGAGGAATGAAAAGGGCGGTCTTTAACGACCGCCCAGATCGGAGTGACTTATTTCTACGGCTTAGGCGGGGCGAACGTTCTCAGCCTGCCAGCCCTTGGGGCCCTTCACGACGTCGAAGGTCACGGGCTGACCTTCCTGGAGGCTGCGGAAGCCATTCGACTGAATTGCGGAGAAGTGCACAAACACATCTTCGCCATTCGGGCGGCTCAGAAAGCCGAAGCCCTTCGCGTCATTAAACCACTTAACTGTTCCCTGTTCCATTTGTACTTGTTCCTTGAGATTGGTGTACCGCCGAACACAATTTGGAATCGATTGCGTGTAGCGGCGTGCGGAACAAGCAAGAAAGACCAGATCGGATTCTTCGATCTAGTCGATTATAACACGATGTGAGACCTGGGCTGCGGTGAGGCGCAGCCCTAACACTCTGAAACAGATAGGCGCACTGCAGGTGTGATCAAGGGACGATCAGAAGGGTATCGATCAGCGGTGGTGGCGTAATTTCAGGAAGTTTGTCGATCAGCTGCGGACTCTTCGCCATTTCTACGAACACTTTGTTGATCGTGTCTTCGGTCCTCGTGGAGTCGATATGAAGCTTGCGGACCGCCCGCATGACCGCTGAAGCCAGAAGAAAGCGGTTATGAACCTGTAATCCGGCAGAGTAAACCAGATCAGAACGCATGTTCCCTCGTTTCCCGATGTGCGCTTGGGCGTTGTGGAGCGTTTGCTACCGAGCCATTCGACTTCTGGAACTGGTGGACGTCAGCGAAATGCGATGTTTACTGCTGACTGGCGCCGAGAAGACCGAGGAGAAAAAACGGGAGAGTTGATCCCTGATGACAGCATACGCCACTGGAGAGCGTTCTGATAAACAGCCGCCGCACTCGCGGGTAACTCTGAGGTCAATTCAGCAATTCGGCATCGGAGTATGCTTAGTTCTGGTCGGGAAACAGAGCCATGAATGAAGAAGCATCCATTCCTGAAAACCGGGAGCCTGAGCAGGAGATCGGCCAGCAAAATGTGGCCGCAGATCGCACCATACCCGAACCAGAGGTGAGCATAGAGGCCAAGCCGGGTGGTGCAGACGGCGATACAGACGCCAGCGGCATGATTTCTCCGGCTCTGATGGTTGAAGGCCCCGCTGAGGAGAATCAACTGCCGTCTCTTCCCTTTCCTGTTGTGGCTTTCGGCGCTTCTGCGGGAGGGCTTCAGGCGTTCCGGGAAGTTCTGGAGAATCTGAATCCCGAGACGGGCATGGCTTTCGTCCTCGTGACGCATTTGGCCCCGGACCTAAGAAGCTTTCTGACGGAGATCGTTGAGCGGTATACCAAAATGCCCGTTTCGAACATCGAAGACGGCGTGCGGCCCGAGCCCAACCATCTTTATGTGCTGCTGCCCAATCAATTTGCAACGTTGCGCCACGGCTCTTTCCGCGGTGCCCCGCCTCCTGAGGGTGAACGGTTTCCGAAGACGATCGATCACTTCTTCTATTCGCTGGCGGCAGATCAGAAGAACCGCGCGATCGGAGTAGTGCTCTCCGGGGCTGACGGGGACGGCGCTCTGGGCTTAAAGACGATCAAGGGAGAGGGAGGCATTGCGCTGGTGCAGAGCCCGGAGACGGCAATGCAAAGCGGAATGCCGCTCAACTCCATTGCCGCCGACCATGTTGACCTGGTGATACCGCCCGCTGAAATCGCGGTGGAGCTCGGAAGGCTGGCCTATCAGTTCCGCCGGCCCGAGGTGCGTTCGCTGGATGACGGCATCATTTCGGCTGACGAGGAACATTCATACTCGAAGATACTTCAGTTGCTGCGCTCGTTTTCAGGACTCGATCTACGTCAGTTCAAGCCGGAGACGGTCAGGCGGCGCATCGGGCGTAGGATGCTCCTGCTTCATGAGGATCATCTGGGCCAGTACGCGCGCTTCCTGCAGACAAGAACAGATGAGCTGAAAGCGCTGCAGCAAGACGTGCTGATCAACGTTACGCGGTTCTTTCGCGATCCGGGATTCTGGGATTCGCTCAGGACGACCGTGCTGCCGACGTTGATGCAGGATCGGGCTCCACAACGGCCCATTCGCGTGTGGTGCGCTGGTTGTTCGACAGGAGAAGAGGCTTACTCGCTGGCCATCACTATTCTTGAATACCTGTCGCACAACGATCTGGATGCGCCGCTTCAGATCTTTGGCACCGACGCGAGCGAAAGCTCCATCGAAACAGCGCGCCATGCCACGTACTCCGAAGCCATTACAGGAGAGGTCTCGGCGGAGCACTTGCGCCGCTATTTCGTGAAGGTCGGCCGGGGCTACCAGGTCTCAAAGCGCGTGCGCGACGCGTGCATCTTTGCTCGCCAGAACCTGGCAAGCGATCCGCCGTTTTCCCATCTGGACATCTTGAGTTGCCGCAACGTGATGATTTACTTCAAGCAGCCGTTGCAGCGGCAGGTGATGCTCACGTTCCACTATGCGCTGGACCCGGGCGGCTACATGCTGCTGGGAATGTCAGAGGGCCTGCGCGACCACGGAGAGGCATTTGCCGCTGTCGATCGCAAACACAAGATCTACATGAAGACGGGCAACGCTCTGCCCTATACCTACGAGCCGGTTCGAAACTACTCTATCCGCGCGCTGGATGTTCCCCGCGGCACGCTCCCGGAGGGAGAACAAAGCCACTGGCCGGAGTTGGAGTTGCAGCGCGCGGCGGACCGCATGGTGCTGGCGCGATTCGGCCCTCCAGGGCTGGTGGTAGACGAGCGCATGAACGTGCTGCAGTCGCGGGGGCTGACGGCGCCCTACATGCAGATCACGCCGGGGAATGTGAGCTGGAATCTGCTGCGCGTCCTGAAAGAGGACCTGGTGAGCACGACGCGCGATGTGTTGAAGCGCGCGATTCAGGAGAACGTACCGGCGTCCACAGTCGGGCGATTTTTTGACGAGCAGAAGAACGAACAGAAGGTCAAGACGGACGCGTGGCCCATTTCGGGTCGGGCGATCCGCCGGCGTGGTTCCCGGATCCTTTTCCAAACCCTGGGCGGCG
>Ga0105240_10004662_pt1 | contig 20748 bp, 13 predicted proteins | sample KBSC54metaG_FD_80426 | JGI IMG/M metagenome (GOLD analysis project Ga0105240, IMG submission 80426) | Corn rhizosphere microbial communities from Kellogg Biological Station, Michigan, USA - KBS C5-4 metaG | ecosystem: Host-associated > Plants > Roots > Rhizosphere > Soil | place: Michigan, USA... | reverse complement strand
GATCAGCCCGTTGCGGACGATCTCCGCCGCCTTGTGGAAGATGGGACTCGAGCGCTGCCATGAGCCCATCTGCCAGACGATGTTGTTCTCCTTGACCGCGCGAACGATGGACTGCTGCTCGGCGATAGAGTGCGCCAGCGGCTTTTCCGAGTAGATGTCCTTTTTGCGGCGAGCGGCCTCGGTGGCAACAATCTCATGCCAATGATCGGGAACGGCAATCATCACGGCATCGATCTCCGGACTGGCCAGCAACTCGCGATAGTCGTGGTAGCCCTTGCAGTCGTCGGTGCCATAAGCCTCGTTGATCATCTTGACGGCGGCCTGCAGGTGATTTCGGTCAATATCGCACGCGGCCACTACCTGACAATCTTCCAATGCCAGAAAGGCCTTTGTATTTTCGGGACCCTGCCAGCCCATACCGATGACACCAATGTTGATGCGGTTGTTGGCCGGCGTAGGGCTTTTCGTCGTCTGACCTTTTGCTTGAGCTGAGAGAATCGATGGCAGAACGGCGGAGGCTCCGGCGATTCTCAAAAAATCCCGGCGGCCTACCAGAGTTCTACCTATCTCGACACCAGGGCGGCGAGCCATTCTAGATCCCTTCCTGCTTCTTGTTATTGGTCCTTGCCCATTCTGCCAGATCAGCGCCCGAGGGATCTGCACACGGGATCATTGCGCCGTTCGATTCCGCCGTCCCAAATGTGGCGCCCCCGTACTCGTCCCAATCACAACGCTGGTAGGCACAGGATTTTCTCACTGCAAATCTGCCTCGCGTCAGTTCTTGCTGAAGCAATTGAATTTTGTATACCGCCCTCTATTTCGTCACGGCTCAAGCCCCTCAATGAGTAGTTTGACTGAATGGGCCAACTTAGCACGTCGCGCTAGCCGCCACTAGATCCCCGCTCACTCCGCTCTTAAGGCATCAACTGGATTTACGGAGGCCGCTCTTCGTGCCGGTACGATTGCGGCAATTAGGCCACATACAACCAAACACGCGGATACGAAACCCATCGTCCACGGATCGATCGCGCGGACGCCAAACAATAGCCCATTGAGCAGCCGCCCGCTTACCATTGCCAAGCAAACGCCCATGACAGTCCCTGCGCCCAGCCAGATCAGCTCTGCCTCAGTATCATGCTCACAACGCGTCCACGGTCTGCACCCAGTGCCATTCGGATTCCAATGTCCTGCGTTCTCTGCGTCACCAGATAACTTAGCAGCCCGTACAGCCCCACCACGGTTGTCAGCAGCACTAATCCCCCGAACACAGCGATGACTTGGGCTGCCGATTTCTGCGAGCGAATCGAATCCTCTACCGCCTCGGCCATCGTGCTGCATGCCCCGATTGCCAGATGCGGATTGGCCTTCTGAATTGCCCGCCGTAACTCGGAGATCAGGATATCGGGCGCAATTTCCGTACGCACTGCAACCTGCATGAACCGGCCCAGTAGCGCCGGTAAATCTGCTGGTCCTGGGCAATTTGTGACATGCACAAATAGAATTCTGGCTGGCTCTCTTCGGCCACGCCGTCCTGATGCACGTCTTCGATAACGCCCACAATGGTGGCACTCCGCGGAACATGACCGTAGCGAATCTGCTTGCCAAGTGCATCCTCCGTCCAGATATCGGTTCACAAACGTCTGGTTCACAACCATCACTAGCAAACTCGCGGCGGTGTCTCCATCTGTAAAGAATCGACCGCTGCGGATGCGCACGCTCAACGCATCCATCAGCCCTGGAGTCGCGGCTCGTACCGTGGCATTGCCATCGTGTTTCATCCACTGCGTCGCATACATGCTGGTAATCAGTTCCACGGTAGGAAATGGTGAACATCGCGGTCACTGTTCCTATGCCGAGCACCAGTACCAGCACGGTGAACGCCGCATATCCAGGCGCACGCCGAAATTGCCTTAGGCTAAAACGCGCATCCTCGCCGAAATTGCACAGGAACACAGGTGTCCGTTTCAAAACGGCGACCTCCTGACTTGATCCGAGTGTAATGAGCGGCGAATCCAACGTCTAGATGGCGCATCATCGCCGATGACTCGGAAATGGTCCTCCGAGGTCGGCGAGTGTCCAGAGATTCATGGGGTTCAATATCTAGCTGACCGGCGGCTGATTTTCAACGAGAAGCCGATGAACTCCTCTGCGGGCGTGTGTGGGCCGCCAAGGATTTTGGCAATGTTTCTGCCGGTTATGTAGCAAGTGCACCCTTGATGGGGAACGAATTTTACTCTGTCCGCAGGGTGGTCATGGGATCGGTGGCGGCTGCTCTTCGCGCGGGTATGTAGGACGCGAGCAGCGCGATGAAGAGGACGAGGAGGACGACGGCGGTCATGACGACCGGATCGGTGGGGCTCACCTGGTAGACCAATCCCCGGACAACACGACTCAGGCTCAAGGCGAGGATGACGCCGATGAGGGTTCCCGGAATCGCGAGCCTCGCGCTGTGCCCCAGCACCATTCGCAACAGATCGCCGCGCTGAGCGCCGAGGGCAACGCGCAGGCCGAATTCCGATGCTCTCTGGCCGACGGTGTAGGAAATTACACCGTACGCGCCGATTGCCGCCAACATGATGGCGAGTCCGGCGAACAATCCAACCAGTGCAAAGGTGAATCGCGGAGTTGAAACTGCGGAATCTGTGATCTGGTCCATGAGCTTAATGTCGGCGACAGCCAATTCGGGGTCGAGTTGATGCACGGTTCCACGCAACGAATCGATGGCCTGTTTCGGATCCGACTGGGTGCGCATTGCAATCAACATGTCGAAGTCAGGAGACTGGTACTCCGGGTACCAGAAGGCGGCCTCTGTGCCGGGACTGTTCGGATGATCCTTGACGTCGCCGACAACGCCAACCACCGTGGTCCAATCTGAGTCCTTCTTGGGGTCATCGGAAAAACTCAATCGTTTGCCGGTCGGATCTTCATTTGGCCAGTAGTGCTTTGCCATTGTCTGATTGATGACGAAGGCATTTTTCGCGCCATCTTTGTCCCCGTCGTTGAATGCGCGTCCGGCCAGCAGCGGAATGCCCATGGCTCTGAAGTAGCCGGGAGTGGCCGCGTGATAGCGTGCGTGAAATTCCTCTCCGGGCTGCGGTGTCTTGTCCTCGATCCGGAAACCGCCGGCGTTCTCGTCGTAGCCAGTCCACGGCAGATCGCTGCCTGCGCCCGCGCTCTCGACGCCCGGCAGGGCATTCAATGAGGACATCAACCGGGTATAGAAGAAAGTTCTATCCTTGTTGGCCTTGTATTTCTCATGCGGCAGCGAGACGCTGGCGGTGAGAAGGTGATCTTGTTTGAATCCGGGATCGAGGTGGACCAGGTTGAGGAATGTCCGCAGCATCAGACCTGCCGCGATCAACAGCACCGATGCGAGCCCAACCTCGGCCATGACCAGTGCGCTCCTGAGCCGGTTCTGATGCTTCCCTGCAGTTGTTCCGCGGGACGCCTTCTGCAATCCATCCTTGGGGTCAGTGCGCGAGGCCTGCATCGCGGGCGCAAGTCCGAACAGTATTCCCGTCGCCATGCTGATCCCGAAAGTGAAGAGCAGCACGGGCCAGCTTATGTGAATGTCGTTGGCACGTGGGAAGTCAGCAGGAAGCAATAATACGAGCGCGCGGACACCACCGAAGGCGAGGAGCAGACCAACCGCTCCGCCGAAGCAGGAAAGGAGCAGGCTCTCGGTCAGCAGTTGCCGTATGATCCGCAAACGTGGCGCGCCCATCGCGAGCCGAACTGCGATCTCGCGTTGCCGGGCTGACGCGCGCGCCATCAAAAGATTGGCGGCATTTGCGCAAGCGATGAGAAGCACGATTCCTACGGCTCCCAGCAGCACCAGCAACATCTGCCGGCTCGCCCCCACAACCTCGGAGTAAAGCGGGATAACCAGAACCTTCCAGCCATTGTTGTTTGAGTGCTCGCGCCCGATCTGCGCCATGATCGCATTCATTTCGGCGAGTGCACGATCGGCAGTTACCCCGGGCTTTAAACGGCCGATGCCCTCGATGAAATGCGAACCACGCTGGCTGGAGTTTCCCGCAAACGAGAAGGGCCACCAGACGTCGACGCTTTCGCCGTATGCGACGGAGTGGTATTCGTTGCCGGGATGCTCGGTTCCGGCCGGCATGACGCCGATGACTGTGAAGGGCTGCATGTTCATCGTGATCTTGCGGCCGACGATGCCGGGATCAGCGCCGAAGCGTGCGCGCCATAAGCGATCGCTGATGACGACCTGCAAACCATTGCCGGGAATCTCGGCCTGAAAGTCGAACTCGCGTCCCAGTTCTGGATGCAGTCCGAGCACGCGGAAATATCCGGAGGTGATTCCAAACCCGTTGAGCTTGACAGGTTCGCCCTCGCCCGAGAGCTGGGCATCTCCGCGCGTGAAGGCTGCGATCGCTTCGAACGAGCGATTTCTCGCTCTGAAATCCAGGAAGTCCCAGGGGTTCAGGGGGAACTTAGGATACTCGTGGCTGGAGAGGAAGATCCTGACCAACTGCTCCGGCTCAGGATAGGGCAGGCGCTTGAGGAGTACACCATTGATGACGCTGAATATCGCGCTGTTGGCTCCGATGCTCAGGGCTAAGGTGAGGATCATGACGATCGAGAAGGTAGGATTGCCGATGAGTTGGCGGACTGCATACTTCGCGTCATCCAACGTCAACTCGATAAAGCTGGTGCCGCGCGCTTCGCGACAATCCTCTTTTGCCTGTTCGTGTGCGCCGAATGCCATTCTCGCTGTCCTCCTGGCTTCTTCTTCCGACATGCCGCGGGCGATGAGCTTCTGGACTTCGCGGTCGAAATGGAAGCGCAACTCTTCGTCAAGTTCGGTTTCGACTTCGCGGTGGCGGAACAATGCGCGGGCGCGATATCGCAGATCGTCGAGCATTCAATTACGCTCCTTCCAGCACCTGTTCGACAGCGACGGAAAGTTTCCGCCATGCCTCGGCTTCTGCTTCCAGCTGCTTTTGCCCGCTACGCGTAAGTTCGTAGTACTTGGCACGGCGGTTGTTGTCGGATGAGCCCCAACGCGCCTTTATCCAGCCGCGCCGTTCGAGTCGATGGAGAGCTGGGTAGAGCGAGCCCTGCCGAATGCTCAACACCTCGCTCGATACCTGTTGGACGCGCTCCGATATTGCCCAGCCATGCTGAGGTCCGGTAAGAAGTGTTCGCAGAATCAGCAGGTCAACGGTTCCCTGAGGTAGCTCGATACGGCCAGTCAATGTCTTCCCCTTTTACTTCGACACGAGCATAAGCTTTGCTGTTGTCGAAGTGCAAGGGAAGGCGAAGGATTTGTGACGAGCGGCCCGCGCAGCGGGGGGAAGAAATCAGGCTATGGTTATGGCGGCTACTTCATAGTCCTTGATCTTGGGGATGGTGAATCGCAGCACTCCAGCATCGGCGACGAATGGGATCGTTCGCTCGGCCTCAAGAAGCTGAACGGATTTGACGCGTACGCCTGACGGAAGCTTCATTCTTATTGTTTGCGGACCGAGTGGATACACCGACCGCAGCCAGCCATGATGGGTGTTGGGATTGGTGTAGTTGAGCAAGTGAACGGCATATCCGGGTTCTGTTTCCCAACAGAACATCTCGATCAGGCCATCTCCGTCGATGCTCACGACGCGCTCATCGTGCGTGAGCCAGTTAATGGTGTTGTGCATGAGGCGGAGCAGATCGCCGTGGCCGGTGAGCCAATACGTGCGTTCGATGTCGCCGGAGAAGTAGGCTGTGCGGCTTGAGCCGAGATCGCGCAGACCAACCGCTGGCTCGTCTGTGTGAGAGAGGGGCGGGTAGGCGAGCTCTGGTGGATAGCGGACGAAGCCGGGGACAACGGTGAGAAGTGGATCTTTAGTGGGTTTGAGTGGGATGCGGTTCTGGGCGCCAGGGATCCAGTTGGTGCCGGCAAATCCATTCGTGATGGGATGGTGCTGGGCAGCAGTCGGGTTTTCGATACGGGCGTAGTACGCGTTGCCATTCGTGCCGATTGCTTCGCCGGCTTTGCTGGTGCCGAGCAGATCGGCAAGTCCGAAATTTTCCTGGCGATTGAGATTTTCGTCGTAGAGGCTGGTTTCGAAACTAGCCATCAGCGAGCCGCCAGCTTTGACAAAGTCACGGAGTTGGTCGCACTGGTGATCACTGAGCATCGCAATGTTGGGGAGGATCAGCAGGCGATACTTTGAGAGCCGATCTGCATCGAGGCGATCTTCGTGCACGTAGTCGAACGCATACCGTCCTTGAAGCAGCGCGTCATAGGTACCCTGCGTCGTCTCGTGCATATATGCGCGTGAGTGTACGGTGGCCGGGCCGGGGTAGAGGAGCTGCGTGCTTTGGCCGATCACCACTCCGATATTCGCGATCGATCGCCGCGTTTTGAAGTGGGCGTCGTGCCGGGCTGTCCAGCGAAAATACTCCTCACCGACTTTCTGCCAGCGCCGGTCCTCACAGAAGCCGTTCTCTGATCCGACGAAGTGGAAGTACGGTCTCATGCCGCTGGCGGAGGTCTGAGCCATCCACATACGCGCTTCGTCGGCGTTCTTCGAGGCATTGCGCCAGCCGACCACACCGGTTGAATACGCAGCGGTCACATTCGCGGCTACTTTGCCGTCGAGCACGGCGTTGCATACGCGTCCCTGAAGGCTGCATCCCCAGATTGAAGGCTCGTCGTAGGTGCGTCCCTGGTTGTCGGCCTGAAACCACTGGACGGTTTTGCCAAGGCGATCGAGATTCGGCCCACCGCGCACGTTTCCGCCGGAGTTCGCGAAGAAGAAGCTGTCGGGCTTTTTCTCTTTGGCGATGGCGTCGTACTTCTGCCATATCTCGAATACGCGGTCGTTGAAGGCGCGCCAGTATGCGGGCGTGCCGGATGGAGGCAGCTTGCTGCAGATGGCGCAATGGCAGTCGGGCAGGCTGCCCAATGGCGGCCAGCCGTTGGCGTAGAAGCAGTCCACGTCGTAGAGCGAATTGATTTCGCGAATGATGGCCGGCATGTAGTCGTCCATGTAGGTCGAGAACATGCATGTCTTGAAGAGGCGCGGTTCTTCTCCGCTGAACTGGACGGAGCCGTCTTTGTGGCGCATGGCCCACTCGGGATGAGCCTCGAGCGCGTCGCCCCAGTTGAGGTCGGGGCTCATCCGAGCAACGACGCGCATGCCGCGCTTCCTTGCCGCAGCTACGCACTCGCCGAAGAAGTCGCGCCCGTTAAGGAATTTCCCGTGGCGGTGAAATTTGACCTTCGAGGGATAGAAGGCGAGGATGCCGGTCACGCTGATGAAGACGACGTCCGCCTGTGCACTATGCCAGTAGTCGGCCCATTCATCGATGTTCATGACGGCGGGATCGTGCTCGGTCATGTTGCTTTGGCCGACACGACGAACTCGTTGTTGCCAGGGCTGGCTTGAGGGGTCGAGAGGAGCCAGCCTTTTCGGCAAAGCGACAAGCTTAGGGGTCGCGCCAACGAGACCGGCTTCGACGAGATCTTCCGTTGAAGGAGTCTCGATGGCATCGAGCTTGTTGATGGCTGCAGAAACCGGAATGGCCGCGGCGCCGGTCTTCAGGCCCGTCTTGAGAAAGGTGCGACGGTTCAGCATGAGGGCTCCCCGTATCAATTGTCTTCGGAGGAAGTGTAATTGCTGCGAACTGATGACGCGAATCGGAACGCTGGCGCCGGGCTCATTCTCGACCTGGACCAGGATCACGATTCGCTGCGAGTATACCGCTCGATAACTCCAGATCTTGCAGCCGCGATTACACTGAGTTGAAACGGAGTTAACAAACCTCGCATGGACAAATTTGTTATTCGCGGCGGGAATCCGCTGGTCGGGACAGTTCGCATATCGGGCGCAAAGAACTCTGCTCTTCCCTGCATGGCGGCAGCCATTCTTACCGAGGAAGAAGTCGCTCTCGAGAACATTCCCGATGTTCGCGATATTGAAACCGAGCGCAAGCTCCTGGTTGCGATGGGCGCGGAGGTGGAGCTTGGGGCCGGCAGCGCAGACCACCGTACGCGCATTAACTTTCGAACCCTGTCGAATCCAGAGGCGAAATACGAGATCGTCAAGACGATGCGAGCCAGTTCACTGGTGCTCGGGCCGCTGGTGGCGCGCGCTGGTATGGCACGGGTAGCAATGCCGGGTGGATGCGCGATCGGCGGGCGGCCGATCGACCTGCACATCAAGGGTCTGGAAAAGATGGGTGCAACGATCGCTCAGGAGCACGGATACCTGGAAGCGCGGGCCGACAAGCTGAAAGGGGCGCACATTGTCTTCGACAAGATCACGGTGACTGGGACTGAGGATCTGCTGATGGCAGCAGTGTTGGCGGAGGGCGAAACTCTCATGGAGAATTGCGCACGGGAGCCGGAGGTCTGCGACCTGGCTGCGCTGCTGACGGCGATGGGCGCGAAGATTGGGGGCGTAGGGACGTCGACCATTCGTGTCCAGGGGGTGACCAGCCTTGGCGCGGCACATTATCGAATCAATCCCGATCGCATCGAGGCAGGGACGTTTCTCATCGCTGGAGCGATTACGGGAGGCGACATCACTGTGGCCGACTGCAATCCCGATCATCTGGGAGCGGTGATTTCGAAACTAGGCGAAGCCGGTGCGATCGTTGAGATTCAGGGAGCTAATGCTGTGCGTGTGCGCAGCAGTGGCAAGCTCAGGGCGGCTGATATTTCGACCGAAGAGTATCCGGGGTTCCCAACGGACATGCAGGCGCAGTACATGGCTCTTGCCACCCAGGCTGATGGCGTGAGTGTCATCAAGGAGAATATTTTCGAAAATCGGTTCATGCATGTGCAGGAGTTGGTTCGCATGGGCGCAAACATCAAGGTCGACGGCCGCACGGCGACGGTCCGCGGTGCAGCCCAACTGTCAGCTGCCGCGGTGATGTGCTCGGACTTGCGCGCGTCGGCCTCTCTTGTTCTGGCTGCGCTGGTTGCCGATGGCGAATCGATTCTTGATCGCGTGTACCACATGGATCGCGGATATGAGCGCATCGAACAGAAGCTTGAGAGCGTGGGAGCGCAGATCCGGCGGATGGGCAATGTCTTTGGTTGATGTCGAGTTGATTTTGGCATGAATAGATTGAAGAGTGATGATGCAGAAGCTTGCCCAAATCTTTGACGGCTGGAATGGATACCAGGAGAGCCTTTTGAGGGCTGTGGTTCCATTGACGAAAGAGCAGCTTGCCTTCAAGGCAGGCCAGGATATGCGATCGATGGGCCAGTTGATCCGGCACATTGCTTTGGGGCGAATCACCTGGCTGGCTCGGATTGAGCCGCTCGGGATTGATGAAGCTGTTGCTCGCGTGCTTCGCTGGTTTACCGATGGCGACGGTAATCGGCATGTTGATGAAGAGGCGGTGTCTTGCGGAGATTCGCAGGTCCTGGCGGAGTGGCTCGCTGCGTCGTGGAGTCCTATTGAGCGATCTCTCGATTCCTGGACGGTCGACGATCTCTTGCGGTCGTACCCGTATCGATTTCGTGGAACTGATTATCTGATCTCTCGCCAGTGGGTGCTGTGGCGTATTCTGTCGCACGACATCCATCATGGAGGGCAGCTTGCGCTGCTGCTTGCGATGCAGGGAGTGCCCGCGTTTGAACTGCGCGCCCTCGGCGGGCATCTTACGGAACCGCCTCTTCTCCAATCGAACTGATCTCCCCAGGCCCGCTCACCCGGAGTTGTGACTCTGGTCACGGCCATGCGAAAACGCTGGCGCTACCATCTTCGGCTAACGTGCGGGTTGCTGCGGCCTGCTCATTCTCCTTCCGCACTCAGACATTTGAATGAACGGCTCGAAAGGAGATATGTCCCATGAATCGCAACGGCAAAAAGATTGTCATCATCGGCGGAGGTATCGCGGGGCTGAGCGCGGCGGTTTACGCGCTGAAGTGCGGATACGAAGTCGAGGTGCTCGAGATGCACGATATGGCGGGCGGTCTTGCCATGAGCTGGCGCCGCGGCGCGTACACGTTCGAGACCTGCCTGCACTGGCTGATTGGTTCGAAGCCTGGCGGCGAATTCAACAAGGTGTGGAAGGAACTCGTCGATCTCGATAGGCTCACGTTCGTGAACCCGCATGAATTTGTACGGATCGTGAACGAAGACGGTGACAGCCTGCGAATTTATACCAACGTGGACATGCTCGAAGCCGAGCTGCTGAGGCGCGCGCCCGACGACCTTGCAGCGATTCGAAATTTCATTCATGCCGTTCGAACGCTGGGCAAGTTTCGATTCCTCGAACCATCGGGCGGGATCGCAGAGAACTGGCTCAATATGCTTCGCGATATACCTGTCATGCCGCTCTTGATGAAGCTGGGAAAAATGAGTGGGAGTGAATATGGCGCCCGCTTCGCCGATCCTCTTTTGAGGAGTTTCTTCTCAACCGGGGATATGGGTAAGCTCACGGCAATTGCGATGGTGCTTTCACTGGCCTGGATGAACGAGCAAGACGCAGGCTATTGCATTGGCGGCTCTCAAGCGCTGATTCGCTTGTTTGAGGGAAAGATTGCAGAACTGGGCGGCGCAGTTCGTTTCAATGCAAGAGTGGAGCGAATCCTTGTAGATCAGGACCGTGCGGTCGGCGTTCAGCTGAGCAGTGGCGAGGCGATAGCAGCGGATTGGGTGATCTCCGCTGCCGACGGCCATGCGACGATCTACGACATGCTTGGAGGGCGCTACGTCGACGACGCAATCCGAAAGATTTACGCCGAGTCGGAGACTTTTGCTTCCTACCTGCAGGTTTCTCTGGGCATTGCATCGGATTTGAGCGATCAGCCGGCGATGTTGACGCGTGTTCTTCGCTCGCCGATCACGGTCGACCCGGCGACAGAACTCAGAAATATCGGGTTCCGCTTCTTCCACTTCGATCGGACCTTCGCGCCTGCCGGCAAGACAGCAGTTACCTCAATTCTTCCCACGCGCAATCACGAGTACTGGGTGAGTTTGAGGGATCAGAATCAACGGCGTTACAGGGCGGAGAAGGCGCGGGTGGCAGAAGTGGTTGTCGGAGTTCTCGAGGGACATTTGCCGGGGATACGCAAGGCCATCGAGGTGATCGACGTTTCAACGCCCGCCACGGTCATCCGGTACACAGGAAACTGGAAAGGCTCTCAGGAAGGCTGGCTGATGTTGCCTGGAGCCGGGATCAAGCCGTTTCCGAACACTCTTCCGAACCTGGACCGCTTTTTCCTGATCGGCCAGTGGATTATGCCCGGAGGAGGCCTGCCATCCGGACCGATGACTGCCCGTCCGGCTATCAAGTCCATCTGTAAGCGGGACCATGTGCCGTTTGAGATTGAGCCGGAAGTGCATAAGCCGGAGCCGGCGGCGGTGTAACCCTTAGCCGCAACGTTCAGACAACCGGGTCTGGCTTGTAGCCGGCAGCTCATAGCCGCCTGGCTCGGAGATGCGGAGAGGAAGTCGGGAACAATTCGGGGCGCTGCGGCGTAGTTAGGTGCATGAGAGTTCCTGTCGCTATTGCAGGCGCGGTCTTGTGCAGCGCTCTTGCCGGATCTGCGGAGACCGCGGTCACCTGCGATCAGACCCTGACCGTCCCCCTGCATGCCCGGTCCATGCTGAGTATCGAATCGCGCCCGGCTGGTCTTGAGATCGTTGGAACGGACGACGAGACGATTCACGTCACTTGCGATACGCGTAACAGTGACGAGGGGAACGCCAGCCGGATACGCCTGCGGTTCTCACCCAACGCGACCGGGGGGAAACTCGCGATCGTGGGCGAGCATCTGAGGCATGGAAATGGGGCCCAGATCCGAATCGAAATCCCGAAGAAGACGAGCCTGATGATCCGGATGCCTGCGGGCGAGGTCAAGATCGAACAAATTTCCGGCGACAAGGACATTGCCATCTGGGCGGGCCAGATCACCATATCGAATCACAACTGGAACTACCGCACGGTTAATGCATCAGTCAGTATCGGGCAGGTCAATGCACCGATGTACGACGCGAGCAAGGGAGGTTTCTTCCGCGGTATTGAGAAATCGACCCAGGGTGGCGAGTACCGGCTTCGCGCGCATGTGACGACGGGCCAGATCGATCTGCAGGGAAAGAGAGTAACTACGGGTCAGCAGCCGCAACCGGATTAAGTTCAGCGCCTCGGCGATGGGAATAGGAGAGTTCGGGAGACGGTGTCTACCCTATCGCCAGCTTACGGCCAGATGCCACCTGAGATTGTATTTCTGCGTCTTTGCCAGGACCGTCTCGTATTCGGTCAGTTCCAGCAGTAACGGCTGTGTTTCTGATCCGAACGAAACGGATGATTCTGAGAGGAAACTGATGAAGGCCCGTACCGTTCCCAAACCCTGGGCGGGGTCAAACCATTGCGGTTCGGGCAGATGGTGAGCCCACTCCGGATCGCCGGCGCCTTGCTCGAGAAGCACACACATCGAGTTCTCATCGGCGGAGAAGTATTGCAGGAGCGGAGGAACGCCTAGCGACTCCGCGAGCCTTTCCAGGGCATCTTCATTGCGTGCAAGGGCATGGCCATTGACGAAGATGTCAAAACCGGGGTCTTCCCCTTCCACCACGATGTATAAGCTCGCCGACATATCCTTACTAATTAGAGACCAGTTTCCCTCAGGTTTTGCAAAGGTTCAATGATTTCCTGGCGGATGCAAGATTACGCAAGTTTGATATGTACCCGGTTCGCTATACAACAAAAGGGTAAGCATCTGGAGTCAAAATCAGAAACGCAACTAGAATGAAAGACACCATCTTGTTGTGTCGAGGATGATGACTCTTGGTTAATTGGAGCAAGTTACCGGATCTGGCGGCAGTCACCGCACTTACGTGCGCCTTTGCCTCTGTGGCGCGCCGGGGCCAGACCTCTACCTCCCGTCATTGGCTGATGGGGTGGGTCCTGATTGCTGTCCATTTCGCCGCATTCATCTTCCTAAACACTTCGGGATTCTGGGGTATTTTGGCCGCGGATATCGGCATAGCCAGCCTCACGTCGGCCGGCGTGATCTTCATGTGGGCCTCAGTGCCATACCGCATTGAGCGTTCAAGCCAGTGGATGCTCGCTTCCCTTCTCACGACGAACACCTTGTATGTGATTCTGGTAGGGCTGGACCACCCGGCTCCCTGGGCTCTTGACTCGGCCGCCATTCTGTTCGGCGCAGCGCCTCTAGCGATTGCCTTAGGCGCACGCCGCACTTTTACGCATGTCCTTCGTTGGATGGTGGTTGGCCTGTACTGCCTGCTATCGGTGTTCTTGCTTGCATTTCAGCATCGGCCAGGTAACGGTTTAACTCTGGCGGTGAATGCAGTTCTCTTCGCCGTGTACTTCGGGTGCTGTATTCATATCTGGTATAGCTATCGCGGTCGCGGCAGCGCCGGTTCCCTGATCAGCATTGTCGGTTTTCTGGGCTGGGCTGCTGTCTTCGTTCTCGGTCCGTTTGCCGGCGCATTTGCACCAGGTACCCCCATTGACAGCGAGGTCTGGAATCTGCCCAAGTACGTTGTCGCTGTGGGGATGATCCTGCTTCTTCTTGAGGACCAGATCGAGCACAACAAATACCTTGCGTTACACGATGAGCTCACCGGATTGCCAAACCGGCGGCTGTTCCTCGATCGCCTGGCAATATCGCTGGAGCGAGCGCGACGCATGGAGTCGAAGGCCGCACTGCTTGTGATTGACCTGAACCATTTCAAACAAGTCAATGACAGCCTTGGTCATCATGCGGGCGACTTGCTGCTGAAGAAAGTAAGCGAAATGTTCTCAAGCCGGGTGCGCCGCTCGGATACGGTAGCTCGCACGGGCGGCGACGAGTTTTCGCTTATCCTCGAGGAGCCGACGAACCGATCGAACGCGAAACTGGTAGCCAAGTCACTGATGGAGATGTTGCGGGAACCGATGCAGATCGGGGATCACCTCGTGCAGGTGGGCGCAAGCATCGGGGTGTCGGTGTTTCCCGATGACGCTGCGGATATCGAGGCTTTGTGCATCGCAGCAGATCTGCGGATGTACGACACCAAGAACGAATCCCGCGATGCGGCGATTGAGCGGTTACCGGTGCGGTCGGAGCGGGCTCCCGAGGCGCGTGGCGGTGAAAGTGCCGGGTTCAAGATGGCAGCTCACGCACCCAAGGTCTGATCAGGCTTCAGAGAAAAAAGCACAACCGCGGGTCCCTCGGTCCCTTTGGTCGCCCGGGATGACAGTCGGTGTTTTCCGAGACAAAGAAACGCCCGGGGATTTGACCCGGGCGTTTTCTGTTGTGATCGGGATAAGCTGAGGCTTCGAGTTAGGCTCTGCCGCCACCGGGACCCTGTCCGCCGCGACCACCACGGCGACGACGGCGCCTTCGATTATTGTTTGCAGCGGGGCCACCGGGGCCGGCTGAGCCACCAGGGCGAGGTCCGGTAGCCTGTCCTGCTGCGATCGCAACACCATCGGCGCGGTTGAAGTTCGGCTCGTTCTCTTCGTCGATCTCCTCGCCTTCTTCTTCGTCGAAGTCCTCACCGCCCTCGATAAGGATGGTGCTTTGATTTGAGCGAGGCTGCCGTTCGTCGAATTCGTTGCGCGGACGGGATGGCCTGACTGGAGGAGCTTCTTCTGACCGGGTCTCAGTGTCTCCGCTTTCCACGGGAGGACCAGAGGTTGCGGCCAGCTTGGCTTTCTGCTCGCGGATGAGAGCCTTGCGGCTTAGCTTGATGCGGTTGCCTTCGATGGCGAGAACCTTGACCATGACCTGATCGCCTTCGCGCAGCTCGTCCTTCACTTCCTTGACGCGATGTTCGGCGATCTCGGAGATGTGCAGCAGTCCGTCGGTACCCGGGAAGAGCTCGACGAATGCGCCGAATTCCGCGAGACGAACGACTTTGCCGAGATAGACTTTGCCGATCTCCGGGACGGCGGTAATGTTGCCGATGATTTCGAGTGCGCGCTTGAGGCCGTCGGCGTCGCTGGATGAGACGCTGACCTTGCCGGTATCGTCGACGTCGATCTTGGCGCCGGTCTGCTCGACGATGCCACGGATGGTGGCGCCGCCTTTGCCGATGAGGTCGCGAATCTTGTCGGTTGGAATCATCAGGGTCTCGATGCGCGGTGCATATTGCGAACGCTCCGTGCGGGGACCGCTGAGCTCGGCGTCCATCTTGTCGAGGAGGAAGAGACGACCGCGCTTTGCCTGCTCCATGGCTTCCTGGAGGATCTGCCGGGTGAGGCCGCCGATCTTGATGTCCATCTGGAGGGCGGTGATTCCCTTGCGGGTTCCGGCAACCTTGAAGTCCATGTCACCGTAATGGTCTTCTGCACCGGCGATGTCGGTGAGAATGGCGTAATCATCGCCTTCCTTTACAAGGCCCATGGCAACGCCGGCGACTGAGCCGGTGAGGGCGATGCCGGCGTCGAAGAGCGCGAGGCTGGCGCCGCAGACTGAGGCCATTGAAGACGAACCGTTCGACTCAAGGATGTCGGAGACGATGCGGATGGTGTATGGCTGTTCGGATGCGTCGGGCAGAACGGCGGTGATGGCCCGTTCGGCGAGTGCTCCGTGACCCACTTCGCGACGACCGACGCCTGTCATACGTCCTGTTTCACCAACGCTGAAGGGCGGGAAGTTGTAGTGAAGCATGAAGTTTTTCTTCTTCTCGCCTTCGAAGCTCTCTAGACGCTGACCTTCATCAGCAGTGCCGAGGGTTGCAGTCACAAGAGCCTGCGTCTCGCCACGGGTGAAGAGGGCCGAGCCGTGTGTGCGAGGAAGCACACCGGTCTCGATAGAGATGGAACGGATTTCGTCGAAGGCGCGGCGATCGGGACGGATGCGGTCCTTCGTCACCTGCTCACGGAAGGTACGCTCGCGCAGGGTCTCGTAGTAGTGGGCGAGCTTCTTCTTGGCATCGGGTTCGTCGGCAGGGAGACTGCCGTTCAACTCGTCCTTAATCTGCTTAAGAAGAGAGTAGCTTTCGATCTTGCTGTGCGTCTTTGTGTCGAGGGCGTCCTTGAGGCGTTCGCCGACTCTTGACTTGAGGGAGTTGTAGTACTCCTCGTCGAAGACTGGCGCATTGAATCCACGCTTCTGCTTCCCTGCTTTCGAGACAAGCTCTTCGATTGCGGCGCAGATCTTTTTGATTTCTCCGTGACCGAACTCGATGGCCTCGAGGATGACCTCTTCGGTCTCCTCTTTTGCGCCAGACTCGATCATCACGATGCCGTCTTTGTGACCGACGACCATGATGTTCACGGTTGTGTTAGCGCGCTCTTCATAGGTGGGGTTGATGACGAATTCCCCATTCACGCGGCCTACGCGCACGGCGCCGACAGTTGCACCGAATGGAATGTCGGATAAAGCCAGTGCCGCGGCTGCGGCGTTGATGCCGATGACATCGGGATCGTTCTGCTTATCTGCGGAGAAAACCAGCGCGATGATCTGGGTTTCGTTGCGGAAGCCTTCGGGGAACAATGGGCGGATGGGGCGATCGATCTGACGCGCGGTCAGGATCTCTTTTTCGCTGGGCCGGCCTTCACGCTTGATGAAGCCGCCGGGGATGCGGCCGCCGGCGTAGGTGTACTCGCGGTAGTCCACAGTGAGGGGAAAGAAATCGATGCCTTCGCGTGGGTCAGGAGACGCAACCGCGGTGGCCAACACCACGGTCTCGCCCGTGGATACCAGTGCAGCGCCGGAAGCCTGCTTGGCCATGCGTCCGGTCTCAAAGACCAGCCGCTTGCCTCCAGCAAGCTCGACAGTCACTTCTTGTTTAGACATAGTGTCCTCTTTTCATTTTTTCGCTTGGGAAACTTGTTGTATCGGTTGAACCGATTGAGCGCGTCTTCGACTCACGCAGAAACGCCGTCTCGAGCGACAGCTTCGAGGCGGCGTGAGTTGGGGTCTGAAGATGGGCCGCGGCCTGTACAAAGCCGACAGTTCCACACATGACCCGGCAGGATTGAACATCTGCCAGGTACACCATGGCCCCGAGTTCATGATGTGACGGGGCCATGACCAGGATCGGGTCTGGGCGCTTCCGATTCAACGTATGCTTTCTGATTTACTTGCGGATACCGAGCTTTGTGATTACGTCGCGGTAGCGATCGGAATCGTGCGTCTTCAGGTAGTCCAGCAGGCGGCGGCGTTTGCTCACGAGCATCAGCAGACCACGGCGCGATGCGTGATCCTTCTTGTGTGTTTTGAAATGCTCGGTCAGTTCGCCAATCCGCTCACTCAGAATCGCGATCTGGACTTCGGGGGAACCGGTGTCCGTATCGTGGGTGCGGAAGCGTTCGATTAATGAGGTTTTCTTTGCAGTCGCCAGCACGGCGTGGGTTACTCCTCTTGCGTTCTCAGTCCACTCTCAAGTGTCTGGATAGAGATTATCATGAATGACTTGCAGGACGAAACCAGGAGGGTTTCCTCGTAAGTGACAGGATTTGCATGGGTCGGGTCGGCTGTGGGCCCTTCCACGTGCAAACCTAGATAATGTAATCAATGCCCTTCACCATTTCCCATGCGGCTGCTGCGCTTCCCTTTCGCCATACGCGTCTGGTTATGTCAGCCCTGGTATTTGGGTGCGTGGCTCCTGACCTCGAGTACTTTCTGTGGCTGCACCCCCACGGCCATTTCGGTCATACCATCCCGGGTTTGTTCCTCTTCGATCTACCCGCCGCGCTGATTGCGCTGTTGCTGTTTCACCGATATGCCAAGCGGCCCCTCATCGGTTGCCTGCCGATCCATGTGCGCGAACGGCTCCGGAACGGAAGGACTCTGCCGACCGGATCTGTCTCAAGGTTCGCCCTGATTTGCGTGTCGGTCATGGTGGGGGCAGCCACACATCTCATCTGGGACTCGCTGACACACTCCGATTACTGGCTGGGACAACATTGGGCATTTCTTAGAACGACGGTGCATGTACCGCTTTTCGGGCTCCGACCGTGGGCCGGGGTGTTTCAATACATCAGTTCTGCACTTGGACTTGTGGTGATTCTGGTGTGGTTTGTTCAGTGGTATCGAGATACACCGCCAGTGCATATGCAAAAAGATCAAGGCACCTTCTCTCGCGATCGCATCGTAGTTGCGTGCGCGTTTCTTGCTGCTGTTTTGGCGGGCCTGGTGCGCGCAGCGATCCCGGGTCTGCCCAACGGAGTTCATGGCGCGCAGCGCTTCATGACGGATGCGTCGATTACCGGGATCGCGGTCTTCTGTCTTGAGATTCTCGTTTACGGGTTTCTTCACAGCCGGTTTCGGAGCCCCTCGGAACGAGCGTGAAGCCTTCTTGAGGCGAGTAGTTTTGAGCGGTTCGAATACGAATGGCGATGTGGGATAAGATTCGGGCAGGCTAATCCCGCATTCTCGAATGAAACGATTTGCACCTAAGAACAGCACTCGCGCAAATCTCACGCTCACGCTTGTTCTTGGGCTGGCGTCCTATCAGCCGTCCTTGAATTCTCAAGAACCACAGCGAATCCACTTTCGCGATGTCTCCCGGGAAGCGGGCCTCACCGCTGCTCCGCCCTTGCATCTTCAGAAGAAATTTCTGGTGGAGACGATGGGCGGAGGCATCGCACTCTTTGACTGCGATAACGACGGCAAACTGGATATCGTTGTGACAAATGAGTCCAGCGTGGATCGCTACCTGAAGGGCGGCGATGCCATGGTGATGCTCTATCACCAGGACTCCGCGCTTCACTTCTCCGACGCCACGGTTAAGGCCGGACTGAACACCAAAGGGTGGGGCATGGGTGTTGCTGTAGCCGATTACGATAACGACGGTCTACCTGATATCTATGTCACTGGTTATGGACGAAACGTTCTGTATCACAACCTGGGCGGATGCAAGTTCGAGGATGTGACGGAAAAGGCGCATGTCGGAGGCGGCGGCTTCTCAGTGGGTGCGGCGTGGGGTGATTACGATGGCGATGGTCGTCTAGATCTCTTCGTTTCCCGGTACGTCTACACGGATCTCGATCACCTGCCCGGTCCCGGGTCGAAGGGTTTCGGCTACCGTGACGTTCAGATTGAGCAGCCTGTGGGGCACGACGGATACACCGACCTGCTCTATCGCAACCGCGGAGATGGGACGTTCGAAGAAGTGGGCGCCAAAGCTGGAGTGAGCAACCCGGATCATCGGCTAGGAATGGGCGTTGTCTGGGCGGACTATGACAATGATGGCCGGCCCGATCTCTTCGTCGCGAATGATATGTCGGCAAACTATGTCTTCCGCAATAAGCACGATGGAACGTTTGAGGATCTTGGAGTGTCGGCGGCTGTGGCGCTTGGCGAGCGTGGAGAGACGCAGGGAAATATGGCTGCCGACTTTGGCGACGTGGCGCACGACGGCACACTCAGCGTGTTGATCACCCGCTATGCCCACCAGCCATTAAGCTTGTATCACTACAACGGAACTGAGGGCTTTGTGGATGATACGTACGTCTCCGGTCTGGGACACGTCGATCGCAACATGACGCGATGGGGCGGAGGATTTGCTGACTTCGATGATGACGGGTGGAACGACATTCTTGTCGCGAACGGGAATTTCTCTCCGCTGATTGATGCGATTCCGACGGATCCTCGTTACGTTGAACCGATGCTGCTATTCCGCAATAAAGGCAATGCCAGGTTCGCTGATGTATCTGAAGCATCCGGACTCAACCAGAGTGCTTTGCAATCACGCCGTGGAACAGCATTCGGCGACATTGATAACGACGGCAACGTCGATGTGGTCACCTACAACGTGGGAGCGCCGCCGTCGTTGTTTCTGAATGTGACGAAAACTGCGAACCACCGGGCGGAATTTAGGCTTGAGGGAACGAAGAGCAACAAGGCTGCGATTGGGGCTCGGGTCACGGTGGTGACGGCTTCGGCGTCGGGCGAGGTGAAGCGCATCGACGAGCTTCGCGGAGGCGGGAGCTATTTGTCGAGCAACGATCAGCGGTTGCATTTCGGACTGGGGAGCGCGAGCGTGATGAGTCGCGTGTTGATTCGCTGGCCCAGCGGAGTTGTTGAGGAATTGAAGGACGTGCCTGCGGATGCGATCTACTTGGTTGTAGAGGGGCAAGGGATTAAGCGGACTGTGAAGTTCGTTCCAGCTACAAAATGAGCATGGAGTTGGTTATTCGGGCATGTTCGTTTCCACCCAAGCCACGTAAGACGTGGCCTGGATGGGTCACCCAGGCTGTAACCAGATCCAGAATCTGAGTGCTGAAGAAGTCGTATCCCACCCTAAACTGGCCTGACAGCCAATTTCGAATGGGGCACAGCCTTCCATCCAGGCACGGACAGAACCCGCCCTGCGCGGAACGATTCAGTCTGCGCCACGCCAGTAGTTGGCACGGGCGACGATCTTTGCGCCGTAGTCGTCTACGGTGCGCACACGTATGGTATGCAGACCCGGACTCGGATCGGTGGGGCTGAAGGTGATGAGGTAGCGATTCCGGACTTCCTTTGCCGCCTCCATGATGCGTTCCTCGAAGCGGTGGTCGCCAACGAAGGTCATGTACTCCCCTCCGCTCATGATCGCGATCTGCTTGGCCACATTTTTCTTGAAGGCCTGAACGGCCATGACGAGCGTTGAGACCATGCTCATCATGCGGTCCTCGCCGGAATCCTTGACGTCGTGTGCAAACTCGGCCTTGGAGGGAGAGTAGGAGACGCTGAGGACGAGCACATCGGAACGACCGATCTTGGCTACCAGTTGTGCCGGCTTGGTGTGCTTGCTTCCGTGGTCGCGCTGCTCGCTGATGAGCAGGAGCACGCGCCGGAACTGCTTGGGCTGGTCCTCGAGGAGATCGACT
>Ga0105240_10004660_pt1 | contig 20755 bp, 10 predicted proteins | sample KBSC54metaG_FD_80426 | JGI IMG/M metagenome (GOLD analysis project Ga0105240, IMG submission 80426) | Corn rhizosphere microbial communities from Kellogg Biological Station, Michigan, USA - KBS C5-4 metaG | ecosystem: Host-associated > Plants > Roots > Rhizosphere > Soil | place: Michigan, USA... | reverse complement strand
CGCCTGTATTTCCCGGGCCTTAGCCGGGATGCGATCATCGGCCGGAAGCTTTATTTCGATGACTCCGTTGGTACGACGGTCACCGGCATCGTAAAAGACCTGCCTTATCACACGGCGTTCAGTGGTAAGGTATTCATCTCCTGGACAACATTAACCACCACGACCTTAATGTCACCTCAATTGAATAATTGGGGCGGCACTACCTCCAACTCCCAGCTGTTTGTAAAATTGTCACCGGGACGCACTGTCGCACCGCTGGAAGCCGGTATCAACGCCCTCTATCGTAAATACGAGGGCTACGATCCAAAAAGCACCAATAAGACCACCTACCTGCTTCAGCCGTTACGCGATCTGCATTTTAGCCCCATCTATCGCAATTTCTTCGACGGAGACGGGTCCGCATCTAAGTCCACGATCTATGGCCTGCTGATCGTAGCTGCCCTGCTGCTCGCGCTGGCCTCCATCAATTTTATCAATCTCACTACTGCCCAGTCGGTGCGCCGTGCAAAGGAGATCGGTATCCGGAAAACCATCGGCGGTTCCCGCGGGCAGCTAATACTACAATTCTTTGGTGAGACCTTCCTGTTAACGCTGGCGGCGGTCATTCTTTCCGTACTTTTTGCCCCATTGCTGTTCAAAGTATTTGCCGACTTTATCCCGAAAGATCTGCAGGTCGATAATCTCATGCAACCCAACATCCTGATCTTTTCATTCATATTGCTTATAGGCGTAAGCCTTTTATCCGGGTCTTATCCGGCGTTGATACTCTCGTCCTACCGGCCGGTGATGGTACTAAAGAGCCACCTGCCATCCGACAGCGGTACCGACCGGCGTCAATGGTTGCGAAAGACGTTAACTGCAGGCCAGTTCGTTGTCGCGCAGGTATTCATCATAGGGACGCTGCTGGTGGGCAAACAGATCAACTATGCGCTCAACAAGGATCTGGGTTTCCGGAAGGATGCGATCGTGTACTTCGAAACCAACAGGCAGGATACAGTTCGCAGTCACCGGTCCGTATTGATGCAAAAGTTAAGGGCAATACCCGGTGTCGCTATGGTCAGCCTGTCCAGCGACATCCCCTCTTCGAACGGGGTCTGGTCCAGCGATATGAAATACAGTGATGGTAAAAAAGAATATAGAGGCGTTGTACAGCTCAAGGGGGCGGATACAAACTATATGCGGCTGTATCAAATGAAACTGCTGGCCGGAAGGGAATTACCTGCCAGCGATACGGTCAATGCGCTCGTCATCAATGAAACATTCGTGCACGCGCTCGGGTTTAAATATCCACAGGAGGCTATTGGCAGAAGCGTCAAATGGAATGATGAAAAAACCGCGCCGGTAGTGGGTGTTGTAGGAGATTTCTATGAAGAGTCCCTGTACAAGCCGATAAGCCCGCTGGCCCTTTGCAGCCAGCTGGACAATGAACATACGATCAGCGTGGCGCTTGAACCCGGCAGCACCGGCGAGTCCCTGAAAACCATTGTTGCCCGGATGAAGAAAGTCTGGTCGGAGGTCTATCCGGAGGACAACTTCAGCTATCGTTTTCAAGACGAGACGCTTGCTGAATTTTATCAGGGGGAGCGGGATAGCGCGGTGTTGTTGAAATGGGCTACCGGGCTCATGATCTTTATCAGCTGTCTTGGCCTGCTGGGTCTGGTGATACATGTGACAAACCAGCGCACCAAGGAGATAGGCATCCGAAAGATCCTTGGAGCATCCGTTGCGCAGCTTGTTGTGCTGTTATCGACTGATTTTTTAAGGCTGGTGGGGTGGGCTTTTCTGATCGCGGCGCCCCTGGCCTGGTGGGGTGGGCACTCATGGTTGCAAAATTTTGCTTACCGGACAAACTTTAGCTGGTGGATATTTATATCCGGAGGGTTGCTGATGGCGGGTATCGCTATTTGCATCTTGTTGTTGAGGACGGTCAAAGCCGCTGCTGCAAATCCTGTTGATAATTTGAGGACGGAGTAACATCCTTCGGCATCTCACTGGCAATAAAATCTTTTGCCTTTTTGTCAAATCGTTCCCGGGTCTTCGTACCGGGCCGCCCATACTTGGCTTCCGCGAGTTCGTCGAAGCTTCGGGCTTTCTTTATATTTTCTTTTTGAGGCATACGATCTTCCTTTCTACAAAATTAGCTTAAATGTGAGCAATCAAAAAAACAAGTGTTTCATCAACAAATCAAGCGCATACGTGTAAACCGAAAGCCTGGATCATGTAAAAGCCCGCTCTGACAAAGGCTTGCCCGGCAACTACCGTGATGAGCCCAGCGTTTCTTTATCTCATCACATATTTTAATTGTCACACTCATGAAAAGAAGAACTTTGATCGTCCTGCTCACGCTTGGGACAGCAGCGGCCTGTAACAAAAACAATAACAACGGATATGGCGGAGGCCCCACTCCCCCCCCTCTGCAAGTAAACTTCCAACAAACGAATCTCGTCTCCGACATCGCCGGAAACAATTCGGCAAAGGTCGACACGACCTTACTCAACCCATGGGGGCTGGCGATCAACCCTTCTGCGGGTATCGTTTGGCTCGGCACCAATCACAACGGATCCACCAATGTTTATGATTATAATGGCAACACGGTGTTACAGCCTATCCCCATCCCCTCCGGCGGCACCCCTAATGGGGGATCTCCCACCGGGGTAGTATTCAATGCGACAGCAGACTTTGTCATTTCCTCTGTGCAGAAAGCTGCAAAATTCATTTTTGTCAATGAGGACGGGACTGTCTCCGCCTGGGCACCCGGTCCGTCTGCTGGCTCCGCCATAACGGTGGCTGATCAATCCAGCTCGGATGCGGTGTACAAGGGTTGTGCTATTGCCAGTGATGGTGGTAATAATTTCCTGTATGCAGCTAACTTCAAAGGCAGAAAGATCGATGTTTTTGACAAGGGGTTTGCGCTGACCACTGGAAGAAGTTTTACAGACCCGGCTGTACCTGCGGATTTTGGGCCATTCAATATCGCCAATATCAATGGTATGCTGTACGTCACGTATGCCAAACTAAAAGGACCCGATAATGAAGACGATCAGAAAGGTGCGGGCAATGGCTATGTAGATATCTATTCTCCCGATGGTAAACTGGTCAAAAGTTTTGCCTCGAAGGGAGCGTTGAACTCTCCATGGGGGATTGCACAGGTGCCGGATGGTTTTGGATTGCCTTTCCATTCCATCGTCGTCGGCAACTTTGGCGATGGCTGGATAAATGTGTATGACTCGACGGGCGTTTATCTGGGACCGATGAATAGCAATGGCAGTCCTATCGCGATCAATGGGCTTTGGGCGCTGGATTTTCCCATCAATGAAGATCCTCATGGGGATCCGACCAAATTATTATTTACCGCAGGACCTGGAGATGAGCAGCATGGCTTGTATGGATTTTTGAAGAAGCAGTAAGTACCGACCGAACGGCGCCCCTTCCGGGGCGCCTTTTTGCTAACTGAATAAGTACGCGACATCATCCTGGGTCAGCTTCTTCACAAACCCACTCTCGTCCCCCACCAGGTCGGCCGTCAACTGTCGTTTCTTCTCCTGCAGTTGTAATATCTTCTCTTCCACCGTATCCTTACATATCATCCGATAGGCAAATACTTTTTTTACCTGTCCGATACGATGACTCCGGTCGATGGCTTGTTGTTCGGCCGCCGGATTCCACCAGGGGTCCACCAGGTATACATAATCCGCCGCCGTCAACGTCAATCCCACCCCGCCTGCCTTCAGGCTGATCAAAAAGACCCTCGTATCCTCTTCTTCCTGGAATTGCTGCACCGACCGTCTCCGTTCCTCCGCCCCTATACTCCCGTCGAGGTACAGATACGGGATACCCCGCTCGGACAGTGCCGTGCGTATCAGTTGCAACATGGACGTGAATTGTGAAAAGACAAGCGCCTTGTGATGACCGGTGTTTTCCTCTATCTCCCGTATCAATTCATCCAGCTTGGCGCTGGTCGATGGGCCGGCAGTGGCTTTCTCTGGGACGGTGGTGGCGTTCTCGGGGCTGGCAGTTGTTTTTTCCGGTCCGTTGGGGGCTGTCTCCGGATCAGCGATGGCGTGCTCCTGGCCGACGGTAGCCGACTCTTTCAGCAACGCCGGGCTGTCACATATCTGACGCAGCTTGGTAAGTCCCTCCAGGATATAAATACTGCTCCGCCCCACGCCATCTTCCGCGATATGCTCCAATATGCTCTCCCTGTAATGATCTTTATAGCTGTCATATATCTTACGCTGCTCCGCTCCCATCTCGCACCACAGGATCATCTCTGTCCTGTCAGGAAGGTCGCCTGCCACCTGCTCCTTGGTCCGCCGAAGTATAAAAGGATATACCAGCTTACGGAGTCGCGCCGCCGCCTCTTTATCTCCATTCCTGTCGATGGGCGTAGCAAACTCCATACGGAAGAAATCCTGGCTGCCCAGCATACCCGGATTTAAAAAATCCATCTGCGCATAGAGATCAAAGGTATTATTCTGGACGGGCGTACCGCTCAACGCCAGCCGGTTGCGTGAATTCAACTGCTGTACAGCCCTCCGCACCTGCGAGGCGGGGTTCTTGATAGCCTGGCTCTCGTCCAGTATGATATATCCAAACGTCCTGGAGGCAAAATGCTGTAAATCGTTACGCACCATCCCAAAGCTGGTGATGACCACATGGGCTTTAGTAAAGGTCTCATCATCCAATACCCTGTCGGCCCCATAGTGAATATGCCAGTCCAACCCCGGCGCAAATTTTTTCAGCTCGGCCTCCCAATTGTATATCAGCGAGGTGGGACAGATCACCAGATGTGTTTCATCCGGATAATGATCTACCAGGTGTTGCAGGAAAGTGATGGTCTGTAAGGTCTTGCCCAGACCCATATCATCCGCCAGGATGCCGCCCCACCCCATTTCGTCCAACAGACACATCCATTGGAACCCCGCCTGCTGATAGTCTCGCAGCCGCGCCTGTATACCTGCCGGCACTGTATGATCCTTTGTTTCCCCAATGCCCAGCAGCCGCTGTTTTTTCAACTCCAGTTCCGCACGCAGCTCGTCCTCGACAGATCCCGCACCGCCAGCCGTAGCAGGGTCGCCGGACAGCCGTTCCTCCAACAATCCCCAATGGACCTTTGGTAACTTTAGCTGCCCATCCTTCACCTGACCCATCTTCATCAGCATGCCATACTGTTGTATCCATTCCTTTGGTAACATCCCCAGACTCCCATCACCCAGTAAAATAAAGTCCTGACGGCCCAGTATCGCCTTTCTCAATTCATGCAGCGGCACCACCTGATCCCCATAGCTAACGCGTATGGTCAGGTCGAACCAGTCGATACCTTTACCCGCTATCAGCTCCAGCCTGGGTACATTCGTATTGTATTTGAATTTTCGAAGCTTGTTCATCCCCAGAACGGGAATATCCAGCTGCAGCATCTTTTGATAGAATTGCAGGAACCAGCTTTTTTCCAACGCCTCCTTAAAATTCAGATAGAAATAACCATTGGTCTGTCCGGAGAATTTCGGATGCAGTCCACGTATGGCTTCTGTGAGCACGTCTTCCTCTTCGCGGCGCCGTGATATGACGAAGACACTGTTTTCCTGCTCGATCCTCGTCTGCTCCTCATACTCTCCCTCTATCTCCAGGTCCGAGTACAGCCATTTGGGTTTCAGCAGCAGGAAATTCTCGTTGAGCTCGCTGACATATACTCTTCCCTGCGGTGCGATATCCACCATCTCCGTGTGTATGACCGCATCCAAGTCCACGGGATATTTTTCCGCCAGCGGCTTTAACACCGTCTCCATATAGCGCGGCAGACCCAGCTCGGGCACCATCTGCCATTCCGTCCGGAAGGACTTCAACACTTCTACATCTTCTTTCTTCAAAAGGAAGAACTCATTCCCACTCTTTAGAAAAAAGGAGAGCTGCGTAAAATCTTCCAGGGGGAAGGCATTGTTATTGATCGTGACAAAGCAACGCATCCCGAGACGACCGTTCTCTTTTTCAACCTTGAATTGCAGACTGGGCGTAAAAGAGCTGATAGCTGCCGGACGGACGGTGTGGTTGGCAAAAGTTACTCCCTCCGGCAGATAGAACAATCGCTCGATGGCTGGCGCCAGTGGTTTCAATTCCTGTAAGATGCCACCCACATAGTCGGCGAGCAAGGGCAGATGCCGCTCATCCACGTGTTCAAAAGGCTTTTCTGCGTCCTTCAGCCAGGCAAACCCACAGCGGACAAGATGATCCACCAGGGCATCGTCCTTTAGCCGTTTGATCACGGCGGCGACTGGCGCCGGGAGTCCATTTAAATAAGCGAGAAAATTGGTCCCTGTGAGTGTGATACGCTGAAATGTCCTGCCTTCTTTCTTTTCCATTATCATTAGCAGCTCAACAGCCAGTCCTCCCCTTTTAGCATTGTTGAAATTCAGCAATACACCCGTTGAGAAATTACTTTTCCCCGTAGTTCCCGGGGTCGCCGCGCTGGTACTGACAATGATCGTTTTCTTAGGAATATTTGTCATATTGGAAAATCAGCAATGAGTTTTTTCACATTGAAAAGGGGCGTAAAATTAATGTTAATTCTTGGGTATAGACCGCAATTTTGTCCCCATGCCCGGTGTACCTTTGCATTCCATGCTTGCCCCGCAATAATTATAGCATAAATGGAGTTATAGCTCCGGAAAACCTGATCGCATGGGTACTATCGTAAATATCTCCTATATAGAGACAAGAGTGAGAGCCATCATAGTAGAGAAGCTCGGTGTAGAAGAACATGTCCTGGACAGGAACGCTTCCTTCCATGATCATCTCGGCGTGGATTCCCTGGATGTGATCGAAACCTTCACGGTGCTGGAAAAAGAATTCAGCATCAACATCCCCGATGAGGCCGCCGAAAGACTGACGACGGTAGGGTCCGTCATCGACTACATAGTCGCTCAAAAGAATTAGTCTTATCTTTGTACAATGGCCGCCGTGAAGAAATTCTTATTCAAATTATTGAAGGCAATCTTCATCCGTAAAAAGGATTGTTGCAAGTGATCATTTGCAGCAATCATCAGTTTTTACCCAACCACCCTTAGTACCAGTCTCCATCTATAGTGTCTATATTCCGTTGGTCAAGATTAAGACCCTCTGTTCCAGAATACATATAATCTTTGTGTGTCATACATCATCTACAAACCACATTCTATTGTCATGCGAAACGTTTGCCTGCTCACCTCCCTACTCCTCCTGTCTTATGCATCGTCGTCCGCTCAGGGCATGTCAGCATCACGTACGTCCGTTGCGCCTCCCGACTTCCTGGCGCACAACCTGGACAATACAAAAAGCCCGGCTACTGACTTTTTTACCTATGCCAATGGCGGCTGGATCAAAAGAACACCCATCCCACCAGAGGAGAGCTCCTGGGGTATCGGCCAACTGGTACAAGAAGATATTTACCGGCGTCTGCGTAAGATATCGGAGGATGCTGCCATTGCAAAAGGCCCCACAGGCAGCGTCACACAACAGATAGGCGACCTCTGGCACAGCGGTATGGACTCGGAGGCCATCAACAGACAGGGGATCACGCCTTTGAAAGAAAACCTTGGCCGCATAGACAATATTCGCACCATCAGGGACCTCCTCCAGTTCTCGGCCTCCCTCCACAGAAAAGGAATAGATGTCCTCTTCTCCGACAACGTAGGACAGGACGATATGAACAGCGAAAAGATGACCTATCAGCTGACCCAGGGAGGGTTGGGAATGCCCAATCGGGATTATTATTTCAATACAGCCAAAAAGCCGGCCCAGGTTCGCAAGGCATACAGACACTATCTCTTTCTCATCTTCCGGCGTCTTGGGCAGGACAGCATTGCCGCACAGGACAAGGCGGAGGCTGTCTTCCGCCTGGAGACAAAGCTTGCCAAAGCCTCCCGGAAGCTGGAGGAGCTCCGCGACCCGATAAAGAATTATAATAAGCTCACACTCGATGCTCTCGGACAGCTATCGCCCGCCATCAACTGGAACGACTGGCTAAAGGATATGGGCATCAGCGGTCTCGACTCCTTCATCGTACGTCAGCCCGAGTTCTATACGGCACTGAATACTGAACTGGCCGGCACATCCCTCGCCGACTGGAAAAGTTATTTACAGGCACATCTGCTATTAGCGGCTGCGCCGTATCTGGATCAAAGATCCTATGCCGAATATTTTCAATACCGCAGGACACTTACGGGCGCCGCCATGCCAAGGCCCCGCTGGAAAAGAGTTTTGGATGCGGAAGAAGGCGCAATGGGTGAAGCCCTTGGTCAGCTGTTTGTAAAGGAATATTTTCCGGAAAAAGCCAAACAGCGCTACAGCGACCTGGTAGAAGCCATCCGCAGCGCCTATAAGGCAAGGATCGAAAAGCTGACCTGGATGAGTGACAGCACCAAACAAAAGGCCCTGAATAAACTCTCCCATATCACCAAGAAAGTAGGCTATCCGGATAAATGGAAGGATTTCAGCAGTCTGAAAATAGACAGAGGCTCCTACGTTCTCAATATGCAAAGGGCCGCCGAGTGGTGGAATGATTACCTTTTCAGCAAACTGAACAAACCCGTCGACAGGACGGAATGGGAAATGTCGCCCCAGACCTACAACGCTTACTATAATCCCAACAACAATGAGATCGTGCTGCCTGCCGGTATATTTGCCGTGCCCGGCAAAAGGGATGAAGAGCTGGATGACGCTTTCGTATATGGTTATGCAGCAGCCTCTACCATCGGCCATGAGATCACACATGGTTTCGACGATGAGGGACGGCAGTTCGATGAGAAAGGCAATCTGAACAACTGGTGGCAGCCCGCCGATGAGCAGCAGTTCAAACAACGGGCCGCGATGATCATAAAACAGTTCTCCGAATTCAGCCCCGTGGATACGCTTCATGTCAATGGCGACGCCACACAGGGTGAAAACATCGCCGACCTGGGTGGTCTGCTTCTGGGGCTGGATGCCTTTAAGCTCACCGACACCTATAAAAAAGGAGATATCATCGGAGGCCTTACACCTCTCCAGCGTTATTTCCTGGGCTATGCGTATGCGTGGTTGGACCAGGAGAGAAAAGAAGTGCTCGTTACGCAGTTGCTAACGGATGTGCATGCCCCCGCCAGGGAGCGGGTCAATGGTCCGGTGGTCAATATCCCCGAATTCTATGAGGCGTTCGGCGTGCATCCGGGAGATAAGATGTATCGTCCGGACAGTCTGCGGGTCATCATCTGGTAGGCAGCTACCGGACGAGAGTCATAAGATGGACATCGTTTCACGTATTCGAGGGCATGCCTAGCCTCAACAAAAGCTCCTCCTTCCTGCGGACGGCCACCTCTATGACAGAGCCATCTTCCATCACGAGGAAGCCTCCCCGCCCCCGCTGATACCCGCTGACACAGGAGATATTTACCAAATGAGAGTTGTGTACACGGCAGAATTTATCTTCCGGCAGCAATGCCTCGTATTCCTTGATATTCTTCGACGACACTATCCGGGCTTTATTCTTAACGTATACATAGCTATAGCCCCGGCTGCCTTCCAGTCGTATGATGTCCATCACAGGCACGAATACAACGCCATTCTTTCCCGGCAATGCTATCCTGGGAATATCGTGGACTGATCTCTTAAAACTATCGAGAAAGCTGCCCAGCCGGCGATCGAAGCTCTTCAGCCGGATATTCTGCTCGGCCTTGCCAACAGCCTCCTGAAGCTCATTTATATTTATCGGTTTTAAAAGATAATCAAGAGCGCTGTACCGGAAAGCCTTTAACGTATATTCCGAAAAAGCAGTGACAAATACCACCTCGAAATCCACTGGTCTCAGCTTGTCCAATACATCAAACCCATTCCCATAGGGCATCTCAATATCAAAAAAGACGAGATCAGGGCTCATTTCGCGGATCAGCCCCTCCGCTTTGGCGGCATTCCCGGCTTTCCCTACTACTCTCACATTCGGGCAAAACTCCTGTATCAGGTTGCCCAGAATGATCAGATTGTTCGGTTCGTCGTCTACAAGTACAGCGTTGATCATGATAAGGTTTTTTAGATTTTTACATATTGTAGGGGGAATCTGAGAATTATCCTCGTCCCCATCGGCTTCCGTTCCTCTGTCTCCAGATCTTCCACGTCTATTGATATGGAAGTGTCTTTCCCATGGTTCATCATTTCCATCCGGCGCTGCGTCAAGGTCATACCTCTCGACTGGTATTCGATGGGGGACAGTCCTTTAAACTGTTGAGCCTGGCTCCTCCCCACCCCGTTGTCCTCAATGGTACAGACGAGATGCGATCCATTTTCCACAAATCGTATCAGGACCACTCCTTTGTCGTCCTCTCTATATCGCAGGCCATGCCGTATGCTATTCTCGACATACGGCTGCAGGACCATCGGTGGAATAAAACAGGCTCGCTTGTCAATACCCGGTGATAGAGATATTTCATAGCGGAAAATGTCGCCAAATCGCGCCTTTTCCAGCTCCAGATAGCCCGACAAATAAGTCAGCTCTTCCTCGATGCTGATCCTGGATTTGGAAGTGATCTCGAGCGTCAGTCGTATGAGCCTGGAAAAGTCCGTGATAAATTTATTGGCCCCGACGATGTCTTTTTCCATCACATATTTTTGGATGGAGTTTAAATTATTGAAAATGAAATGCGGATTCATCTGCGCCCTTAAAGACATTTGCTCCAGTTCCGCCATCCTGTTATTAATACTTATCCTCTCCGCATTCTTGCGCTTCAGCTGCCCGATACGCAACCATACTACCGCCCATACCAAGCCTGCCATGAAGACCACCACCAGGCAAAGGAACCAGGCTTTTTCCCACAGCAGCTTTTGGACAATAAACGCCACCCGGATGGGTACGCTTTGTACACCGAACTTGTTGGTGGCTATGATCTCCAGATCGTATCTCCCCGATGGCAGTGTCGGATAGCTTAGAAACGTTTCCCGGGTAGTTTGCCAATTATCATCCAATCCTTTTAGACGGTATTTGTAGGTAATACCACCCGCGCTACGGTAAGAGACACCGACAAAATCCACTCGTATGGAGCTCTCATGGTGTGGCAGTACCAGTCCGGTAGTGTCATAGTCCCAGTTCCGGCCCAGCGCGTGTATGGAAGTGATACGGAGCTTGCAGAAGGAGGGCTCGGCCATTTCGTTGACGTTAAAATGTGTCAATCCATTGTCCGACCCCACATAAACATCGTCTTTATGGACGTATACCGTATTGATAATATCGGAGCTTAGACCATCCGAGCTGCGAAAGGAGGTTATCCGGAATTTCGCTCCCTCCATATGGACCCTGTTTAGTCCCTTATCTCCCCCTACCCATATGTCATTGCCACAAGTAAAAATGGTGCTACAAATATTGCTGGTAAGGCCGTCCTTCTCAGACAGCCAATACGCCAGGCCACCATTCCTGACACCGGCAATACCCTGGCCCCAGGTGCTGACCCAGACCGTACCGTCGGCTGACGTTGCGATAGCAGAGATCCTGGCCCGGAAAACAGGATACCTGTCTCCCCAAAAATGTGGCGCTCCACCAGCGACGAGACTGTACAAACCGCTGATCGTCCCAATATAAAACAAACTGTCCTGTCTGCAGGAACAGGTAGATCTCCCAGTCCAGATATGCCTTGTCGTTTTGAGGCTGAAAGGATCACGCAATTCAACACAATTGGATGAGCTGATCAAAATGGCGTCTTTATACAGTACAATGGTTTTCACTGCATACTGGTCTAATGATTGGTTCCTGGAAAGATCATCCAGCCTGATAAGACATGCATCCGTCCCCAGCAACAAACTCCTGTTATGAGTGGGTGCGATAGTCATTATCCTTCCCAATCGAATGGCCCTCCAGGATATTTTCTCCTTTTGGATCTGCCGAAGGGCCAGATCAGCCCTCCATAGTGAAGATCGTTCCGTACCTATATACAGATCGCCGTTGATATTTTGAATAGCGGTTACAGATTGATCATTCCCGTCCCGGAATACGATATTTCGAAAACCCAAAGAGCCGATCCTGAAAATACCACCGCCGGTGCTCATAAACCACAGGTTACCTTCCGAATCGCGCATCGCCGCATTGATCGATTGTCCTTTTAGAAGATGCGCAGCCGTCGCTCTTGCACGTAAGTTGTACAAGTATGCGCCGTTCGTCGTATTTAATGTAAAGAGGCTATCGTCAATCTTCGACAGGGAGTTGAGATCGCGGGGTGTGCCGATAGAAATCCTTTTTGTCGATGCCTGGATCAGATACAAAGAATCTTTGCCTCTGAAAATGTTTAGATCAGGTGATAGCAGGCTGGTGTTGATCCCATTTGTGTAGATGCAGGAATCGCCTTCTCCCAGGCATTTAATACTATCCCTGTCAATGACATACTGAACGGTCCTATGACCATCTTCCGTGGCAAAAAAACCAAATTGTCTTTCGGGATTTAACCCTCCAATCTGAAAATACAGATTCTGGCCCTCCCTGGTTTGCGTTATGTTCTTTACCTCCTCATGAGGAGTTATAATATGAACGGCAGAGGGTTCTACCAGGATAATATTCCCATACTTATCTTCTGTCATAACAATGACCTCTCCGGCAATTGACAGCTGATGCAGCACGAGGTCATTATCCTGGTTATGCAGCCGGCCTTTCTGATAATAGCAGATCGAATTCCTGAACGGCGCGATCCACACCCTGTTCCTGGAATCCACAAATACTTTTATGATCTCATTGTCAGGTAACCCGTCGGCCGTAGTAAAATTCCGGAAATGCGTACCGTCAAATCTGCTGAGTCCGCTACCTGTACCGAACCAAAGAAAGCCATCCTTATCTTCTGCGGCACAATAGACCACGGAGCCGGCAAGGCCATCCTTTACATTATATTGGGTGTAACTAAAATCCTGCCCCGGGGAAGGGAGGGATAAGGTTATGAAATAGATGGCTAGGAGGAACCAACGCATTGTACAATTTACACCTTTTATAATTTCACCGATCATCTGCACAGTTATCGGCGATTTCTGCACGACGGCGAACTTTTCCTGCACGCCGGCGAACCTGTGTTTTTGCAGGTGGCGGTTTTGGCTACCTTATGGCACAAACCATAAATCTATCATTATGAACTGGAACTTTATCCAACGAACCCTTTCGGGGAAAGGCCTGCTAATGGCATGTCTTTTCCTCGCCCTCTCGCAGTTTTCTTCTGCCCAGTCCGAAACCCATGACTTTATCACCTACGACACGGTGATCCCATATCATTGTTTTCCTCCCAACCAGGGCATGGACGGTTGCAGTGGCGCCGTATTCAAAGTTCGTATCAGCCGTCCCCGGAATTATTTTACATCAGGCAATGCCGACACAGCCTCGAGACCCTGGTTATTCACCATGGGGGGAGCCGGTGAATTTGGGACAGATACCAATTTCCTGACACGCTACGGCCCCCATTACTGGATGCAGCATGGCTGGGACGGAGGCGTACAGCTCGGCAATGGGAAGCATTATCCCGTCCTGGTGACGATCATGGCCAGCACCAGTTATGTACGTCCCTGGTTCGTTCAGGCCCTGATGGATACCCTGATCAGGATCTATCACCCAAAGGCGCAATCGCTGCACATGGCCGCCCTTAGCGCGGGTGTCTGGGTCCTCGGTAACTATATGGATTACGAAATGACAGCCGGTGATGAACACAATATGGCGAATGTCAGAAGCTTTGTGGACCTCCAGGGAGAAGGACCGGGTGACTACATCGGCGCCAGCCCTTACGCCTACCCCGCCTTTTACGGGCATTGGGGGAAACGTTATGGAGGCAGGTTTTTTGCCCTGGAAGGAACAAATGACAGCCGCAACCTATGGCAGATAACGGATAATATGAATGACAGCGTTGCCAATTCCGCCTATTACTCCCTGGAGTCTTACGGCGGCGGTGTTCATCTCTACTGGGACAGCCTGTACGACCCTTCAGTGACCAACTGGCGGTGTGTTTCACCAGTGACAAACCCACGCCTCAGCTACTCGTATTATCTTCATCCGAATGTCATGGGTAACTATTATGTCGATGCTGTCAACGGCAGCAACATTTTTCAATGGATGCTCCGGCAGGGAGATACTACCCTCGTAGGTTCCGGCACGCCGCCCAACCAGTTGCCAGTCGCTAATGCAGGGCCGGACAAAGAGATACGTCTACCCGTCGATAGTGTTGTGGTCACCGGCTCAGGAACGGATGCTGATGGCACCATCGCTTCTTATGCCTGGACAAAGCTTTCGGGTACAGGTGGTACTATTGTATCCCCATCCTCCGCCACGACTACCATCAAAAGTCTGACGGCCGGCACCTATCAATTTGTGCTCACCGTCACCGACAACAATGGAGGCACGGGGAAAGATACGATGCAGGTCATCGTCGATACAGCCTATATACCCCCATACGTCTCGGCTGGCCCAGACAAGACTGTCAACCTGCCTGTCGATTCGGTCGTCCTCAACGGCACAGCTACAGGCTATGGCACCACTATCCATGCCCTCACATGGACTAAGGTCAGCGGCCCCAACTCACCCACGCTCGTATATTCCAACTCCAATATGACGGCCACCTACCATGGGCTGATCCAGGGCACCTATGTTTTCACGCTCACCGCTACCGACAATCATACGCTGACCAGCTCAGACTCGGTCACCGTGACAGTCAACGCTGCTGCGGCAGCAGCCAGAGTATTCGTCGCACCGGGCGAATACCAGGTATTTTTTATCGACACGAGCAAACATCTCTATGGCATCGGCACCAATCTCCGGACCCTGGGTTGCAATGAGACAGGCATCCCCGGAGCGATAGTTCCCGTGGCAGTGCCTTCCAACCTGACGTTCAAAACAGCCGCGGGCTGCCTCCACGGCGGTGCAGCGGTAGACAACAACGGTAATGTCTGGGCATGGGGTGATAACGATCAGGGTCAGGTAGGTAATGGCACTACTTCTACCAGCCAGGTGACAACCCCCGTACAGATAACGACAGACTCCGCCGGCAACACCTTCACCGGCGTTACGACCCTCCTCGCTTATTATTCAGGTAATACCAGTCAGGGATGGTATGCCGTCAAGTCCGACAGCACCCTTTGGGTCTGGGGACAGACATTGGGAGGAATGAGGGGAAATGGAACAACAGGCAGCACCGCTCTGACAAGACCCGCACAGGTACCCCTGCCCGGGAACAGAAAGGTAATGCAGATCGCCGCAGGTAACCAGTTGATCGTCCTATGCTCCGACAGCACCGTATGGGTATGCGGAGGTTCGAATACGCTTGCCTCAAACCTGGGATACGCGGCCACCGGTAATGACTACCTAACCCTCCATCAGCTTACCACCCTGTCCGGCATCTCGCAAATTGCAGGAGGCGGCCCCTATAATTACGCATTAAAGTCAAATGGCACTTTATATGGCTGGGGATATTATGGCTATTATATGGGAGGCACCGGCGGCACCAATTCGCCACTGGCCACGCCCACCGATCTCACCAGCAGGCTAAGCCTCCCGCACCCGGTAAGGTCCATCGCCGTGGACTTCGTCTGTACACACGCCATCCTCTCCGACAGCTCGCTCTGGGGTTGGGGTGATAATGCGCAGGGCGGCATCGGCATTGGTACCGAGCTCAATTATGCCACTACCACAGCCCCCTATGCATGGGATTACTATCCGGCAGACCTGCTGCAACAATCTCCTGTGCAGGTGACGACCCGTAAGGATTTTGTGGCAATCTACACCGCGCAGCCTTTTGTGATGTTCGATTATGCGCAGACAGCGGATGGGCAATTGTATTCCTGGGGGAGAAATAAAGGAGGGGTCCTTGGCAACGGTGTTGTCGGATGTTCTTCCGACGTGGTAGCTGCGTATCCTAATTCCTGGGACGTAACAACGCCTACCGCTGTCAGTCCGCTGTCCGTTACAAGTACTACGGTGGGTCCATGTCCCTATTGCGTGGCGCATCCTACCACTTCTCCCTGCAACACATGTTCAGGTGGCGGAAGCAGCATGAGCGCTACTGCTACCGGCATTGCAGCGACGCTTGGAGGAGATGGAGCTTCAAAATTCCTGCTCTATCCCAATATCGTAAAGGGCGATGAGGAGCTGCATCTAGCTCTCAACAGTGCCAACAACGGCCTGTTGAAGATCGATATCTATGATGTGCAGGGCAGTCTCCTAAAGACGCTGCAGCTGGATAAAAGGAGTGACAGCTTCGTGCAGACACTGCACCTGGGAAATCTCCCGGCTGGCACCTATCTGGTGAGAGCGGTTTTGGGGAACAAGGAACAGTTCACGACACGGATCGTGCGGTTATAAAAACTAAAAGCGTCCTTTCTTAATGAAAGGACGCTTTTTTTATACTTTTCTGCGGGCAGTGTCGTTCTACGGGGTATACCCCCTCTTATATGACCATCCGGACGGCATGCCTTAGCTTATGCATGATCTGCTCGTTAGCGGGTCGATCTCAAAGGATTGACAGCATTCAGACGGACGAGCAGGCGCTGGCCTACATTAAATCCCTTGCCCTTAGTCAAGTGTTTGCGGAACTATTTCACCTTGGTAAGGGAGACTCCCTATATTTACAGAGGTTTGGAGCCCGCGTTTTTGAAAAAGCCGACTTTGACGGAGATGGACGGACGGACCTCCTGTTCAACGGGATCGACCCCACGGCCAGCCCTTCCACACAATCCTTTATTTTCTTTGCCAGAGACTCTGTCTGGCCGGAGTGTTTAACCCGCAAAAAAGGGCTGGGATTCTTTACGGCCAGGCTTATTACCCTCGACGATGAACCCGCCATTGTCTACAAGGACAACGAGCAACAGGACACTGTCGTATATAAGGATGGAGCCTTTATAGAAAGGACGTTCCCCCGGCCGCTGGTGTTTGAAACATTGAAACTGTGCATCAGCGGTGATGATGCCTACTCGCTGACCCTGTACAAGGATTCCGTCCAGATAGATGACTATCCATTCTCTCCCACCTCTTATTGCGCCAAGCTGGACCACAATGATTATAAAAAGTTGATGGAGTGCATCAATCATATAGATTGGGAGCATCTTAAAATACGCAAACCTTTACGTCCATTTGATGTCCCCAGTGGTTGCCTGTCAATCGTGGGGTCAGATGGGAAGACCCGGCATATCAATGACTTCGAATTCAGCGATAGCTATAGCCTTACGGAGCTGAAGCACCAGCTTGGGATGCTGCATCGGAAGCTTAATTGGGTCAGCACCGGCGAAAGCCATTCCTGTCTTTGCGATTATTATAATATCTTTTTGACTCCCGATGAAATAGCGCCGATCAGCGATACGCTTAATTCTTTGTATCGATACCTGTCGGCCACCGTCGATACAATATACCTGGCGGACTTTATAACTGACGCCCCCGACCGCGATTACAGTGACTATGGCTATCCAGACGAAGGGACGCAGCTAAGATCCCTCCTTGACAGTGGTGTCGTGGAGATCGCTACCCCTCAACAAATACAGCAGTGGCTCCTGCCAAGCAAGGTTGCGTTGTCGGGCATGAAAAAATTTTTAGAGATAAAAATGCCGCCGATGGCATTGACCCGCCAGGAAAGACGGATAAGGAAGAAACAGAATCGGGTCTGGCTAAAATATGGCGATGATCACGCGGACATAAAAAAACTTCAATGGCAGGACTCCGTGCTACGCGAGAATAAATATGCCCGATCGGCCGATCTAAAATTTACGAAATGTTTTAAACGACTAATGATCTTCGGCCCCCTTCTCCGATACAAAGATCGTGTGCTGATACGCATGAGCTTTTATACTCCGCAAAGAAGGGAGGAGGGCAATTATACTTACAGGATCGTCCAGCTATAAAAGCGTTCTCTCAGGGGTCGAAGGAACTCATTGTCCGACTACCAGAATATCGTATACAATGCCATCAGCAATCCGCAAATGATCAGCGCACCGACTGCAAAGGAAGGATTGACCCTGAACATCTTACGGTCAACCTCCAGTCCATGTGGCTTTACTCCCCTCCTATTATCCCACATGCTGATCAGGTACATGAAGACGACACAGATGACGAATACAAAACCCATCCTGTCCAGGAATGGTATCTCATACACTCCCTTGTCATTGGCCTTCGCAAACCCAAAAGGCGCCAGGAATGAAAGATTGGCGAACAGGGGCAGGAACTTGAAGAAGATGGAAAAAGCAAATCCTCCCACCGTTGCAAAAAGGGCGGCATTCGAGGTGGTCTTTTTCCAGAAGAATCCCAGGATGAACATCGCGAATATGCCCGGTGAGAAGAAGCCCGTATACTCCTGGATAAACTGAAATCCCCCCTTCTTATCGATGCCCAGGAAAGGCGATATGATAATGGCAAGAACCATCGCCACGATGACCGTGACGCGGCCGATCCAGACCATATTACGCTCATCGGCCTCCGGACGAAGCTTTTTCTTATAAATATCCAATGTAAAAATGGTAGAGATACTGTTGACTTTGCCCGCCAGCGATGCCACTACCGCCGCTGTCAGCGCAGCAAAGGCCAGTCCTTTCAATCCCGCCGGCAGCAGGTTCAGGAGCACGGGATACGCACGGTCAGGATTCACCTCCCCACTTTGCAGCATCTCCGTATTGAACACATTTTGTTTGTACAACAAATAGGCAGCAATACCCGGAATGACCACGATCACCGGCATCAGCATCTTCAAAAAGGCGGCAAAGAGTATCCCTCCGCGTGCCGTCTTCAGGTCAGCGCCCAAAGCGCGTTGTGTAATATATTGATTACATCCCCAATAGTTCAGGTTCACGATCCACATCCCGCCGATCAACACGGTCAGGCCGGGAAGATCCATATAATTGGGATTGTCTTTCTTAAAGATCATATGGAAATGATCATCTACATGCTCCGTCAACAGCTTTAGCCCATTGAATACCCCTTTGGTGCCAAAATGCTCGGATACGAGATTCAGCGCGATGTAGGTGGTGACAAGTCCTCCCAGTATGAGGAAGAACACCTGTATCACGTCCGTATACCCGATGACCTTCATACCTCCCAGCGAGATGATGATGGCAAAGATGGCCAGGCCCAGCATACAGGCCGTGAAAGGCAATCCGGATATGCTGCTCACCGCCAGCGCACCCAGATAAAGGATGGATGTGAGGTTCACCACCACATACAGCAGCAACCAGAAAATAGCCATGATCATCGCCACCAGGGAGTTATACCGCTGATGGAGGAATTGCGGCATGGTGTAGATCTTATTCTTAAGATATACGGGTATAAAAAAGATAGCCACGATCATCAAGGTGGCTGCTGCCATCCATTCATAGGTAGAGATGGCAAGACCCATCTTAAAACCGCTGCCGCTCATCCCGATGAACTGCTCGGCGGATATGTTGGAGGCGATCAGCGAGGCGCCAATGGCCCACCATGTCAATGAACCTTCCGCCAAAAAATAGTCCTTGGTGCTGGTCTGTGCGGATTTCTTACGTTGGTATACCCACCAGCCGTACAATGCAACAATGACAAAATAAATAAGGAAAACAATGTAATCGCGGGTCTGTAACATTTGCATATAGCAGCGGCTGTTTTTTGTGTACCGGGTATGGTTTACCCGAAAAATGACCCATCCCCGGTACACGGCTTATGATGGGCCTATCGGCCAGCGGAGAACTTCGTCGGAGCTGCTTCGACACGCTCCTCCTCGTTCGTACCCTTCGTTCCTCGGGTAGGTCCGCTCTGTATTTGCACGGGTCCGGGCCCGTATATTTTGTATATCCCGTAAAAATAGGGCAACCGGCCAATTATTCATCGATCCAGTCGCCCTTTTTATATATTAAATTATGCCGAAAATAGTCCATCATCCGGCAAACCCATAGTCCATCATCCGGCAGACCCCCGGGGGTCACCCTACTAAATATATCGATTGATCAGGTTTTCCAGGTATTCCTGGCGCCCGCTGATCACTTTTGGCTCGCCGTTAGCGATCGCATACTCCCTCAGATCCTCCAGGGACAGGCTTCCCTTCTCATAAGCAGCGCCTTTCCCTCCGTCAAAGGACGCATATCGCTCAGTGCGTATCTTTTTGTATTCAGATTGTTTCAAAATAGTATCCGCTACCAGCAATGCCCTGGCAAACATATCGATCCCGCCGATATGCGCATAGAACAGGTCTTCTGCATCCGTGGAGTTCCTGCGGCGCTTGGCGTCGAAGTTGATCCCCCCACCCTGGAATCCACCACCTTCCAGGATGATCAGCATGGCTTCTACCAGCTCATTGATATCATTCGGGAACTGGTCCGTATCCCAGCCATTCTGATAATCGCCCCTGTTGGCGTCCATGGAGCCCAGCATACCCGCATCTACCGCCACCTGCAGCTCGTGCGTAAAGGTATGTCCGGCCAGCGTGGCATGATTCACCTCGATGTTCAGCTTAAAATCCTTTAGCAGATCGTACTGGCGCAGGAAGCTGATGACCGTAGCGCTGTCATAGTCATATTGATGCTTGGTAGGCTCGCAGGGTTTGGGCTCGATAAAGAAAGTACCCTTAAAACCCTGTTTGCGTGCATAATCTTTTGCTGTATGAAGGAAGCGGGCGAGATGCTCCTGTTCGCGCTTCATGTTGGTATTGAGAAGACTCATATAGCCTTCCCTCCCTCCCCAAAACACGTAGTTTTGTCCTCCCAGGGCAATGGTTGCATCCAGGGCCGCCTTGACCTGAGCGCCTGCATGGGCCAGCACGTGGAAGTCGGGATTGGTAGCCGCCCCATTCATATAACGGCGGTG
>Ga0105240_10004658_pt1 | contig 20761 bp, 19 predicted proteins | sample KBSC54metaG_FD_80426 | JGI IMG/M metagenome (GOLD analysis project Ga0105240, IMG submission 80426) | Corn rhizosphere microbial communities from Kellogg Biological Station, Michigan, USA - KBS C5-4 metaG | ecosystem: Host-associated > Plants > Roots > Rhizosphere > Soil | place: Michigan, USA... | reverse complement strand
GCATCTCGCCGAGAAATTCGGGTGTGACTTCGAGGTGGCGATTGGGTTGAAATGGTTCGTGCCGGGCCGGCCTGACATGATGCAGCATGAAAATAACGCCGATTCCGCCGAACATCGGACGCATCAGGTGATGGGCGCCGGTGCGATAAAGGGTTTCCAGCCCGGCGCGGATGATATTGTGACGGAATTGCTTCATAAAAGGTCGGTTGCAACCATTTTGCAGGTGCCACGCTAGCCCACAGACCTTGAACAAACGGTTAGTTGTAAGGGAGGATTTACTCTTGTCGATTCAGGCCAATTCCGTTTGACACTGCCGCAACGGTTTGTTTTCTCTCGGTTTCCAGTCCGCCGATTTTTCGGTTTCCGCCTTCCCGGCCACCCCCGAAGGGCCATGCCGATCGAAAATCGGCGCGGAACTCATGATGGCGCTCTCTCCGGCCAGAATGCCAGCTCAAGGACCACCTATGCGCAGAGTTTTCAGATGGAGCGGCAAATGGTGGCCGGGGGTACTGCCCTTGCTGGTCTTTTGGGCGATCGCGGCGTGGACCAATACCGCACCACTGGAAGCTGAGCTTGGCGCCAGAAGCAGCGACGCGCTGAAAGATATGGTGCTGGATCGCAAGAGCATCTCCGTGGATGGGCGCGACGTGACGTTTGCGGCAGATGCGTTCTCAGAAGAGGGGCGCCGGAGCGCGCTCGCCGCGGTCGAGTCCGTGCCGGGGGTGCGCGAGGTCAAGGACGAAACGCGCCTCGTGCCCGAAGCCCGGCCGTTCGTGTGGTCGGCTGAACGGGATGTCGTGCGCTTGACACTGGCTGGCAGCGCTCCCCTGCCAGCCAGTCGGACCAAACTTCTGGATGCCGCGCGCGCCGGGCTCGGTGGCGTTGACGTCGCCGACCGGATGAAGCTGTCGCGCGGGGCGCCGCCGCGTTTTGATGCCGCCGCCTTGTTGCTGATCGACCAGATCAGCAAGCTGAAGGACGGAAAGATCACGATCTCCGATACCAAGATCAGCCTGACCGGTATGGCGCGCGACCTGGGAGGGCGGGAAGCGATCGTTGCTGCGTTGAAGAATCTGCCCGAGGGGTTCGTCGTCGCTGACAATGACATCAAGGCTCCGCCCTATATTTTCCAGGCCTCCAAGGACCCCGTGGCGGTGACCTTGACGCTCACCGGCTATGTGCCGGACAACACGGTCCACGCGGCGCTGGCCGCCGCAGCGGGGAGAAAATTCTTCAGTGAAAAGGTTGTCGACAATCTCAAGGCGAGTGTCGGAGCGCCTTCGGGTTTTGGTCCCGCGGTCACGATCGCGCTCGGGGCGCTGTCGCGGCTGTCGACCGGCACGCTGGTCGTTTCAGATCGCGAGGTGAAGCTGTCGGGCGATGCGCTCTATGATGTCGCCGCCGATCAGATCCGATCGGCGCTTCCCAGGGAGTTGCCGCAGGGTTGGCAGGCCAAGGCGGAGATTTCGGTCAAGCCAGCGCCGGCACCGGTGGATGCGACAGTGTGCCAGCAGTTGTTCACGGATTTGCTCAGCAAGGGTAAAATCCGCTTCGAGTCCGGGCGTGCGGCGATTGATGCAGATTCCGCAGGCCTGCTCGACCGCCTGATCGAAACAGCGATGCGTTGTCCCTCGGCGAATATCGAAGTCGCCGGCCATACCGATGCCGAGGGCGAAAGCGCCACAAACCAGGTGTTGTCGGAAAAGCGCGCTCAAGCGGTTGTCGATTATCTCGTCAAGGCGGGTCTGCCGGCGGAACGTTTTACCGCGGTTGGCTATGGCAGTTCTCAGCCGGCGGCAGCCAACGACACCGACGAAGGCAAGGCGCAGAACCGCCGCATCGAATTTCGGGTGAGGTAGTAGAGATGGCCTATCTTGCAGTATTTCCCTGGGGCTGGTTGCTGGCTTCGCTGCTGCTTGGGCTGGCGATGGGATGGATTGCAGTGGTCCATCGGGCGCGCGGGGTTTCCCGCACACTGTCGGGATGGCTCGCAGGCCTGGCTGTCCTGCTGGTCGCAGCGGCGGTGACCCGGATCATTCCGGGCCGCCCAGGTTATTGGCTCGATCTCGGATTGGTCATGTTCGCCCCATACCTGATCGGCTGCGCGATCGGATCGGCGCTGCGTGACTGGGTGGTTTCGCGCTACACCCCGGCTTCGTGAAGCCATCCGTGCGTGCCACCAACGGTCGGGAAATCGATCAAGCTGACCTCCGGGTGCTAAGTCTATAATCCGCATTCTATGGTTGAATCCCGCCTAGATCGATCGTCCTCCCTTTGGAATTCCCCCGGGTATCTACGGGGAAGACCTTTATTTGGCCGCCGGCGAATTCCACTTGAAGGCAAAACGCGTTACCAACGCCGGCAGCAGGCAAGTCCTTCCGCAAAAACAAGGAATTTCGTAGTTCTCAGTCGATGTGCAGATTTGACCTCACGGTCGGTGTTGCGGCAAGTTCCCGCGGGAAACGTCGAATTCAAGGCTGCACTTGAATCATGGTTGTTCATGCCTCTATGGCTCCGATGCTCAGGCGGCGGGTGCTGAGGTGAGGCGAGCGTCAGAGCCGGGACAGTAGATGGTGGAAGCAATACGCAGGGCGGTATCGTTTCTGCGGCACAAGCAGGTTTTGCACAAAGTAGGTGTCGTAATCAGCGTCACCGTGATTGGTGTTGCCTGCTATGTGCTTTATCACATGCTTCGCGGCATTGAGGTTGACGACGTCATCGAGGCGATCAAGGAGACCGAGCTGCGTTCGGTCCTGCTTGCCGCATTGTTTGTGGTTGCCGGCTATTTCACGCTCACTTTCTACGATCTGTTCGCTGTTCGTGCGATTGGCCGGGCGGACATCCCCTATCGGGTGAATGCCCTTGCCGCGTTCAGCTCCTATTCGATCGGCCATAACGTCGGTGCCAGCGTGTTTACCGGCGGGGCGATACGCTATCGCATCTATTCGGCATGGGGATTGAATGCCATCGACGTCGCCAAGATCTGCTTCCTGGCGGGGCTGACATTCTGGCTCGGCAATGCTGCCGTGCTCGGCCTCGGCATTGCCCTGCATCCGGACGCCGCCACCTCGATCGACCAGCTTCCGCCGTGGCTGAACCGGCTGGTAGCCTTTGCGGTGCTCGCCGCGCTGATCGGATACGTGGCATGGGTCTGGACCCGGCCGCGGAACGTCGGCCGCGGCCTATGGACGGTGACCCTCCCCGGGGGGCCACTGACCTTGCTGCAGATTGTGATCGGCATTGTAGATCTCGGGTTTTGCGCGCTCGCCATGTATGTTCTGGTGCCGGACGAGCCCAATCTCGGGTTCATCGTCGTGGCCGTGATCTTTGTCTCGGCGACCCTGCTCGGTTTCGCCAGCCATTCGCCCGGCGGGCTCGGCGTTTTCGATGCCGCCATGCTGGTCGGGCTCTGGCAGATGGACAAGGAAGAGCTGATCGCGGGGATGTTGCTGTTTCGCACCCTCTATTATCTTGCGCCCTTTGTCCTATCTGTAATCTTGCTGACGTTGCGAGAGCTTATAAACGGTGCGCGCAACAAGCGGTTGCGCCAGGCGCTGCCGACCATGAACGCCGGGCCGCCGCCGGAAGCCGCCTATGTACGCAAGAGCAGGGATACCGGCGCCTGAACGACGCGGTCCCGCACGGGAAGAGCCGCGATGGCCATCGAAACATCGACACAATCCTCTTACGCGTCATGGCCCGCCCGAATACGCGGCTCGGCGATCATCCTGATCGTTGCCGGCATCGCACTCGCACTTGCGGCGGGGCTGGGTGAACTGCCGTGGCTGCATGGGGCTGTGATCTGGGTCTGCCTCATGGTTGCGGCGCTCTTGACCGAACCGCTGCTGCATCCCGCCTCCGCCAGCCCTCAGGAAGTGATTGCCGCCAATGCGGCTGAAAGTGCCGCGGTTGCTGCCGTGGTCGCAGGAATGCCCGACCCGGCCGTGTTATTGGATCGCACGGGGCGCGTGCTTCACCTCAACACGGCGGCTTCGCAAATGGCTCCCGCCTTGCGGCAGAACGAACTCGTGCAATTCGCGCTGCGCTCGCCGGAGATTGTCACCGCCCTTCGTCAGGCCATGGCGACGGCTGAACCGCGCCGGGCAACCTATCTCGATCATGTCCCGGTCGATCGCTGGATGGAGCTCGTGGTCACGCCCGTACCCATGCCGACCCCTGATGGGGTCGCGACCGGCATGCTGATGACCTTTCACGACCTGACACCGCTACGACGGGTGGAGGAAATGCGGGCCGACTTCGTGGCCAATGCCAGCCACGAGCTGCGCACACCACTGGCCGCCTTGTCTGGATTCATCGACACCTTGCAGGGGCCGGCCAAGGATGATGCCAAGGCCCGCGAGCGCTTTCTTGGTATCATGCACGCCCAGGCTACGCGCATGGCGCGGCTGATCGATGATCTCCTGTCGCTGTCACGCGTCGAATTGTCGGCCCACGTCCGGCCGGACACGCTGATCGATATCGTACCAATCATTCGCCAGGTCACCGATGGCCTGGAGCCGTTGGCCCGCGAGCGGCAGGTGGTGATCAATATCGATCTGCCAAGCGAGCCGGCTGTGATCGCCGGCGATCGCGAGGAATTGCTGCGGCTATTCGAGAATCTGATCGAGAACGCTCTGAAGTATGGTGCCTCCGGCGGCAAGGTCGAGGTTTCGCTGATTTCGGCCGTCTCCAGCGAAGGAGGACCTGAAATTCGCGTCATGGTCCGCGATTTCGGCCCGGGAATTGCGCCGGAACATCTTCCGCGGCTGACCGAGCGCTTCTATCGCGTCGACGTCGGCGACAGTCGCGCGCAGGGTGGCACGGGACTGGGACTATCGCTGGTGAAACATATTGTTAACCGTCATCGCGGCCGGCTTTTGATCGAAAGCGTACCCAAGAAAGGCGCGACCTTCACCGCCTGTTTTCCACCGGCCAAGCCTGGGGCGGCTAGCTAAAGCCCTTTGCTTTCAGCTGCTTGTGTCTGTCATCCCAGCGTCATCCAAGCTTCGTAAAAGCGGCACCAGCTGCTCCTAAAGGGGCGGCGCGGGAGCGCGATCGGGCGCATTGGCGCTTCGCTCCCAGCAGGGAGACCAGCATGAATTTCATCAAAGCTATCGTCGCTGCCGGCCTGGTTGCCGCATCGACCTCGGCCTTTGCAGCCGACATTACCGGAGCCGGCGCCACCTTCCCGTTCCCGATCTATTCCAAATGGGCTGACGCCTACAAGAAGGAGACGGGCAACGGCCTGAACTATCAATCCATCGGCTCGGGCGCCGGCATCAAGCAGATCCTGGCCAACACCGTTACCTTCGGTGCGACCGACAAGCCGCTGAAAGCCGAACAGCTCGACAAGGACGGCCTGGTGCAATGGCCGATGGTCATGGGCGCCATCGTGCCCGTCGTCAACATCGAGGGCGTGAAGCCCGGCGATCTCGTTCTCGACGGCACGACGCTCGCCGACATCTTCCTCGGCAAGATCACCAAGTGGGACGATCCGGCGATCAAGAAGCTGAACCCGAAAGTCAGCTTGCCGTCCGACGCGATTGCCGTGGTGCGCCGCTCCGACGGCTCCGGCACTACCTTCAATTTCACTGATTACCTCAGCAAGGTGAGCGCGGACTGGAAGTCGAAGGTAGGTTCGGACACCGCGGTCGAGTGGCCGGTTGGCGTCGGCGCCAAGGGCAACGAAGGCGTCGCCGGCAACATCAGCCAGACCAAGAACGCGATCGGCTATGTCGAATACGCCTACGCCAAGCAGAACAAGCTGACCTACACGAAGTTGGTCAACAAGGTGGGCAAGACCGTGGAACCAACCATTGATGCATTCAAGGCGGCCGCCTCGAATGCCGATTGGGCCAGCGTTGCCGGCAGCGGCTACTATCTGATCCTCACCGATCAGCCGGGCGAAAAATCCTGGCCGATCGCGGCGTCGACCTTCATCCTCATGCACAAGGACGCGACCGACAAAGCGGCCTCGCAGGAAGCCATCAAGTTCTTCAAGTACGCCTTCGAGAAGGGCGGCAAGATGGCTGAGGAGCTCGACTACATTCCAATGCCCGATTCGGTGGTCAAGCTGATCGAGAAGACCTGGGCCGCCGACATCAAGAGCTAAGGCGCTCCTTCCGGGGAGGGAGATCCTCTCCCCGGAATCGCCTGCCAAGCAGGTTGTTCGGCATCTCGGCATTCTTAAGGTATAGGGGTTGAGCGTGGCAGAGATGGCCGTTCAGAGCGAGGTAATGGAAGCCGCCGGACCTTACGATCGTGCCAGGGCGCTGAATGCGTTCAAACTGGGCGACGTCACCTTTTACTGGATCACCCGTCTGAGCGCGATCCTGGTGCTGTTGATCCTGGCCGGCATCATCCTTTCGCTGATCGTGGGCGCCTGGCCCGCGATGAAGGAATACGGCTTCAGCTTTCTGACGTCCCAGCGCTGGGCCCCCTCGGCGGACCCGCCGGTTCTCGGCGCTCTGAGCCCGATCTACGGTACGCTCGTCACCTCGGCTATCGCAATGCTGATTGCCGTTCCGGTTGGGCTTGGTGTCGCGATCTTCCTGACCGAGCTCTGTCCGATTTGGCTGCGCCGCCCGATCGGTATTGCCATCGAGCTTCTGGCAGGCATTCCCTCGATCATCTACGGCATGTGGGGCTTCTTCGTGCTCGGGCCGTTTCTGGCCTACACCTTCCAGCCCTTCATGATTACGCTGTTCGGCAGCGTGCCGGGCCTGAACGCGATTTTCGCAGGCCCCCCTTCCTATCTCAGCCTGTTCAACGCGGGCCTGATCCTGGCAATCATGGTGCTTCCCTTCATCACGGCGATTTCCGTCGACGTGTTCAAGACGGTTCCCCCGGTGCTCAAGGAGGCGGCCTATGGCGTCGGCTGCACGACCTGGGAAGTCGTTCGGAGCGTCGTGATTCCCTATACCCGGGTCGGCGTAATCGGTGGCATCATGCTGGCGCTCGGCCGGGCGCTTGGCGAAACCATGGCCGTCACCTTCATCATCGGCAATTCCTTCCGTATCTCCTCGTCGATATTCGCCCCGGGCACCACGATCTCGGCGGCGATTGCGAGCGAGTTTGCCGAAAGTGATGGACTGCATCAGTCCGGACTGATCCTGCTCGGCCTGTTGTTGTTCGTGTTGACGTTCTTTGTGCTAGCCGCGGCGCGGCTGATGCTGCTGCGCCTCGAACAGAAGGCGGGAAAATAACGCCATGAATCCGATCTATGCCCGCCGCCGCCGCGTCGATCTCGTCATCCGTGCCCTGTGCATCGCCGCCGCCATCTTTGGCGTGACCTGGCTTGCCTTAATCCTGTCCACGCTGCTCTACAACGGGCTGGCCGGTTTCACCCTGCAGGTATTCACCCAGAACACGCCGCCACCCGGTTCTACCGATGGCGGCCTGCTGAACGCCATTATCGGTTCGGTGATCATGACCGGGCTCGGCGTCGGGATCGGCGCGCCGCTCGGGCTGTTTGCTGGCACCTATCTCGCCGAATACGGCAAGCATGACCGGCTGACATCGGTGATCCGGTTCATCAACGACATCCTGCTCAGCGCGCCGTCGATCATCATCGGCCTTTTCATCTATGGCGCGGTGGTGATGCCGATGCGCGGCTTCTCGGCGCTGGCCGGCTCGCTCGCGCTCGCGGTAATCGTGATTCCGGTGGTGGTGCGGACCACCGAAGACATGCTGCTGCTGGTGCCGAATCCGCTTCGCGAAGCGGCTTCCGCGCTTGGGCTGCCACGATCGCTGGTGATCCGCCGGATTGCCTATCGGGCGGCGCGTTCGGGGCTGATCACCGGCGTATTGCTGGCCACAGCCCGTGTTGCCGGTGAAACCGCGCCGCTGCTCTTTACTGCGCTCAGCAATCAGTTCTTCAGCCTGGATCTGACCAAGACCATGGCCAACCTGCCCGTCACCATCAACAACTTCGTGCAGAGTCCCTACGTCTATTGGAAGCAACTCGCCTGGAGCGGGGCCCTGCTGATCACCCTGACCGTGCTCGCCCTTAACGTCGGTGCGCGCATCATTGGCGCTGAGAGGACCGCAAAATGACCGATCTATCCTTTTCGCTCGGTGCCATGGGTGGATCCGTGCCGCCCGTGGCGCTGCCCGAGGCACCTGCCAAGGTGACGGCTCGCGATCTCAACTTCTATTACGGCGAGCACCATGCGCTGAAGAACATCAACCTTTCGCTCGGTACCAATCGCGTCACCGCGTTCATCGGTCCGTCCGGCTGCGGAAAGTCGACCCTGCTGCGGATCTTCAACCGCATGTATGATCTTTATCCCGGCCAGCGCGCCACCGGACAGCTCTTGCTCGACCAGACGAACGTCCTCGATCCCAGACTCGATCTTAACCTGCTTCGCGCCCGCGTCGGCATGGTGTTCCAGAAGCCGACTCCTTTTCCGATGACGATCTATGAAAACATCGCCTTCGGCATCCGCCTCTATGAGAAGATTTCGAAATCCGAAATGGACGATCGGGTCGAGAGGGCACTGCGTGGCGGGGCGCTCTGGAATGAGGTCAAGGACAAGCTGAACGCCAGCGGGCTTAGCCTGTCTGGCGGACAACAGCAGCGGCTCTGTATCGCGCGCACCGTTGCGGTGCGCCCTGAAGTGATCCTGTTTGATGAACCATGTTCGGCGCTCGATCCGATCTCCACCGCCAAGGTCGAGGAGCTAATCCAGGAGCTAGCGGAGAACTACACGATCGCGATCGTCACCCACAACATGCAGCAGGCGGCGCGTGTCTCCGACAAAACCGCATTCATGTATCTAGGTGAGTTGATCGAGTTTGGCGACACCGACAAGATCTTCACTTCGCCGAGCGATCGACGAACCCAGGACTACATCACCGGCCGCTTCGGCTAGGAGAATTGAAATGGCTTCAGAGCATACCGCAAAGGCATTTGATAGCGATCTGCAGGAATTGACCCGGCTTGTCGCCGAAATGGGCGGGCTTGCCGAACGCATGATCGTTGATTCCGTCGATGCGCTGGTGCGGCGTGACGTCGCGCTCGGCAAGCGCGTGGTGGCGGCCGATGCCGAGATCGACAATCTGCAGCGGGTCATCGAGGAGCGCGCTGTTCTTACCATCGCGCGGCGCCAGCCGATGGCGGTGGATCTTCGAGAGATTGTGGCGGCGATGCGGGTGGCGGTCGATCTCGAGCGGATGGGCGACCTTGCCAAGAACATGGGTAAACGGGTCGCCGCACTGGAAAATGATTTTCAGCCGCTGCAGTTGATGCGTGGGCTCGAGCACATGACCGACCTCGTGCAATCGCAGGTCAAGGCCGTGCTCGACGCCTACGCCGCCCACGATCTGCCGGCAGCCATGACGGTCTGGAAGGGCGATGAAGAGGTCGACGCGATCTGCACCTCGCTGTTCCGCGAGCTTCTCACCTATATGATGGAAGATCCGCGCAATATCAGCTTCTGCATTCATCTGATGTTTTGCGCAAAGAATATTGAGCGGATCGGCGATCACGCGACGAATATCGCCGAGACGGTCTTTTACATGATCGAGGGCCATCAGGTCCTGGACAAACGGCCCAAGGGCGACATGACCTCCTTTGCCACGTCCACGCCGGGCGGCAACGGATAATTCGATCTATTCGCGGTCAGCACGGGACGACACAGCGGTCAGCACGGGACGACACATATGAACGCGCGCATTTTGGTAGTTGAAGATGAGGAAGCGCTCGCCACGCTCTTGCGTTACAACCTCGATGCCGAAGGCTATGAGGTGGAAACGGTCGGCCGTGGCGATGAAGCTGATACCAGGCTAAAGGAGCGGGTTCCTGATCTCGTGGTGCTCGACTGGATGCTACCCGGCCTGTCTGGCATCGAATTATGCCGGCGTCTGCGGTCACGGCCGGAAACCCGGCAATTGCCGATCATCATGCTGACGGCGCGCGGTGAGGAAAGTGAGCGGGTCAGGGGACTAGCAACCGGAGCCGACGACTACATCGTCAAGCCGTTCTCCGTTCCCGAGCTCCTGGCCCGGGTGAAGGGATTGCTGCGACGGGCGAGCCCCGAGCGGTTGGCAACCGTGCTGGCCTATGGCGATATTGAGCTCGATCGTGAAAAGCGCCGGGTCGCCCGCTCCGGTCGGCCGATTGACCTCGGTCCTACCGAATATCGTCTGCTCGAGTTTTTCCTCGAACATCCCGGCCGCGTGTTCAGCCGGGAGCAGTTGCTCGATGGTGTCTGGGGACGCGATATCTATATCGACGAGCGAACGGTCGACGTGCATATCGGGCGGTTGCGCAAGCTGCTCAATCCCGGCCGAGAGCAGGATCCGATCCGCACGGTGCGGGGCGCGGGCTATGCGCTAGATGACAGGTTTGCCAAAGCCGGGGAATAATCCGGCTGTGCCATCTTCACCAAAACGATCCTGGCCGGCCATGTGGTTAGCCGACCCGGATTCTCATCGGGTTTGTTTTGGAGGCTGGCGTCGCCGGTCGGCGCTCGGCTGATAGGCGATGCGCGAGTGGTGGGCGCAATAGGGAAGGCTGGTCAACGCCCTTCCACCGCAGAAGAAAAATTCGGGGCTCGATGGGTCCCCGATGGGCCAATGACAGGTCGCCTCGTTCAATTCCAGAAGCGATAAGCGCTGGCTCATCGGCACGACGTTGTCGTAGGCGATCGGATCCGGATCTAGTTCGACCTCGAAGGCGTGGGCAAGCGCCGTATTGCCTCGCGAAACCGGTCGGGACACCCTGACCATGTGCGATGCGGGGCGGGCCTTGCGCTGCCGGGGAGCGGCGGTGGATGGGGTCTTCGCGCGGCCGGAAAGGCCCAATCGGTGTACCTTGCCGATCACCGCGTTGCGGGTGACATTGCCAAGTTCGGCGGCGATCTGGCTGGCGGAAAGGCCACCTTCCCAAAGTTTTTTCAACTGTTCGACGCGATCGTCGGTCCAGGTCAATACCGTCATCGCACTGTTCCTTTCGTGTCGCACCGACCCTTGAAGGGGGTGCTGCGTGCGGCAGCGCTCCAAAACTCCAACGGGCAGAATCCCTTAGCTCTCGGTGGACGCATTGCGCGCCCGGCCTGACGCCGAACAAAGGGGACGTTAGAAGAAATGAAACCGCCGCACGATATGTCGTATCCGACAGTCGAAAGGCTACAATATGCCGTGACTCTCGCGCAAGAGTCGCGCAGGTCACGTCCACACCTTCTGTGTCCGAAAGATTACGGGTTCACAGCTTTTTCGGTTCCATTGGGCGGTTGACAGGTCCCGACGCCCGCCTAAAATGCTTGCACGTGCCGCCCTGAAAAGGCGGCACGTTTGTTTTCCGGAACGGCAGGTTAATGCGATCGCGCCAATGCGCGCTTGGCCATGTCGTTCAAACTCCAGTGAATGTCATGACCAACAGCGCCGCGTCGCATCTGCTTCCCGTTTTCGCCAGAGCGGATCTTGCCTTTGAGCGCGGCGAGGGCGCATGGCTCATTGGCACGGATGGCGAGCGCTATCTCGATTTCACCAGCGGCGTGGCGGTGAACTCGCTCGGACACGCACATCCTCATCTCGTTGCCGCCTTGCAGGAGCAGGCGACCAGGCTCTGGCACATGTCGAACCTGTTCAAGAGTCCCGATGGCGAAAAGCTCGCCGCCAGATTGTGCGAGGTGAGCTTTGCGGATTTCGTGTTCTTTGCCAATTCCGGCGCCGAGGCCGTGGAGTGCGCGATCAAGATCACGCGCCGCTATCACGCCGCCCAAGGTCATCCGGAGCGCTATCGGATCGTGACCTTTGATGGCGCGTTTCATGGGCGCACGCTGGCGGCGTTGGCCGCTACGGGCTCGGCCAAATATCTGGAAGGTTTTGGTCCGCCGCTGGACGGTTTTGATCAGGTGCTGCTCGGCGACATCGAGGCCGTCAAGCGCGTGATCGGCCCGCAAACCGCGGGCATCCTGGTCGAGCCGTTGCAAGGCGAAGGCGGCGTGCGCGCGGCCTCGCCAAGCTTCTTTAAGGAGCTGCGCCGGCTATGCGATGAGCACGGCCTGCTATTGGTCATGGACGAAGTGCAGACCGGCATGGGTCGCACCGGCGAATTGTTCGCCTATCAGCGTCTGGGTGTTACGCCGGACGTGATGGCGCTCGCCAAGGCGCTGGGTGGCGGCTTTCCGATCGGTGCTTGCCTGGCGACCGCAAAGGCCGCTTCCGGCATGACGCCGGGATCGCACGGCTCAACCTTCGGCGGCAATCCGCTGGCGATCGCGGCTGCCAATGCCGTGCTCGACGTGATGCTGAAGCCGGGCTTCTTCGATCACGTGCGCGAGATGTCGCTGTTGCTCAAACAGAAGCTCGCTTCGGTCGTCGATCGCCATCCCGAGGTACTGGCCGAAGTGAGAGGCGAAGGCCTCCTGATCGGTTTGAAGGCCGTGGTGCCTTCGGGCGATCTGGTCAATGCCTTGCGGGACCACAAGCTGCTGGCCGTTGGTGCCGGTGATAATGTGGTTCGCCTGCTGCCTCCGCTGATCGTCAATCAGACGGAAATCGAGGAGGCCGTGCAGCGCCTGGAGCACGCCTGCGCGGCCCTGTCGAGCCAACCCCAGGCGGCGGCCCGATGAGCGCTCCCCGGCATTTCCTCGATCTCAACGAGCTTCCGACCCCGGAACTGCGCCATATGCTCGCGGCGGGCGTGGCGATGAAGGCAAAGCTGAAGGCCCACGAGGCTTCGGCGAGGCCGCTTGCCGGCAAGACGCTGGCGATGATTTTCGAAAAGCCGTCCACCCGCACGCGGGTGTCCTTTGATGTCGGGATGCGGCAGCTTGGCGGCGAATCCATCATGCTGACCGGCGCGGAAATGCAACTCGGTCGCGGTGAAACGATTGCGGATACCGCGCGGGTGCTGTCGCGCTATGTCGACGCCATCATGATCCGCATCCTCAACCACGAGGCACTTCTTGAACTGGCTGCTCACGCCACCGTTCCGGTGATCAACGGGCTGACGCGGCGCTCGCATCCCTGCCAAGTCATGGCCGATCTGATGACCTTCGAGGAGCATCGCGGTCCGATCGAAGGCCGCACCGTGGCATGGACCGGCGACGACAATAACGTTCTGGCCTCCTGGGTTCACGCCGCCGAGCGATTTCGCTTCAACCTGCGCGTGGCCACCCCGCCGCAACTGGCGCCGAACAAATCGATGAAGGAGTGGATCAAGGCGACGCGGGCGCCCATCGTGCTCGGCTCCGATCCGGAAGAAGCGGTTCGCGGTGCCGACTGCGTGGTTACCGACACCTGGTTTTCGATGGGGGACAAGGACAGCGAGCACCGGCACAATCTGCTCAAGCCCTACCAGGTCAATGCCCAGCTGATGTCGCTCGCCAAGCCAGATGCGCTATTCATGCATTGTCTGCCGGCCCATCGCGGCGATGAGGTCACCGATGAGGTCATCGACGGGCCGCAGTCGGTGGTTTTCGATGAGGCCGAGAACCGGCTGCATGCGCAAAAGGGTATTCTGGCCTGGTGCTTCAACGCGGCGGGCTGAGTTGAATAATCTCGGCTAACCTCGGACGCCGGCTCCTCGAACCGGCGGCGCTCCAATGTTTAAAGCCAAAACGCGTCGGATGCGCTTGACGGTCTCTCCGGGAAGCGCTGATAAATCCCGTGGCGTTTGGCGCTTTGAGTTCCCAATCATGAAATTTGCCGCGAAGATGAACTTCAAATTCGACGCGCCAGACCCCAGATAGCCGTGATGAACTCAGGACCCTTTCAGTCAGACATTTCCGCAGAAGCCGCATCCCGTGCCCCTTCGGCCCTTCCGGTCGATGACACTGTGTTGCCGTTCGAGATCGGCCCACTGGATTCGCGCGGCCGGTTGGTCCGGCTCGGGCCGATGCTGGATGAAATTCTCGCCAAGCATAATTATCCGCAACCGGTCGGCAAATTGCTGGGCGAAGCGATTGTGCTCACCGCACTGCTCGGCTCCTCGCTGAAGTTCGACGGGCGCTTCTTGCTGCAGACCCAGACCGACGGCCCGGTATCCTTTTTGATTGTGGACTTCCAGGCGCCGGACCGATTGCGTGCCTACGCCCGCTTCGACGCCTCAAGGCTTGGCGAGGGGCAGGAGGCCGGCGAATTGCTGGGGCGCGGACATCTGGCGCTCACCATTGATCAGGGACCGGACATGAGCCGCTATCAGGGACTGGTGGCGCTTCACGGGGGCACGCTGGAAGATGCCGCGCATGAGTATTTCCTGCGTTCCGAACAAATTCCCACCCGCGTACGGCTGGCTGTGGGAGAGGAATGGCGCGGCGGCGAAGGACCGCGGCATCGATGGCGCGCCGGCGGACTCTTGTTGCAATTTCTGCCGGCCGCACCGGAACGGGCGCGCCAGAGCGACCTTGATCCCGGCGATGCACCTGAAGGTACGACGCCACAGAGCCTGCCGGAAGATGATGCCTGGGTGGAAGGGCAGTCTTTAATGTCGACCGTGGAAGATGTGGAATTGATCGATCCCGATCTTTCCGGCGAAAGGCTGCTCTACAGGTTGTTTCACGAACGCGGTGTTCGGGTGTTCTCGCCAGTTCCCTTGCGGGCGCAATGCTCATGCTCACGCCATGCCGTGAACTCGATGCTGTCGAGTTTCGCCATGCAGGATCGAGCCGAAATGGTGAAGGAGGGCAAGATTGTCGTGACCTGCGAGTTTTGCAGCTCGGTCTACGAATTCACGCCGGAAGAAGCCGGTCTCTGAAACTCGCGTGGAGTCGGCCGATTTCACGCAAGCCACTCAACATCGTCCCCTTCAGTTCAGCACCCGGCTATGGTCGGGAGAGTCCAGCGAGAAAGTCGGTACGTCGATTTCGAAACGTTCGCCGCTGGCGTTGACCATCTGATAGCGGCCGCTCATGAAGCCGGAGGCGGTCGGCAGCGGGACGCCGCTGGTGTATTTGAACTGCTCTCCTGGCGCGAGGACGGGTTGTTCGCCGATCACGCCTTCGCCGCGAACTTCCTGGGTGCGGCCCGCCGCATCGGTGATGATCCAGTGCCGCGTGCGCAATTGCACGGTCTCCGGCCCGGAATTGGTGATCACGATGGTATAGGACCAGAAATACTGGCCCTGCTCGGCGGACGACCGCTCCGGCATGAAGTTCGGCTCAACGGTAACTTCGATCTGGCGGGTGACGGCGCGGTACATGGGGCCTTGAATCTCGACGGTCGGTGTTTGCGCTGCTTTGCGGCATCATAGCGAAAGGCGACGACCGAACCAACCGCTGGAGTGCAACTGTCCTAGGGGGCAACCGCCGGTGTCTGACGAGATTAACATGATTTAGCCTCGGTCCGTCTGTAGCGGCGGCGGCAAACTTGCTGGCGCTGGCGGGGGAGGTATTATCCTCAGCCAAACGTGTTTGCGGGTCGCAGTCGTTTCCTTATCTTCCAGGCGGAGCCGATGACTTCCATCGTCGACCGAGTTGCCGGACCGTCCCTTGAGCAGAAGGGAGCCGCCGTGTCGGGCGCAGTGAAAGCGCCTGCTATCTCGTCGGCGATGGTACAAGTGCCGGCGGGCGAGCGCGAATTGCGGCTCGATCTGTTCCGTGGCCTGGCGCTTTGGCTGATCTTTATCGATCACCTGCCGTCCAATCTCCTGACCTGGCTCACGATCCGTAATTACGGTTTCAGTGATGCCACGGAAATCTTCATTTTCATCTCCGGATATACCGCCGCTTTTGTCTACGGGCGGGCGATGCTGGAATCGGGGTTTGTCGTGGCGACCGCGCGTATCCTGCGTCGCGTCTGGCAGATCTATGTCGCGCATGTCTTTCTATTCACCATCTTCCTCGCGGAAATATCCTACGTTGCCACCAGCTTCGAAAATCCGCTCTATTCCGAGGAAATGGGAATCATGGATTTCCTCAAGCAGCCCGACGTCACCATCATCCAGGCGCTGCTCTTGCGGTTCCGTCCCGTCAACATGGACGTGCTGCCGCTTTACATCGTGTTGATGCTCTTCCTGCCGGCGATCCTCTGGCTGATGCAGCGGCGGGCCGATCTGACGCTGGGCCTCTCTGTGGTGCTTTACGCCTTCACCTGGGAATACGACCTCTATCTCAGCGCCTATCCGAACGGGTTCTGGGCCTTCAATCCGTTCGCCTGGCAGTTGCTGTTCGTGTTCGGCGCCTGGTGCGCGATGGGCGGAGCCGTGCGAATGTCACGGGTCCTCGCCTCGCCAATTACGCTGTGGCTGTCTGCGGCCTACCTGATCGCGGCGTTTTGCGTGACGCTGACCTGGTACCTGCCGCAGCTGGCATTCCTGATGCCGCGCTGGCTCGAGCAATGGATGTATCCCATCAACAAGACCGACCTGGACGTGTTGAGGTTTCTGCACTTCCTGGCGTTGGCCGCAATCACCGTGCGTTTCCTGCCCCGAACCTGGTCCGGCCTGAAATCACGCTGGTTAAGGCCGTTAATTGTTTGCGGCCAGCATTCGCTGGAGATCTTCTGCCTCGGCGTATTCCTGGCTTTTGGCGGGCACTTCATCCTGGACGAGTTCGCCGGTGGTGCCATCCTGCACGCCATCGTAACCATTTCCGGAATTCTCATCATGTGTGGCGTGGCCTGGGTGATATCGTGGTACAAACTGGTCGCCGACAAAAACGGCGCGTCAGGTAGAAAACGCGCATCAAGCGCGGATTTAGCAGGGGGGCCGATGTGAGGTCCGTGGCTCGGACGATTGCGGGTCTGATGTTGCTCGGTGGCCTTTTGGCCGCTTCAGCGGCCCGCGCCGAGCCGTCACCCGTCGCCTGCGAAGTCCCCGATTATCTCGTGGCTACCGAGAGCCAGTTGCCGAAAGTGTTGGCCGCGGTCAAAGGCGGACAGCCGCTGGATATCCTGGTCATCGGCAGCCGTTCCTCGACCATCACCAATTCCGATGCCAGTGCCTATCCGAGCCGCCTGCAGGCGATGCTGCGGGAGAAGTTTCCGAACGTCTCGGTGAACCTATCCGTAGAAATACTGGTCAAGAAGACGGCCGAGGAAACGGTCGGCGGGCTGGCCAAATTGCTCGAGGCGAAAAAACCGACACTGGTGATCTGGCAGACCGGAACGGTCGATGCTATGCGTTCCATCGATCCCGATGATTTTCGCAGTGCCGTCGACGAAGGTGTTGCTGCATTGCAGAAAGCGGGCGTCGATCTGGTGTTGATGAATTTGCAATATAGTCCGCGCACCGAAACCATGATTTCAGCCACTCCCTATCTCGACAATATGCGCGTGGTGGCCCAGCAGCACGACGTGCCGCTATTCGATCGCTTCGGCATCATGCGTCACTGGAATGAGGCCGGCGATTTTGACCTGTTCAGTACCGCGCACGGGCTCGACCTCGCCAAACGGGTTCATGATTGCCTGGGTCGCGCTCTGACGGCCTTTGTGATCCAGGCGGCGCATCTCAACCCGGCCCAGCAGAATTGAAGGGCAGGCGCTGATGGATTTTCACCGCCCTTTTTGTGGTAACCAACGGTCCGTCGCCAACGCTTCCGCCGCGGCGGTCCTGATGTTGTTATCACTGGCCGGCATTCCCGCCCGCGCTGAGCCCGCCGCGGCCGCGCCCGCAGTCACCGCCGCCGTATCGTCGCCAAGGCCAGTATCTGTCGGGGCGGATGCGAAGGCCGGCCAGCCGGCCGCACCGGTCAGCCAGTCCAGCCCGTCACCTGATGGCCTCAACAGCAAGAGCCTGACCGAGAAGGCCGTCGAAAAGGTAAAGCAGGTCGCTAAATCGGCGGGCGATATTCTGAGCCGCGTGCCCTGCCTGCCGCCCAAGGACGGCGCGCGGTCGATGGGATCGCTGCCGCATGTCGCGGGTAAACTCGCCGCGGGACAGCCTGTCGTGATTATCGCCTTCGGCTCTTCCTCAACGGTCGGCGTCGGCACAACGGCTCCCGAATTTACCTATCCCAATCGCCTCGCTGCCCGACTCCAGCGGCAATATCCCGGGGCCGATATTACCGTCGTCAACCGGGGACGGAATGGCGAGGATGCGCCGGAAATGCTGAAGCGCCTGCAGTCTGCGGTGCTCGACCTGCATCCTGATCTCGTGATCTGGCAGGTCGGCACCAACGCGGTGCTGCGCAAGCTCGATCCGGACGAAACCGGGCATCTGGTGGATGAGGGGGTCGCGCAAATCCAGGCGGCGGGGGCCGATCTGGTGCTGGTCGATCCGCAATATTCGCCGCGCGTCACCGAGCGGGTCGACGATGCCAACAAGATGGTGAAGCTGCTCGGCAAGATCGCCCAGATTCGTCATGTCAGTTTCTTCCCGCGCTTTTCGGTGATGCGCGACTGGCATGAGAAGCAGGCGCTGCCGATGGACACTTTCGTGGTCGCGGACGGCCTGCATATGAATGACTGGGGCTATGCCTGCTTCGCGCAGTTGCTCGGCGACGACATCATCAAGTCGGTCGGACAGATCAAGCTTGGCGTCAACGTTCCCTCACGCGTGGAATTCTACCTGCCGATGTGAGGCCGCCGGAGCATGGTCACCAGCCATATCCGTACAATGAGATGATGAAGACCCGCGTGCCCGTTCCTCCCATGTAGGGATCACCACGCGGATCCTGCTTTGCACCTCTGGCGGCGTGGTCCTGGCCGACCTGAAGTCGGCGCATCGTGAGCCGAATTGGTTCCCTTACGCTTTTTCCAAAGCGGCCTGGAGATCCTCGATCAGGTCGTCGGGGTGTTCCAGTCCGGCCGAGAAGCGGATGAAGCCTTCGCTGATGCCAAGCTCGCTTCGCGCTTCCGGCGTAAGCCGCTGGTGCGTGGTGGTCGCCGGATGGGTGACAAGGCTCTTGGAGTCGCCCAGATTGTTGGAAATCCGGGCAAGCTTGAGCGCATTCAGCACGCGAAACGCCGCAGCCTTTCCGCCTTTCACCTCAAAGCCCACCAGCGTCGAGCCCGCGCCCATCTGCTTCTTGACCAGTGATGCTTGCGGATGATCGCTGCGGCCGGGATAGAGCAGGCGCGTGATCTTCGGATGCTTTGCCAAGGCATCGGCGAGGCGGGCGGCGTTATCGGTCTGCGCGCGAACGCGGACCGATAGCGTCTCCAGCCCCTTCAACAGCACCCAGGCGTTGAACGGCGACATCGACGGACCGGTCTGTCGCAGGAAGGTGTGAATGTGATCGTTGATGAAGGCTTCCGAGCCGAGCACAATGCCGCCGAGGCAGCGGCCCTGGCCGTCAATGTGCTTGGTGGCGGAGTACACCACCACATCGGCACCGAGCTTTAGCGGGCTCTGCCAGATTGGCGTCGCAAATACATTGTCGACGATCAGCCGCGCGCCGCCCTGATGCGCGATCTCGGCGATGGCGCCGATGTCGAGCACGTCGAGCGTCGGATTGGTCGGGCTTTCCAGGAAGCAGGATCGGGTATTGGGCCGCATCGCCTTGCGCCACTGGTCCAGATCGAGGCCATCAACCAGCGTGGATTCGATACCATAGCGCGGCAGCAGGTCCTCGACGACATAACGGCAGGAACCGAACATGGCTTTCGCCGCCACCACATGGTCGCCGGCCTTCAAGGGCGCGAGCAGCGCGGTGGTGACCGCGGCCATGCCTGTCGCGGTGGCGCGGCCATCCTGCGCGCCTTCCAGTTCGATCATGCGCCGTTCGAACATGGAAACGGTCGGATTGGAAAAACGCGAATAGAGAAAGCCAGGATCCTCGCCCTTGAAGCGCGCCTCGCATTGCTCGGCGCTGTCATAGACAAAGCCTTGGGTCAGAAACAGCGCCTCGGACGTCTCGCCGAACGAGGAGCGGAGCGTTCCGGCATGAACCAATTTGGTTTCAGCGCGATAGCGGGATTGATCAGAGCCAGACATGGAACCTCCATTGTCCCGTGTTAAAAAGCGGGCACAAAAAAACCGGCCTGGAAAAAAATTCCACAAGCCGGGAGCGACAAGCCAGAGCCATGCTGTCCCCGGCCTGTTTAGCGACTTTCTTTAACGTGGCTGCAAGCCGGCCGGCTCAAATCACCACGGGATAAGTCCTGCTCTTATTCCCTCGTGCCCTTTCCGTCAAGGCGGCCATCGGATAACCCATGAAACCGACCCGTGATTGAGTAAAATCGCGAAGCCGCACGCGCCCCTTCATTGAGGATCTCACGTGGCGTTTACGCTTCCCACCGGTGCCAATGGCATCCTGCCGGATCGACTGATTGCGGCGATGGCCGATGCCGGCCTGATCCTGCCGGCCTACCCCTTTGTCGAGAGCCAGATCCAGCCGGCCAGCCTCGATCTGCGGCTGGGCGATATCGCTTATCGCGTACGTGCCAGTTTCCTCCCCGGTCCGGACGCCACGGTGGCCGAACGCATCGACGAACTGAAGCTGCACGAAATCGATCTCAGCGATGGCGCGGTGCTGGAGACCAACTGCGTCTATATCGTGCCGCTCTTGGAGAGCCTGGCGCTCCCTGCGGAAATCGTCGCGGCCGCCAACCCGAAGAGCTCGACCGGGCGGCTCGACGTGTTCACCCGTGTGATCGCCGACGGCACCCGTCGCTTTGACATGATCGGCGCCGGCTATCACGGGCCGCTTTACGCCGAAATCAGTCCGAAGACCTTTCCGGTGTTGCTGCGCGAGGGCTCACGCCTGAGCCAGGTCCGGTTTCGCACCGGAGAAGCGATCCTCGATGCCGACGAGCTCGACGCGCTGCATGCGCGCGAGCGGCTGGTCGACAGCGAGAACGCTGATCTGGTCAATGGTGTTGCGCTCAGCGTCGATCTCTCCGGCGAGGCGACCGGCGGCTTCGTCGGCTATCG
>Ga0105240_10004655_pt1 | contig 20765 bp, 20 predicted proteins | sample KBSC54metaG_FD_80426 | JGI IMG/M metagenome (GOLD analysis project Ga0105240, IMG submission 80426) | Corn rhizosphere microbial communities from Kellogg Biological Station, Michigan, USA - KBS C5-4 metaG | ecosystem: Host-associated > Plants > Roots > Rhizosphere > Soil | place: Michigan, USA... | reverse complement strand
CCTCATGCCGCGCTTGGCCGCGACACTCGAGGCCATCATGGAAAGCCTGTTCACGGTTTTCGTGTGGATCCCCGCGGTGGTCAACGCGCCTACCAAACGCGAGGACTGGGTGAACCTGTGCATATCGGCGGCTCTGAGTGCAGCGGCCTGGGCGGTCGCGGAGTCATTTCGCCGTGAGCCTTGGGCCTTCGCGCGTGGTAGTCACACGAACGAAGGCTCAACGGCACTGGGATAGGCGCCGCAGCTGCGGCGCCTCGTACACCCTCAGGTGTGCTTGTCGATGAATGCTTGCAGCTGCCCTTTGCTCAGGCTGCCGACATGCGTCGCTATCGGCTGGCCATCCTTGAATAGCATCAGGGTCGGAATGCCGCGTACGAAGTAGCGGGTCGCGGTCTGGGGGTTCTCGTCGACATTGATCTTGGCGACGGTCAACCGATCGGAATATTCTCGCGCCGATTCTTCGACAATGGGCCCAATCATGCGGCACGGCCCGCACCATTCCGCCCAATAGTCCACCAGCACGGGTTTCGATGACTTCAGTACATCGGCCTCAAAGCTCGCATCGGTAACAGCTCGGGTTTCACTCACTTGATCGATCCTCCTAGGGGGTCCTGCGAGTGACTTTATTATTCGTATCTGACGCCATAAATAGCCTACACTGAAATCATTATTCAGAATTCGGAATAATGGTATCGCCGTGGATAAGCTGCAGGCTATGGCGCTCTTTGTGCGAGTCGTGGATACGGGCGGAATCGCCCGGGCCGCCGAGAGCCTGGGGATTCCCAATGCGACTGCCACTACGTTGATCCAGAAATTGGAAGGCTCGCTGGGCGTGAAGCTGCTCAATCGCACCACGCGACGGGTCAGCGTGACACCGGATGGCGCGGCCTACTACACGCGTGCTGTCGGGATACTCGCGGAAGTCCGCGATGCCGAGGAGGCGTTGTCGCAACACTCATCGACACCGCGAGGGCGGGTGAGGGTCGACGCGCCCACACTCATTGCGCGCTCTGTGATTGTACCGGCACTACCGCGTTTTTTCGCCGAGTACCCCGACATAGAGCTGGCGCTCGCTTGCAATGAGCGGCATTTCGATCTCGTTGCGGAAGGAATCGACTGCGCTTTATGGATCGGGGAGATCGACGATGACAGCCTCGTGGCGCGGCGGGTTGGTTTTTTGTATTTTGCCACCTGTGCCGCGCCCAGCTATATCCGCGCGCAGGGTGTTCCTACGCATCCGCGCGACCTCGGGCAACATCGCTGTATCAATCACTTCTCACCGAGCACCGGCGAGAGTGTCGAGTGGGTTTTCTCGAAGGACGGCGAACGGGTGCGAGCGGTATTTCCAGGTTATCTCGCACTCGAGGACGAGAACAGTTACGTCAGTGCCGCGGAAGCCGGACTCGGCATCGCGCAGATGCCGGCATTCGTGGTGAAAGAGGCGATGGAGCGCGGCGCGCTGGACCTGGTGCTACCGGAGTGGTTTGCGGAGCCTTCCGCGTTGCACGTGGTCTATCCCCAGAGCCGCCACCTGTCGCGACGGGTGCGCGTCTTTGTTGATTGGCTCACTGCGCTCATTTCTGACCACGATGGCATTCAGTTGCGATCTACGTTGCCGCATCCGAGTCGGGCGTAGACGAAAGCGTTCCAGGTCGGTATGCGCCGGGGTCGCGCTGTCACAAAGCATCGGCAATATCCTGCAGGAGCCCTTTGTCGTCCGGCTTGGTTGCTGGCGGGTAGCGCTTGAGCACGCGGCCGTCACGACCGATGAGGAATTTCTCGAAGTTCCACTCGATGTCGCCGGTGAAGCCGTTTTCGGGTGCGGTAAGGAACTTGTACAGCGCGTGCCGGTTTGTGCCGTTGACATCGAGCTTCGTGCTCATCGGGAAGCTGACATCGTAGTTTGTCTGACAGAACTGCACGATCTGCGCCTCGGTTCCCGGCTCTTGCGCACCGAACTGGTTGCAGGGGAAGCCCACGACGGAGAAATTCTCGTCCTTCAGCTCTCGATGAAGTTTCTCGAGGCCGGCATATTGGGGAGTCAGGCCACAGCGGCTGGCGACATTGACCGCCAGTACGACCTTGCCACGCAAGGCGCCGAGAAGATCGGGCGATCCATCGATGCCCGGAACGGTGATGTCGTAGAAGCCAGCCATGGATGTACTCCGTCGGGGACCGAATCAGGCTGCAGAGTGGATCATTCGAGGGGGACTCGTCCAGTGTCCCATTCTGGCGCTCCGCTCGCTCCTGCGTGAGCGAGCTCCTGCAGGTAGACCGGCAGGTCTGTCGCGGGAGCTTTCGCGGGCACCTGGTGAAACATTTCGGCGATCCATCCTTGGTGATAGGTCACGTGATTCACCACGTGGAGAAGTATGGCGCCTCGGGTCATCGCTCCAGGCTTGCCGCCGACAAAGCGGAAATTCACGGTCTCGACCAGAGAGGCCGCGGTCTGTGACTCGCTCCAATCCTGCCACCAGCAGTCCATTGTTTGCTGCGCGCTCCATAGCGCGTGCAACTCGGGATGGAGAATGACATTGCGGGCTTTGAAGCCGTGATCCTCGCCTGACAAGTGCGCCTGCCAGATTCGATCGACCACATAGTTGTGGTTCAACGTGCCGATGATGCTACTGAACAAAGTCTGCCGTTGTTTTGCGGCCTCGCCGGGCGGCAAGGCCGCGACACTTGCAAACATGCGGATGTTTTGCCAGGCGCGGTAGTGCGCCAGGAGCCGTGCGGTGGCTGTATCCATAGCAACTTTCCCTGCTGTCAACGATGGACCTTGAGTCTGCGCCGGTGAGCCGCTTGTTTGGCGCGATTTCCACAGAGCCTGCGATCGCATGCGCTCGAGCACCGGCGGGGACGCGAGCTGCGCTTACCGTAACCAGCTCAGGAGTCCTTCGCCATCGTCTCGCGAGTCCACGGGAACGTCCAAAGGCGTGGAGTAACCCATTAAATATATCTTGCAAGGTTACTTCCGGGTGAGCAACCTGTTTACGGCAACCATCTGGCAATACACACATGGCGTGCCCGACCCGGCCGCGGTGTCTCCCGACGGTTACTCACTCGATAATTATTATCTCAGCCGACCGGGCGTGGAGGAGGTGCAGCTGGATCTGATCGGCGACTACCAGAGCAACGTGGCTCTCTATCCTCAGTTCCAAAACTACTTCCGCACACACCGGCCTGCCTTCCTGGCCGCCTGGGGTAAGAATGATCCCTTCTTTCTGCCGGCGGGCGCTGAGGCTTTCAAGCGCGACATCCCGGGTGCGACGGTACGGTTCTTCGATACCGGTCACTTTGCTCTCGAGACCCACGCGGAGGAGATCGCCGCGACCATTCGCGAATTTCTGGCGCGAATCCCGCCACGGTTGTAACTCCCACCTTGCGAGGCGACACTCTTAGTCTATCTCACGGGCACCGGACAGCCCGTGAGATGAGGAAGAGCGCCCATGATGTATTTTTTCAGCCCCTGTGGCGAGCGCCAAAGCTTATGCCGGGCTGCCGTCAACGGTCGCGTGCGGACCTCCCAGCGCGTACTCGTCGGCGCCTTGATGGCGCTCTTCGCTGCCAGCATGGCGGTCACAATCATGTGGTGCACCTCGATGTCGGCCATGGGCGCAATGCCAATGCCGGGTGGCTGGTCGATGTCCATGGCGTGGATGCGCATGCCCGGCCAAACATGGTCCGGCGCGGCCGCATCGTTCTTAGGTATGTGGATCGCAATGATGGTGGCGATGATGCTGCCCTCGTTGCTTCCGATGTTGTATCGCTATCGCCAGGATGTTGGCGATGGGGGTGCGGCGCGGCTCGTAGCCCTGACCGTGTTGGTCGGCACGGCGTATTTTCTCGTGTGGACCGCCTTGGGCATAGTAACTTTTCCGGTGGGCGTCATGCTGAATGCGCTAGCGATGCAGGAGCCCGGGTTTGCGCGCGCGGTACCGCTGACCACTGGTGTCGTCGTCCTGATTGCAGGCGCGCTGCAGCTCACGCGCTGGAAATCGCACTACCTGAGCTGCTGTCGAGGAATCGCGCGACAAGGACGCAGACTACATGCTGACGCTCGCACGGCCTGGCGATATGGCTTGCGGCTAGGGCTGGAGTGCGTGCTCTGTTGCGCCCCGTTGATGGCAATTCTTCTGGTCGTCGGAGCCATGGACCTGGGTGTAATGGCTGCTGTGACGGCAGCCATCACAATCGAACGGCTCGCGCGGGCTGGGGAGCGGGTTGCACGAGTCACTGGAGCCGTCGCGATCGGGGCGGGGGTGGCGCTGATAGCGCGGGCCGTTGGAGTTTAATAGATGGCTTGTCTGCGCTCATTGGATGCCGGGCGGTGCAGGAAAGCGGGCGCCCTCGGATAACAGCCACTCCCGGAAGGCCGCGACTTTTTCGAGCGCAAGATGCGCCTGGGGGCAGACGAAGTAATACGCGCGCGTAGAATGGACCGCCCGACCTGCGACGGCGAGCCGACCGATGTTGACTTCATCGGCGACGAGAGACCATCGGACGAGCGCGAGCCCCTGACCCGCCTCGGCGGCACGCACGATAGCGATCGCGTCGTCGAACGCAGGACCGGAGCTCGGCCACACATCTCCGGAGCCTTCCTCCAACAACCAAGTTGTCCAAGGCTCATAGGGGCTGTGTAGCAGCTTGTAGCGCCGCAGGTCGCGCGCCTGGGACACGGGGCCATGGCTTTGCAACAGGGCCGGAGTGCACACGGGTACCAGCCACTCGTCGATCAATTTCTCCGCATTCATGCGTGGCCAGGTTCCGGCGCCGAAGCGGATGCCCACATCCATCCCGGTTTTCACGAAGTCAACGAGCTTCGTGGAGGTATGTATCTGGACGTCGATGCCCGGATGCTGTGCCGTGAAGTTTGGCAGTCGGGACAGCAGCCATTGCGCAAGGAAGAACGCGAGCGTGGTCACCCGAAGCGGGCCAGACCCGCGGTCGGCGCGCGCCTCGTCGATCGCACGCTCCAGGTCGGCGAGCGCTTGTTCGACTTTCGGGCGCAGCACCTCCCCTACGGGGGTCAACTCAACTTGACGGCCGTTGCGGCGAAAAAGGGGCACGCGCAAGTAGTCCTCGAGCGCTTGCACTTGCATGCTCGCGGCACTGGTTGTGAGGCCGAGCGCAGCCGCGCCGCGCGTGAAGCTCCTGTGTTCCGCGACCGCAACGAACACTCGCAGACTCGCTAGCGGAGCTCGTCGATAGGCGGCGCGAGGTACCGCATTTGCAGTCGAGCCTTTGCGGCGTCGACCGGCGCCGGGCGCCGATCGTGGCGTGCTCGTTCTTTTATTTTGCCGCTTGGTCTGGCTCGTAGGCATGGGCTTCCCTTGATGTTCGACAGCACCTTCCTTCAGCGGCGCTTAACCATCGTTCAGCTCTTCTGACGGTCCGATTCCCTCAAACGCTCACCATTGCACCGTGTTCTTGACCAAGTTTTCGCCTTCAAGGAGAGCTATCATGACTTGCGTTCATTTTGTCAGACTTGCCTGCGCGGTTGCCATCACTGCCATCCAATGGGTGACGTTTTCCACGGCTTTCGTCCACACGCAGTCGATGCGGACGGTTGCTGCGTGCCATGTTGCGGATCACGCCGCGGATGACGGGCTACCTGTGATTGTTATCAGGGCACATCGTCATGCCCCTCGGCACCTTGCCTTCAACTGCCAGCCGGAGGTGGGGTTTACTTGAGCGCACCGCAGGTATTGCGATCGATGCTGATCGTGCCTATCGGTTTGCCATCGGTCGCGCGGTACTCCAGAACCACTACGACACCCTGATTGATGAGCGGCCGCAAATCAGGGTTTTCGCAGCTGGCTTTGTTGACTACCGGAGTTAACTTCGCTGCGAATGTCGTAGCGTTGATACCCTCCGATTCGGGGTTCAAGAGCGTGTACATGGATGTCAATCTCAGCCCTGGACCGGCCTTCGCGCCATCCAGTCTGGTATTCGAGTCAACGTCAGCCGGGGCGGCCTGGTTGGCCTGGCCGGCAATTTCCGCGAGCCTCCGTTTGAGCGCCCGGACCGAAGGCGCTTGGGTTGCGCCGTTGGGCTTCGCTGTTTGCGGGTCTTGCATGCCACAGGCCGCCAACGCCGTCGCGAGCACCATTCCCAGGTACGCCGGTTGTTTTCTGTATTTCACGGGAGCTTCTATTGTGCGGTAGGCATTACGCGCCGATTCTGCCGCAATTCGTACCGTCTTTCTCCATCGGGGGCTTCAAGTGCGAATACGACCAAGCTTACGTCGGCGGATTGCGCAACCAGTCCGGATCCGGCAGCTCCGCAAATGCCTCGCGCAGCGCTTCGCTCCAGCGGTTGCGTATCCCCCGGAAATACTCGTTGTCCGTGTCGATGCTCATGTGCCGGGCGGGTTCGTAGCGGTCGCGCTTGATTTTGTTTTGAAAGGGTACGGCGCCCACCGAGAGGTTGGAGCGAATCGTGGAATCCATCGAAATGAGCGCGCACTTGGCCGCCTCATTGAGGCTGCTGGTGCGGCGGAGCACCCGGTCGATGATGGGCTTGCCGTACTTCGATTCGCCGATCTGGAAGTAGGTGGTTTCGGGAGTCGCTTCGATGAAATTGCCGGCTGAGTAGATGCTGAAGAGCCGCGGCACCTCGCCACGGATCTGGCCTCCGAGGATGAAGCTCCCGTTGAACTCGACGCCAAATTCCTTCAGCGCGTGGGCGTCGCGTGAATGCACTTCGCGCACGGCCTCCCCGACACACTGGGCCGCTTCAAACAGTGTGGGGCAGTTGAAAAGGGTCATCTGCCCCTCGGCGGAGACGTCGATGTGCTCGCGCAGCCGGCTGGTGACCGCCTGGGTGATCGCGAGGTTGCCCGCGGTCTGTAGCACCAACACACGGTCGCCCGGCCTCTGCAGGACGGTCGTCTTACGAAACGTACTGATGTGGTCGACTCCGGCGCTGGTGCGGGAGTCGGACAGAAAAACCAGCCCCGTGTCCAGGAGCATGCCGACGCAGTAGGTCATAGGAGGCGCATCTTACGACTCCCGCGCCCTGGCCGACTACTGGGGTGCGGCTACTGGCCTACCGAGCTGGCCAGGAAGTCGTTGGAAATGCGCGCGCCCACATCCCGCAACTTCTCCTGAAACCGGTCCAGGAAGGCGGGAATGCCGCCGGCGCACAGCTCTTCGAAGCGGCCGTAATGGAACTGGGCGTGCAGCTCGCCGACCCGCCGCAAGGTCTCGGCGGACTGATCATTCGCGACGGCCGAAAGATTGGACTGGAGCTCATCCAGACAGCGATGCACTCCCTGTGGAAGGTCGTCCCGCATCAGCAGCATCTCGGTCACCCTGATGGGGTTGACGCTATCACGGCACACGCGTCGATAGATTTCGAACGCCGACATGGCCCGCAGCAACACGGCCCACTCGGACGCCTCGGCCATCAACCGCTCCCCGCGGCCGCCCGGATCGCGCCAACGGGCCTCGAGCAGCCGCGTGGTGTTGTCGGCACGCTCGATGAAAGTGCCAATGTGCGTGAAATAAAGGCCCTCATCACGCAACATGGTTCCCGAAGTGACGCCGCGCGTGAGGTGGGTCCGATATTTCACCCACTCGATGAATTCGCCACGCCCGGATTCCGGCATGCTCGGGTTGAAAGAGCTCGACTCGAGGTACGTTGTGTTGAGTGTTTCCCACATGTCGGAAGTGATCGTGCCGCGCACCGCACGGGCGTTCTCGCGCGCCGCACGCAGGCAGCCCAGGATACTCCCCGCGTGGTCTCGATCGAACGCGAGGAAGTTGAAGGCCGCGACGGGTGTCAGCACGTCGTGCCGCTCCTGGAAGAGCCGGTCCATACCGAGGGAAACGAGTGTCGCTTCCCAGCCTTGCAGCACCGCCTCGGGCAAGCGCGGCAGCAGCGACAGCCTGTGGTGCGCGTCTATCATGCGCGCCATGTTTTCGGCCCGCTCGATATAGCGAGACATCCAGTACAGGTGGTCTGCCGTCCGGCTGAGCATGTCAGGCTCCCAGCACCCAGGTGTCTTTGGTGCCGCCGCCCTGCGACGAGTTCACTACCAGTGAGCCTTCCCGTAGGGCAACACGGGTCAGTCCGCCCGGTACGACTGTGATCTCGCGGCCGGATAGCACGAAGGGCCGCAGATCGATGTGGCGAGGCGCGAGTCCGGCCTCCACGAAGGTCGGCGACGTGGATAGTGCCAACGTCGGTTGCGCGATGTAACGCTCGGGATGAGCCTCGATGCGCGCCCGGAAATCCTCGATCTGCGCGCGCGTGGAAGCCGGTCCAATGAGCATGCCATAGCCGCCGGCGCCGTGAACTTCCTTCACGACGAGATCGGCAAGATGGTCGAGCACGTAGGCTCGATCTTCCGGCCGGCGCAGGATCCAGGTGCGAACGTTCGCCAACAACGGCTCCTGCCCAAGGTAGAAGCGGATCATCTCCGGCACGTAGGGATAGATCGACTTATCGTCGGCGACGCCGGTGCCGATCGCGTTGGCGATGGTTACGTGGCCGGCTTTGTACGCCCCGAGCAACCCCGGTACACCCAGCGTGGAATCGGAGCGGAAGACCAGTGGGTCGAGAAAGTCGTCGTCCAAACGTCGATAGACCACGTCGACCCGCCTCGGGCCGCGCGTCGTACGCATGTAGAGGATGTCGTCGCGGACGAAGAGATCCTGGCCCTCTACGAGCTCGATTCCCATCTGTTGCGCGAGAAACGCGTGTTCGAAGTACGCGCTGTTGTAGGCGCCGGGAGTCAGGAGGACAACTGTAGGATCCGTAACGGCCTCGGGAGCAACGCTCTTGAGGTTCTCGAGCAGCACATCCGGATAGTGCTCCACCGGCTCGACAGGGTGTCTGGCGAACAACTCGGGAAAGAGCCGCATCATCATCTTGCGGTCCTCGAGCATGTAGGAAACGCCCGAGGGCACCCGCAAATTGTCCTCCAGCACGCAAAACCGGCCTTGGTCATCGCGTACCACATCGATTCCGCTGATGTGGGCGTAGATCCCGTTGGGGACGTCAACGCCTTGCATCTCGGGCCGGTATTGCGCGTTGCCAAGGATCTGCTCGGCGGGAAGGACGCCGGCCTTGAGTATCTCCTGGCCGTGATAGATATCCGCGACGAATAGATTCAGCGCGCGAACCCGCTGCTTGATGCCCGCTTCCAGCGTTGCCCATTCGTGCGCGGGTAGGATGCGCGGGACAACGTCGAACGGGATCAGCCGTTCGGTGCCTGCGTTCTCACCGTAGACGGCGAATGTGATGCCCAGGCGATGGAACAGGGCGTCCGCTTCGGCCCGCTTTTGCACGAGACGCTCCGCAGGCTGCTCCTGGAGCCAGCCGCAATAGTGACGGCAATGCGGCCGCGGCTGCCCCTCGGCATCGAACATCTCATCGTACGGCCGACCACGCACGCTACCCCCTGCGCGTTGAGCGTCTCATCAGGATAGTGAGCCTAAGCGAGATCCGTGCCAATGGTGCTTAGCCTGTGGGCTCAAGAGCTTACGGTCCGCTACGTCACGATCGCTGCGCTGGTGCCCCAAAATAGCGCTTCAGTACGGTGCAATGTTGCACGGAAGTTGTGCGGACCCTCCTTTGGGGATCGGCTACCGCAAGATTCGGGTCGCTGGGCGCGCTTACGAAAGCGGCAGTGGCCGCGCTAGGCTCTCAGATTGATACAATCGCGCGTGGGTACTTCAAAGCGCGGCGCATCCTCCGTCGCTCCAGCACTGATTGCGTGGCACGCCCACCAGGGCCGCCATGACCTGCCCTGGCAGATCGACCGGACAGCCTATCGGGTCTGGGTCTCCGAGATCATGCTGCAGCAGACGCAAGTTGCCACGGTCATTCCGTATTACACGCGATTCATGGAGCGCTTTCCCACCGTGCGGGCACTGGCCGATGCCCCTATCGATGACGTGCTGCATCTTTGGACGGGCCTCGGCTATTACGCCCGCGCGCGCAATATGCACCGATCCGCCGTTCGGATACGCGATGAGTTCGCGGGCGAATTCCCTGGCACCTTCGAGGAGGTCGCGAGCTTACCCGGGATTGGGCGCTCGACCGCGGGGGCGATTCTGGCGCTGAGCCAAGGTCAACGCTTTCCAATCCTCGACGGCAACGTCCGCCGGGTGCTCTCACGCTACTTTGGCGTTGAGGGGAGCCCGACGGAGCGCGCAGTCTCCGAACAGCTCTGGCAACTCGCGGAGGCCTGTACCCCTGCCGATCGCGTTGACGTCTATACGCAGGCGATCATGGATCTGGGCGCGACGGTGTGTACCCGGCGCAAGCCGTTGTGCGCCTACTGCCCCCTCTCGGAGGCTTGTGTTGCTAGGCTAACGGGACGCCAGCACGAGCTCCCTGCGCCGCGTCCGGCGCGCGACCGGCCCGTGCGCGAAGTCATTATGTTGGTTGCGATGCGCGAAGACGGCAGCGTGCTCCTGGAGCGTCGGCCCGAAAGTGGGGTGTGGGGTGGGCTGTGGTGTTTGCCCGAATTCGGGACACCGACGGATGCGCTCTCCTATGCCGGCACTTCGTTGCAGGTGATATCGGGTGCCCCCTCCAAGCTCGGGCGAGTGGAGCACGCGTTCACCCATTTTGATCTGGTCATTACGCCGCTGCTCGTTCGCTGTTCCGGTAGCTCTGGCGCGGTCCAGGACGTGGAGAGCGTCTGGTACGACACACGCCTGCCCCCGCGAGTTGGGTTACCCGCGCCGGTCAAAACGCTGTTGGAGGGCCTGGCGAGCCCGACGATGTTTGGGCCAACGTTATCTGGGCCAACGTTATTTGGGAGATCGTAAATGGCACGAATGGTTCAATGTGTATTCCTCAAGCAGGAAGCGCCGGGGCTGGAGCGGCCGCCCTACCCGGGCGAGCTGGGCAAGCGGATCTACGAGAATGTCTCCAAAGAGGCCTGGGCGCGCTGGCTCAAGCATCAGACCATGCTCATCAACGAGTATCGTCTGACGCCGATCGAGCCCAAGGCGCGCAAATTTCTGGAAGGCGAGATGGAGAAGTTCTTTTTTGGTGCCGGCTCGCAGGCGCCGGAAGGCTATCAGCCGCCCGGAAGTTGAGCGCCGGTATTGCAAGGGCCACAAATTGAAAGAAACCTGCAAGGTTCGTGATGCAATTCTTTTACTATTTTCACGGCACTAAACCTGTCATCCTCTAGTCTACAGGAGCGTTGGGGTTGATAAGACCAACCTTCCGGTACGAAGGAGCGCGCGCATGATCAACGGGGTAATGGCCGGAACAGTCGAGGAGCAGAGCGAGCTGCGGACCTTGCCTTACCAGGAGCCCCTGAGGACGTGGGCAAGCCGCGGTACCGGAGCGCTCTGCAACCTGTGCGGCAGGATCATCGAAGCGCGCGATATCGAGTACGAAGTTGAGCTGGCACCGGCCGGCAACCCGCGCGGGTTACATTTTCATTTCAATTGTTACCGGGCTTGGGAAAACCAGGCCTGAAGAGATGTGGCTACAGCTACAGGCGGATCATGCCCCGTTTGTGTGCGACCGCAACCGCCTCGGTACGGCTGATCGCATCGAGTTTGGTCAGAATGGCCTTCACGTGAGTCTTCGCGGTGCCCTCGGTAATCGAAAGGCGCCGTGCGATATCTTTGTTGCTTCGCCCCTGGGCGACGAGCTGCAACACGTCCAACTCGCGCTGGGTGAGACTCGGCTTCGCCATGCGCTGCAGGGCTTTGGCCGCGACCGAGGACGAGGTGTAAGGGCGGTCCTCACTGACTGCGCGGATTGCGGAAAGGATTTCCTGGCGCGGCGCATCCTTCAACAGGTAACCTTTCGCACCCTGGCTCAGACATTGGAAAATGTCCTCATCGCCATCGTAGGTCGTCATGATGAGGAGGCACGCCTTGGGGTTGATCTCCAGCACCCGCTGCACCACCGCCACCCCATCGCGCTTGGGCATGCGTAGATCCAACACCATCACATCGGGTCGGTGTTGTTCGTAAAGAGTAATGGCCTCTTCGCCATCCCCTGCTTCGGCTACGACTTCCATGTCCGCCTGCTGATTGACCATGGCGGCCAAGCCGTCCCGTACCACGGGGTGGTCGTCCGCCAGAATGACCCGAATCTTTCTCTTGATGACCGCGACCATCACGGCCTCCGTTTCGCCATGCGGACGCTGACGCGGGTTCCGGCGCCCGGACGGCTCTCGATATGCCATTCGCCGCCGATCGCGCCCGCACGCTGACGCATGCTGCTCAGTCCAAAACCCTCGCTCGCATACAGCTCGGGTGCCTGTTCCATGCCAACACCATCGTCGGCTACGGCGAGCTCCCAGTCCGCTTCAGCCTCCGTCATGGTGATGCGCACGTTGCGCGGCCGCCCATGGCGGACCGCATTGCTGACCGCTTCCTGCGAAATACGCAGCAGCTCATGCTCGTGTTCCGGCTTGAGTCCTGTTGCAATACCTCCGCCATCGAAAGTGCAGGTGACGCCACCCGGCACTGTCGAGCGCTCCGCCAACTGGCGCAGGGCGATTTCCAGCCCGGCGCGCCGTGTTTGATCGAGGCGTAGCGCCATTACGGAGCGGCGTGCTTCCGAAAGCCCGTCGCGAGCCAGGTCGCGAATGCGGGACAGAATGGTGTTCAACTCGGAGTTCTTGCGCTTGCAGGGCGGAAACTCCTCCGCCGCGCCGAGTTGCATCAGGATGCCCGTGAAGGATTGCGCGAGTCCGTCGTGGATTTCCTGTCCGATACGCGTGCGCTCGACGAGCACCGCGGCTTCCTTGGCCGAGTAAGCCAGGCGGGTGAGCTGCACGGCGAGCGTCGCCTGCTGCGCGAGCGCTACGAGCAGCTCGCTGCGCCGGACATCCGCAGCATTACGGCGGAAGCTGAGGACGAAAAAACCAACGTTGCGGGCACCAAACACCAGCGGGTAGACCAACGCGCCGGTGTAGCCTTCGCGCCGATGAAAAGCGGCCGCGCCGGGCCAGATGTCCGGTGCCTCATGCTCGAGGTTGAAATATACCGGCCCCTGCTGGTTCGCCAGCATATTCGTGAACGGGGAGCCCGAGAATGGCACACTCGTGGCAAACGGAGCCGGCTCGAGCTGCCCGTTGCGTGCGTGCGCGACGATCCGCCATTCTTGGAGCGAGTCCTTCGAAACGATGACGGCGCCGGAGTCCGCGTCGAACTGCCGCACAGCCTCCAACAAAATGTGGCCCATGAAGCTGCCCAGGTCGGGCTCGCTCGCCAGCCGCTCGAGATTTCCCCGAATGACTTGGTTGGCTTTGGCGAGCTCGGCGACGCGCTCTTCCGCGGCCCGCTCGCGCTCACGGCGCACATCATCGACGAGACGCTCGCGGTGCATGGCGGCGCCGATAACACCCGCCGCGGTCTCCAAGGCTGCCAACTCCGCAGTGTCGATCGCGCGCCGTTGCTTCGTGTTGTCAAAGCCAACGATGCCGATGAACTCGCCGGCGACGAAGATGGGCACGATCGCCTTGGTCTTGGTGCCAATGCCTTCGAAGCCCACCGAGGCATACTCTGCCGCCGAATCGCTCTTGCTCAGGCACACACTGCGGCCGGCACGCAACTCGGCGCATACGGCAGAGAAATCACGCTCGTCGCACGTGCACATGCTCACATCGTCCAGATTCGGGACGACGCCCTCGGCAACCCACTCACTCACGACCGACAGAAGAGGCTCGCCCAGGGGGCCGGCCTTGGTCAGCATCAGATTCACCCGATCGACGCGAGCCGCCTCACCAATGAGGCCCAACACTTTGGGAATCACGGCGCGCACATCCGGTGCCTCGAGCAGCAGCCGGCTGGCTTTCGCCGAGGCGCTCAGCAGGCTTTCGCGGCGGTGGAGCGACTCATTGATCTGGGTGAACTCTTCCGCGCATTGCGAGGAAGGGAATGCGGTAGGTTCCAGGCGGGCTAGGGTGGCATTCATATTAATGGGGCCCCTGCCCCAACCTTTCCTGCGGGATCGCGCAAAGCCGCGACCCCTTAAGCATAGCGGCGCTGCGCGCCGATGTAAGAGCCTTGTCTCGGGATTTCATCTAGTTGACATCCTGCGCCCGAGTGTAACGCGGCAGGGGGGCCTGCTCCCAACCCCCGCCCATGGCCTTGTAGACCGCAATGAGACTGGTGGCCGTTTCCGTGCGGCTCTGCGCAAGGCGGTCTTCAGCTTCGAGCTGGGTGCGCTCCGCATCCAGGACCTCGAGGAAGTCGACGTATCCACCCTCGTAGCGGGTCCGCGCCAGCCTTGCGGCTGTGGCGCTCGCCTCCGCGGCAGCAGCGACGTGCGTGAGGCTGTCACGCGCTCTAGCGTGTGTCACCAGGGCATTTTCAGTCTCTTCCAAGGCGGTCAGCACAGTCTTCTCATAGCTCGCAAGGGCGGAATCGTTCCGAGCATGCGCCTGAGCTACCTGTGCCTGGACCCGGCCCAAGTCAAATGCCGCCCAGGAGATACCCGGTCCAATGACGTAGCTACGTGAGGGCGAAGTACCGAGATTGCTAGGTGTGGTGGCGGCATATGTAAAATTGCCGTTGAACGTGACCTTGGGGAAGTAGTCACCGATGGCCACTCCCACCAGGGCCGTAGAAGCGGCCAGCTGGCGCTCCGCTATGCGGATGTCAGGCCGCCGCCTGAGGAGCGTGGCCGGATCCTCGATCGTTACGATCCGCGGCAATCCGGGCAGATCCTTTACCGGGCTGAGCTGGGTGGTCAGCGCGTCAGGTTCCCGACCGGTCAGCACGCTCAAACGATGAATCGACCGCGCGATGGATGCCTGCAGCGGGGCGATGGTCGACAAGGTCGTGCTGAGCTGGGCTTGCGCTCGGGTCGTGTCCAGCTCTGTTCCACGCCCGGCATCCAGACGTGCCTGCGTCAGCTTTAACGTGTCGGTCTGATTGGCTACGTTGCGCTCGGCCACCGCGAGCTGTGTTTGCTCACCACGGAGCTCGAAGTACGTCCGTGCGACTTCGGCGACGACCGAGACCTGCGCATCGCGCAGGCTGGCTTCGGCCGCTTGGAACTGCGCGCTGCGCGCCTCGATGCCTCGGCGCACCTGGCCGAAGAAGTCCAACTCCCACGTCGCATCGAATCCGGCGTCATAGTAGGAGGCTCTGTATGGGAAGCCTCCCTGAACCGCCGGCACGAGTTGGGTTGTATGGCCGCCTGCGGCCGTCACAGTGGGTGCCAGATCGAAGTACGACTCCCGTCGCGCGCCGCGCGCCTCGACCAGGTGGGCAAGGGCGATGCGCAGGTCGTGGTTGGCTAGCAGCGAATCGCCGACGAGTTGGTTCAGGGTCTCGTCATCGAATTGTCGCCAGAACTCGACCTGGGGGTCGTCGCTGGTTTTGTAGGTCGCCGAGTCGGCTGCGGCCGCGGTGAACTGGGGCGTAACCGGCGTTGCCGGGCGCTTGTAGTTCGGACCTACGGCGCAGGCGCTCAGGGTTGCGGCGATGACCAGGGGGATGGCGACGCTGGCCGCGACCGCGCGGGCGCGCGCCGCGGCGCCGAGCGTCTTTGGGGAGTTAAACATGGTTGGCCTCCGGGGCCGGCAGCCGGCGTTCGTCGGCTTCCTCGGGCGATACTGCTTTTGTCGACTTGCGGTCCGTGAGCCGCCGAATGAGCACGTAGAACACGGGGGTCAACAACAGCCCGAAGAACAACACGCCCAGCATTCCGGCGAATACGGTCGTGCCTAGAGTGTGCCGGATCTCGGCGCCGGCGCCGCCGGCCACCATCAGTGGCACTACGCCCATGATGAACGCGAACGAGGTCATCAGGATCGGGCGCAGACGCATACGGGCTGCTTCCAATACCGCAGTCTTCGCATCGTGACCCTGATCCTCCTGGAGGTGCTTAGCGAACTCTACGATGAGAATAGCGTTCTTGCACGCGAGCCCGAGGAGCACGATCAATCCCACTTGCGTGAAGATGTTGTTGTCACCGTGGTCGAGTAGAACACCCGTGACCGCGGCCAACAGACACATCGGCACGATCAGCAGGATCGCCAGCGGCAGCGTGAGACTCTCGTATTGGGCAGCGAGCACCAGGAACACGAACAATACGCACAACGGGAAGATGTAGATCGTCGTGTTGCCGGAGGAGATCTGTTGATAAGACAGATCCGTCCATTCGAAAGTCATGCCGCGCGGCAGAGTCTCTTGCAGGATCTTCGTCATGGCCTCTTGTGCCTGTCCCGAGCTGTATCCCGGTGCGGGCCCGCCATTGATATCCGCCGAGCGGTAGCCGTTGTACCGCTGGACGATGTCAGGCCCGAAGGTCTGGTCGATCGTCAGCAGCGACCCGAGCGGCACCATCTCACCTGCACCGTTGCGGGTCTGCAGCGGCAGAATGTCCTCGACGTGAGAGCGGAACGGGGCGTCCGCCTGCGCCACGACCTGGTATGTACGGCCGAACTTGTTGAAGTCGTTGACGTATAGAGAGCCCAGGAACACCTGCAGCGTCTGGAACACGTCGGACAACTTCACGTTCTGCCGCTTCACCTTCTCGCGATCGACGTTGACATTGAGTTGGGGGACGTTGATCTGGTAAGTGCTGAATACGCCGGCCAACGCAGGGTTCTGGTTGGCTTTCTTGGCGACTTCCTGCACGGCGGCGTACAGAGCATCGGGGCCCAGATCGGCGCGGTCTTCGATGTTGAGTTTGAACCCGCCGAGTGTGCCCATTCCCATGATCGCCGGAGCCGGCACCACGATGACGAACGCATCCTTGATGGCCGAGAGCTTCTGGTTCAAGGTCGCGGCGATCGCCTTCGCGGTCAGGTTCTTGCTCTTGCGCTTGTCGAAGTCATCGAGCGCGAAGAAGTCCAGCGAGGAGTTCGAGCTCGCCACCAGGCCATTCGGGGACATGCCGGTGAACTGCACGGCGCCGGATACGCCAGGTGTCTTCAGACCGATTTCGCCAATCTGACGTGTGACCTCATCGGAGCGCTCGACGGTTGCCGCCGGTGGCAATTGGGCGATCGCAATCACGTACTGCTTGTCCTGGTCGGGGACGAAGCCGTCCGGAACCGCGTTGAAGCCAACGTAGGTAAGAGCGATCAAGCCGCCGTAAACAATGAGTGCAATGGCGCTACGACGTACGGTCAGCGTGACGGTGCGTGCGTAAACGTTACTAGCGCTGACGAAGGCGCGGTTAAAGCGCTTGAAGAAGCCGCCGAAGAGCCGGTCCATGACTCGCGACAGGACGTCTGGTTTCGCTCCATGAGGCTTCAGCAACACGGCTGCCAGGGCCGGGGACAACGTCAACGAGTTGAACGCGGAGATGACGGTCGAGATGGCGATCGTGAGTGCGAACTGCCGGAAAAACTCGCCGTTCAGGCCACTGACGAATGCAACCGGCACGAATACCGCGCACAGCACCAGGGTGATGGCGATGATGGGGCGGCTGACTTCGTTCATCGCGGAGCGCGTGGCTTCACGGGGCGACTGGCCACTCTCGATGTGGCGCTCGACGTTTTCGACGATCACGATGGCGTCGTCGACCACGATACCTATCGCCAGCACCAGACCGAAGAGCGACAGGGTGTTGATCGAGAAGCCGCAGGCCAACAGTACGGCGAATGTGCCGATGATCGAGACGGGCACGGCGACCAGGGGGATGACGGAGGCGCGCCAGGTCTGCAAGAACAGGATCACCACCAGCACCACGAGCAGCACGGCTTCCAACAGAGTGTGCACGACCGCTTCGATCGACTGCCGCACGAAGACCGTGGGATCGTAGATGACCTGGTAATCCAGGCCCGCGGGGAAATCCTTCTTCAGTTCGGCCATCGTCTTGCGGACGGCCTTCGACAGATCGAGCGCGTTCGCGTTCGGCGACTGGAACACCGGAATCGCGACAGCATTCGTGTTGCTGAGGAGGCTTCTGACCGCGTACTGCTGAGCGCCGACTTCGAGACGAGCAACGTCTCCGAGGTGCACGACCTCGCCCTCCGCGCCCGTCTTGATGATGATGTCCCGGAACTGTTGTTCGTCTGAGAGTCGCCCGACGGCGTTGATAGCGAGTTGAAACTGACTGTCTTGCGAAGGCGGTGCACCTATCTGTCCGGCCGCCACCTGCACGTTCTGCTCTCTTATGGCGCTTACCACGTCCCCCGCGGTGAGGTTACGTGCCGCCAGCTTTTGCGGATCGAGCCAAACACGCATGGAGTAGTCGCCGCCGCCGAATACCTGCACTTGCCCGGCGCCGGGCAGTCGCGCGAGGACGTCCCGTACATTCAGTACGGCATAGTTACGGATGTAGAGGGGGTCGTAGCGTCCATCGGGCGAGGTCAGATTCACAACCATTGTCAGGTTGGGCGAGCTCTTGACCGTCGTGACACCCAGGTTGCGGACCTCCTCTGGAAGTCGGGGGAGCGCTTGCGCGACGCGGTTTTGCACCTGCACCTGCGCGCGATCGACATCGGCGCCAATGCGGAAAGTGATCGTGATCGCCAACGAGCCATCCATGGTGGACGTGGAGGACATGTAGAGCATGTCCTCCACGCCTACGATCGCCTGCTCCAATGGAGCAGCAACCGTGTCCGCTATGACCTTCGGGTTGGCGCCGGGGTAAGACGCATTCACGACGACGGACGGGGGCACCACTTCCGGGTACTCACTGATCGGCAACGTGAACAGCGCGATCGCGCCGCCGATCGTGATGAACGCCGAGATAACCGCGGCGAAGATCGGGCGATCGATGAAGAAGTGGGAGAGTTTCACCTTGAAATCCCTTTAGTTGCCCGACGTACCGCTGGCCGGCTGGTCGGCGGTGCTGTCGGTTGAGTTGAGAGCCAGCTTCGCGTCGTGCGTTGCACGGTGCGAGGCGGGCTTTGACTTGGTGTCATGTGAGGTTTTGGCGGCCTTGGCGGATGCCGCGCTCGCTCCATTGGCAGCGCCGTTCGCGAGGTTCGACGCTGCGTTCGTGCGCTCTGGCGTCGCCTCGGGGCCCTTCGCCGCCGTGACATCGGACGCGGGCTTCGAACCTTCGGCGAACATCGTGTCCGGTGCGGTACCCGGACGACCATGGCTGCGCTCGCCCATCGCTACTCGCTCCGGGTTCACGGTTGCGCCCGGGCGGACCCGTTGCAATCCGTTGACCACGATCGTCTCGCCCTGCTTCAGACCGTCTGTGACTACGCGCAAGCCGTCAATGATCGGCCCGAGCTTGACCGGGCGGTACTGCACCTTGTTGTCAGCGCCGACTACCAACACGTACTTGACGGTCTGGTCTGTGCCAATCGCGCTATCGTTGATCAACAGTGCGTTGTACTCATTGCTTCCCATGAGCTTCACACGCGCGAACAGGCCGGGGGTGAACGCACGGTCATGATTCTCCAGCCGCGCGCGGCCGCGGATCGTCCCGGTCGTCGCGTCGACTTCGTTGTCGACGAACACCATGACTCCCTGGTGCGGATAGCCGGGCTCGTTCGCGAGGCCCACCATGACTTCCGCACCCGCTTCGCCAGCCGAGCTGGTGGGGGCCCCGGCGGCAGCCTTCGCCTTCACACGTGCGGCCGCGTTGTCGCGAGCGATCTTCGTGTACTTGAGATATGCCTGCTCATCGCCGTCAAACCGCACATAGATCGGATCGAGCGACACGAGCGTCGTGAGCAACGTCTGCCCGGTGTTCACGAGATTGCCTTCGGTCACGAGCGCCCGGCTGATGCGGCCGGAGATCGGTGCGGTCACACGGGTGAAAGTCAGATTCAGCGCGGCCGTATCGAGCGCTGCCTGCGCCATCTCAACGTTCGCATCCGCCTGCTCCAGGCCCGCTGCGCGGGTATCGAACTCTTCCTGGGAAATTGCGTGTGCCTGCAGAAGCTTTGTCGCACGCTCGCGCTCGGACTTCGCCAGCGACAACTGCGAGCGGGCCTGGTCGAGCTGCGCTTTGGCGTGTTTGTAGTCCGCCTCATACGGGCGCGGGTCAATGACGAACAGTACATCGCCCTTGTGAACCTCCCGGCCCTCGGCGAAGTTTACCGACGCGATATAACCCGACACGCGCGGACGAATCTCGACACGTTCCACTGCCTCAAAGCGGCCGGTGAACTCATCGAACTCGGCAACCTGCTTGGAAATCACCTGCGCGACATCCACTTGCGGCGGCGGAGGCGCTGCTGCCGCCTGAGCTGCTGCCTTGTCACCACAACCCGTCAGCGTCAGTGCGGCTGAAACAGCCAGCACGACAGCTACTGCGGGCGCGGCGAGCGAAAAACGAATGCGCATGGTTCTCTCCCTAGTTGGTTGTCGTTGGCTACCTTAGTCCTGGGAGCTCCAACGATCAGAGTGACAAGTGTGGCGGGATTTCGCCGGGCTACACGTCTGTTGCTTAGAAGACGGTGGCACCGGGGATGGTCCGACGTCACGGTGCGAATTGTGAGGGTGTGGGAGGTTTGCTGATATTCATCAGGCGGAGGGGAGCGCGCATGCCTATCGGCGGTGTGGGCATGTGCCTAACGGTTTGGGGGGACTGCCTCTTTTGGGGGAGTCGCTGGATGGAGTCGCTGGTGGGGTGGTTGGAGGGAGTGGGCGGGTGTGTGTTTTTAGGCGTGGGGCCGAAGGTGGGACGTTGAGGGGAATGAGGCGGGGTTGGTGGCGGAGCGAGTCAGCGGGGGGTGGAGCGTTAGTGGGACGGAGGGCCCAGGGGATGAAGCGGCTCGCGATTGGAGAGGCGCTGGCATTGGGGGATTGGGTTGCGCTTGAGGTGGCGAGGAGCGTGGGCTGGCGCTGCGGGCTCAGGGCACCCCGTTACCTGTGGGGTCACCTTGGCAAGAGACTTGGTGGCGT
>Ga0105240_10004654_pt1 | contig 20766 bp, 21 predicted proteins | sample KBSC54metaG_FD_80426 | JGI IMG/M metagenome (GOLD analysis project Ga0105240, IMG submission 80426) | Corn rhizosphere microbial communities from Kellogg Biological Station, Michigan, USA - KBS C5-4 metaG | ecosystem: Host-associated > Plants > Roots > Rhizosphere > Soil | place: Michigan, USA... | reverse complement strand
TACAGATGATCGCAGACGCCATCCCCGCAACGGTCTTTGGACGCCGCAAGATCGTGCCGCGCGTCTGCATCGCCGACGGCAAGCCGCACATCCGCAACTTCCTGCGCGAAGCGCTCGAGGAGCTCGGCTTCATCGTCAGCGACTGCAGCGACGCCGCCAAGATCGCCGACGCCGTCATCGAGCATCAGTCCGACCTCGTCGTGCTCGGCCTGTCGGCGGGCGGCATCGCCGCCAATGCCCAGCTCGAGGCCTTGCGTGAGGTCGACTTCCGCGGCCGCGTCCTGGTGTTCGGCCCGCCGGCCTCGCCGATGGTGACGGCGATCGCCTCGATCGGCGACGAGATCGGCCTCGATATGCTGCCGCTGCTGCCAACGCCGTTCAGCGACAAGGATCTGCATGAACGCGTGGCGTCGCTGCTGCCGAAGGACGCGGTCGCGTCTCCCGCGATCGACGTCGGCCAGGCGCTGCACGGCAATTGGCTCGAACTGTGGTACCAGCCGAAGATCGACGTCCGCTCGCTCAGCGTCACCGGCGCCGAGGCGCTGATCCGTTTACGCCATCCGACCTGGGGTGTGTTCCCGCCGGAGCGTTTCCTGCCCGAGGACGACGACCCGCATTTCTTCGCGCTGTCGGAATTCGTCGCCGCCCGCGCGGCCGGCGACTGGAGCTATTTTCTCGATGCGAGCGGCCCGGTCGATCTCGCCGTCAACCTGCCGATGGCCTTCTTCGAGCGCGATGACGCGGTCGAGACCCTGTCGCGGCACCTGCCGCGGCACCCGGCCTTTGGCGGTCTGATCGTCGAGTTCGACGCCGACGAGTTGATCCGCGCGCCGGCTCTGGCGAGGCGCACGGCGCGCCGGCTGCAGCTGCACAACATCGCGGTGTCGGTCGACGATGTCGGCGCGGAATGGCCGCTGCTGATGGAGTTCGACGAGTTCCCCTTCGTCGAGATCAAGGTCGACCGCGCCTTCATCAGCGGATTGGGCGACGACCGGCTGAGGCAAGCGGCCTGCCGCAGCATCGTCGAACTCGCCGACCGGTTCGGCGCGCGTACGGTGGCCGAAGGCGTCGAGACGCGCGCCGAATTCATAGCCGCGCGCGCGATCGGCTTCGACATGGTCCAGGGCTTCTTCTTTGCCAAGCCGATGGAGCCGCAGAAGTTCGCCCGCCGTGTCCTCGGCAAGCCGATAACGGTAGCAATGGAGTGACCCCGACCGATTTGGCCGCCGCGCGTGAAGCCTCGCTCACCGTGTTCTCTTGTATCGGATTTCGGGTTAGGCTGTCCTACGATGCAAGGCGAGACTGTCGCGGGGCGTAACACGCCAGGAGCGCCGATGACGGGTGCGAACACGCAGGCCAAAAGCCAGGTGCAAGTGATCGCGCGCGCCGCCAGCATCCTGCGCGCGCTCGAGGACGAGAACACCGGACTGAGCCTTGGCCAGATCGCGCAGCGCGTAAACCTCGCGCGGTCGACCGTGCAGCGCATCGTCGCCGCGCTCGAAAACGAAAAGCTGGTGATCGCGGCGACGCCGCACGGCCGCGTCCGGCTGGGACCCGCCATCCTGCGGCTTGCCGCCTCGGTGCGCACCGACTTTATCGCTCAGGCGCGGCCGCATCTGGAAAAGCTGTCGCAGGACTTGCAGGAGACCGTGGACCTGGCGACGGTGAAGAAGGATCACCTTGTCTTTATCGACCAGGTGATCGGCTCGCAGCGCTTGCGCGCTGTTTCCGCCGTCGGCGAGACCTTCCCGCTCTATTGCACGGCCAACGGCAAGGCCTATCTCGCGCAGTTGACCGATGCGGCGGTCGAGGCGCTGGTCGGCAAGACCTACCCCTCGCGCACGCCGCACACGATCACCACGCTGAACGCCCTGCTCGAGGATTTGAAGGCCGCGCGCGCCACCGGCATCGCCTATGACCGTGAGGAGCACGCCTCCGGCATCTGTGCCGCAGGCGTCGCGCTCTACGATCCGCTTGGTAATGCCGTGGCGATCTCCATTCCGATGCCCGCACAGCGCTTTGCCGGCCGGGAGCGCGAAATCGGCGAGCGGCTGCTCGCGACCAAACGCTCGCTGCAGGCGAGCATGGCCGCGGCAGCCGGTTGAACGAGGTCGTCCCGGCTAGGGCTTCTTCTGGCTATCCGGCTTTTTCTGGATGTCCGACGCACCGGTGATGCCCGGATTGAACGAGGGCGGGTCGCTGGCCGGGAAGCTGTCATCGGACGCGACGACGACCTGGTCCTCGTTCTCCTTCATCGCCTCTCGGTCATTTTCCGCTTCTTTTTCAACGGGTTTCTGTTTTCCCGCCGAATGTCCGCCATGGTCGGTCATGTCGCTCCTCCATTGTCCGTCGCCACCTGATCGCCAGGCACGCCCTCATCTGTTCTAAGGGAACTCCGGGCGCGGGCGGACGTTCCGCGTCCGGGAACCGCGCAGTCAGGAGGGCTTTGCCAGCTCTTTCACGCATGCCTTCAGGTCGGCAACGAAGCCGGCGTAGAGCGCGGCGCGATCATCGTGGTCGGGCACGCGCAGAATATAAGACGGGTGGACGGTCGCGATCATCCGGCCGCCGCCAGCGAGCGGCACGACGCGACCGCGGATCTTGCTGATTGCGAGTGGCTTGCCGGCAACGCTGCGCACCGCCGTGGCGCCGAGCGCGACGACGATGTCCGGCCTGACCAGCCTCTGCTCGATGTCGAGCCACCAATGGCAGCGGTCTATCTCGTGGGCGTTCGGCTTCTTGTGCAGGCGGCGCTTGCCGCGCGGCTCGAATTTGAAGTGCTTGACGGCGTTGGTGACAAATACGTCGCCGCGGTCGATGCCGGCGTCGCCGAGCGCTTTGGCGAGTATGCCGCCGGCCGGGCCGACGAAGGGGCGGCCCTGCTTGTCCTCCTGGTCGCCGGGCTGCTCACCGACCAGCATCATGCGCGCCCGCGTCGGACCCTCGCCCGGCACGACCTGCGTGGCGTGGCGATAGAGCGGACACCGCGTGCACGCGGCTTCGGCCGCGCGGAGCGCTTTCAGCGACTTGATGACGGGGATGAGATCTTCGGTCACGCACGATGCCTCCGCTCACACGCAACTGTGTTTCGTTGCGCGCGGTTCCTGATCCTCCCCTGAAAGGGAGGGTCCAGCGCATAGCGCCCGGGCTGGAGTCGCATGTGTGTCGGGAAAAGAACCTCTACCGGCTCGCGATCGCCCGTCACCCTCCGCGCGAGGAAGGACTTGAAAACCCTACTCGGCCGCGACCTTGTGCGCGGCGCCCATACGCGCCTTCACCACCACCTTGATGGCGTCGTCGACGCGGTCCTTGGCGTAACGCAAGGCTTCCGGCAGATCGTCGAGCGCGAAGGTGTGCGTGTGGATCTTGGTGGCATCGAACCGCTTCTGCCGCATGAAGGCCTCGGCGCGATGCGTCGCGCTCTTGCCCTCGCCGCGGATGCCGTAGAGGTAGATGTTGTTGCGCACGATGTGGGCGACGTCGACCGGCACCTCGCCCTCGTGGGCGAAGGCGGCCAGGCAGACACGGCCGCCGCGATTGACCATGCGCACGGCGTCGTTGACGGCCGAGGCCGCCGCCGAGCACTCCACGACGTAATCGACGCCTTTGCCGCCGTTGAGCCTCTTTACCTCGGCGACGACGTCCGGCGTCTTGCGCACGTTGACCACCGCGTCGGCGCCGAGCGCTTTGCCGATGTCGAGACGATTGTCGCGCGTGCCGGTGAGGATGACCGGTTGAGCGCCGAGCGCCTTCGCCACCGCCACGGCCAAGAGGCCGATCGGCCCCGGGCCGGTGACGCAGACGCTCTCGCCGGCGACCAGGCCGCCCAATTCGGTGAGCGCATACATCGCGGTGCCGGCGGTGACGACGAGGGTCGCCTCCTCGTCCGACATCTCATCTGGAATCGCGACCAGCGTGTTGATGTTGTTGACCTGATATTCGCAGAAGCCGCCGTCGGTGGTGAAGCCGTTAGCGCGGTGACCCTTGTCGACGTCGCCGTAATTGAGGCCGTAGTTGTGGCACGACGTGTACATGCCCTCGCGGCAGCGCTTGCACTGGCCGCAGCCCGCATGGATCTCGACCGAGACGCGCGTGCCGATCTTGTATTCGTCGACGCCGGGCCCGAGCGCGACCACCGTGCCCATGTATTCGTGGCCGGGGGTGAAATTCTTATTGAATGGCAGCCCGCCCTCGATCATTGCCGGCGGGCCGTGATGGATGACGTCGAGGTCGGTGGCGCAGATTGCCACCGCGTCGATGCGCACCAGCACCTCGGCCTTCTTCGGCACCGGCACCGTCTTCTCGACGACACTCAATTCGCCCGGATCGCCGAGCACCCAGGCGCGCATGCGATCGGGAATCGGGAATTCGTTATGATTGGTCTTGACGCCGGGCGGTGCGTACATCGTCACTCCGCAAGAAAGGAGGACGGGCCTTTGACGGCCCGTCCCGCCTCAGTTGACCGCGGCCACGCGCTCGGCCTGCGCCGCAGGCGCGCCGAACTCGGCCGACAGGGCGTTGGCCGCCGAGGTGATCTCCTCGCGCATCAGCGCGAGGTGGGCGTCGGTCGCCCGCATCAGCGGCGTCGAGGCGCTGATCGCACCGATCACCGTGCCGGCCTGGTCGCGGATCGCCGCACCGATGCAGATCACACCCGGCAGGTGCTCCTCGCGATCGAAGGCGTAGCCCTCGCGCCGCACCGTGCACATGGCGCCGTGGAACGCCACGGGGTCGGTGATGGTGTGTTCGGTGCAGCGCTTCATGCCGTTCGCAAAGATGCGCTCGAACTCGGTCTCCGGCAGCCAGGCGAAGATCGCCTTGCCAAGCGAGGTCGCGTGCGGCGCCTCGATCTTGCCGAGACGGCCGGTGTCGACGCGCACGGCATGACGGGCCTCGCGCACCGCCAACATGACGACGGAGTCGCCCTGCAACGTGGCGAGATGCACGGTCTCGCCGGTCGCCTCGTTGATGCGCTCCAGATAAGGCTGGGTGCGGCGCGGCAGATCGACCTGGAGGCAAGCGTGGCTGAGATACATGATGCGGGCGCCGAGCGCGTACAGCCGGCGACCGGGAATCTTGGCGACGAAGCCGCGCTGGATCAACGTCGCCAGCAGGTGGTGGCAGGTCGAGATGTTGAGGCCGGTGCGGTTCGACAGGTCGGTGAGCGTGGTCTCGCCCCCGGCCTCGGCGATGGTTTCGATCAGATACAGCGCCCGGTCGACGGACTGGATGCTGTGACGCTCGCCTTCGGCGCGCATGCGTGGTGGGCGGACCTTCGAGCCCGGTCCGGGCAGGATTTTTGCTTCCATTGGTTCGTTTCTCCCTGCCCAAAGGGAAAGGGCAGGCGAAGGCAGAGTCAATAACTTTTCAGCATCGCCAACGCTGATTTCCCCTCATGAAATACAAAGCCCCTCCGGAGTGCTGAAGCTGGCCCAAAACGGCCGAACCCGGCGGGGTTAGCCGCCGGGTTCGCAAAACCGCGAAAAAGCGAGGAACGAGGTGCTAATGCGAGCGCTGGCGGGCCGTTGCCCGACCCTTGCGGTCCTGTTCAACAATCACCAGGACAAAGACTGCGATGAATGCGGCGGCGAAGAGCCAGCCGAACACGTCGGCGAAGGTGCCGACGTCGTTGCCGATCGGCTGGCCGTCGAAGACGAGGGCGGCGGCTCCGCCGATCACGGTCAGCGGCAGGCACACGGCCATCGCCGCCACCAGAACGAATTTGACGAAGTCGCGTGAAAAAGATCTGCCGGGCATGGCATTGGCTCTCCGCTTCTGCGGCGCGCGTGCGCAAGTCGCCCCCGGGACGTCCCGCTTAGGTAACGTGCCGATCCTTGCCCTGTCGAGAGCCGGAGACCCGCGTCACGACCGCGCAGGTTGCCCGGAACCGGCCAGCCCCAGCTCGATCTCGATCGCGCCGCACAGCATCTGGCCGAGTGTGATGTGCATTTCCTGAATACGCGCCGTGGTGTGCGACGGCACCGTCAGCACGTGATCGGCGAGCCCCGGCAGGTCGCCGCCGTCCTTGCCGGTCAGCGCCGCGGTGACGATGCCCATCGCCTTCGCCTGCTTCAGCGCCGCGGTGACATTCGCGCTTTTGCCCGACGTCGAGATGGCGATGGCGACGTCGCCGGGGCGGCCCAGCGCCTCGATCTGCCGCGCGAAGATGCGCTCGAAGCCGAAATCGTTGCCGGCGGCGGTGAGCGCCGAGGTGTCGGTGGTCAGCGCGAGCGCGGCGAGCGCGGCGCGGTCGGCCTTGTAGCGGATGGTCAATTCGGTGGCGAGATGCTGCGCGTCGGCGGCGCTGCCGCCATTGCCGAACAGCATCAGCTTGCCGCCATTGCGCAACGACGCGACGCAGGCGCCGACCAAACCGGCGAAGGCTTGGCCCAGCGCGGCTTGCGTGCGCCGCGCCACGTCGTGGTGCTCGGCGAATTCGGCTTTAAAAAAGACGTCGAGCTCCAAGGCGGTTCTCCCTCACGCCGCTTCGCCGCGGAATTCCGGCACGGCGTCGCGCAGCAGATCGTAGATGGCCGTGCGTTCGCCGTCGGCGAGCGCCTGTTCGAGGCGCGTCAGCCACGTCCGCATGGCCTCGAGCGGAGGCTGCACCGGCTTGGCCGCGACGATGCCCGGCACGCCGATCTCGGCGGTCTCTTCCTCTTGCGAAAACAGGATTTCGTGGAGCCGCTCGCCCGGACGGATGCCGGTGAATTCGATGGCGATATCCTTGCCGGGCTCGAGCCCGCTAAGGCGAATGATCCGCTCGGCCAGATCGACGATTTTCACCGGCTGGCCCATGTTGAGCACATAGACCGAGACGTCGCTGTCATCGCCGTCCTTGCCCAGTGCGTGCGTGGCGGCCGTCACCACGAGATCGCAGGCCTCCCGGATGGTCATGAAGTAGCGGACCATGTCCGGATGCGTGACCGTGACCGGCCCGCCGGCCTCGATCTGCGCCTTGAATTTCGGCACCACCGAGCCGTTCGAGGCCAGCACGTTGCCGAAGCGGACCGAGATGAGCCGCGTCGCCGGCCTGCCCGCCCCGGCGCGCTGGTGCACGAGCGTGTCGTCGAGCGCGTCGCAGTACATCTCGGCGAGGCGCTTGGTGGCGCCGAGCACCGAAACCGGCTCGATCGCCTTGTCGGTCGAGATCATGACCATGGCGGCGGCGCCGGCGGCAACGGCGGCGTCGGCGACATTGACCGAGCCGAACACGTTCGTCTTGATGCCCTCGTCCCAATCGCGTTCCAGCAGCGGCACGTGCTTGAGCGCGGCGGCGTGGAACACCAGGTCCGGCTTGAACTCGGCGATCAGCCGCATGATCCGGGCGCGGTCGCGAATATCGGCGATGCGGCCGGAAACCTCGGCCTCCGGATGATCGCGGCCGATCGCTTCCAGCACTGCGTGCAGCGCCGGCTCCGAATTCTCGAGCACCAGAAGTCGCCGGGCGCCGAAGGTCGCGACGCGGTCGCAGATCTCCGAGCCGATCGAGCCGCCGCCGCCGGTAATGACGATCGCCTTGCCGGCGACCAAGGCCTCCAGCCGCCGGTAGTCGATCTTCACGCTCGGCCGCAGCAGCAGATCCTCGACGGAGACCGGCTGGAGCTGCACCGGCGCGCGATCGGAATCGAGCGCCGGCACCTGGCTGACGCCGATGCCCAGCTTGCGGGCGCGCACCAGGATCGATTCCGGACGCGACTCCTCGCTCAAGGCCGAAGGCATCAAGAGCAGGCGCGTGACGCGGCTGCCACGGCCCGCGAGATCGCCGGCGATTGCTTCAAGATCCTCGATCTGGCCGAGCACCGGAACGCCGCGGATCGACTGACCCCGGTCGCTCGACGACGGCGACAGAATGCCGGCCGGCCAGATCTTTTTCACCGCGCCGTTTTCGAACGCGCGCAGCAGCACCTCGGCGTCGGCGGCGCGGCCGACGATCAGCGCCGGGCTGGCGTCGGCGTCCTTCGCGCGCCGCAGCGTATGCGCGTAGTGATAATAGCGGTAGGCGACGCGGGAGCCGCCGAGCAGCACCATCTGCAGGAACCAGTACAGCAGGATGGTGATCTTGCCGAAGAAGAACGTGCCGTAGATCTGCGGCGACAGCAGCACGTAATCGAGCGCCAGCAACGAAACCGCCAGCACCGTGGCGGCGCGGACGATCATCGACAGGTCCGGCACCGAGGTGAAGCGCCACTTGTTCCGATGCAGACCGACAACGAAGTAGACCAACGCCGCGTAAACCAGAAAGAACGGCAGCAGCAGTTCCAGCCGTTCGATCTGTGAGACCAGCGTCTGGCCTTCGAAGCGCATCACGAACGTGAGCACGATCGCGACGGCGGTCGCGAGCACATCATGCGCGACGATGAGGTATTGGCGTGGGGTCAAATTGGGCCGTAGGCGCATTCAAGGGTCCGAAAGGATCGCCGCGGCGGTTGGCCGGATCGCCGTAAAGACGGCGGCGCCGGCATGCCGCATCGCAGACGCTGCGGCGGCCCGCATACGGCGGGCGCGACCACGCAGGCGCAAACTATAGGGCGACCTCTCCGCACGCAACCGGCACCGGAAAGCTCGGAAACGAGCCTCTCCACGCGGCCACTGTCGCCCCCGCAAGCCACTCGACCGTCTGCTGGGCTAAAATACTGCATCTGATTCGCGGCTGTGCACGGCCGCCCTCCGAAGGGCGCGAGACGAAACGATGATCAGGCTGTCCATCGTCATCCCCTCGAACCGCGACGGCCTCACGGCCTGCGCCCGTATCCTGCAGGCTTGTTCCTGGACCGGCCCGCGCGCCGAGGTCATCGTCCGCGACAACTCCGGCAGCGCTGCCAAGGCCCAATTCCTGAGCGGGATCGAGCGTGAGAATTGCCGTCTGATCGTCGTCGCGCCCTGCGGCGCGCACGAGAACTGGCGCGAGGCGTTCAACGAGGCGCGCGGCGATTTCGTCTACGTTCTCTCCGACGACGATCTCTGTTTCGACCGCGCTTTGGCAAGCCTTCCGGGCGTGATCGAAAGCATCGCCGCCGACCCCTCGATCATCGGCGTCGCCGCATCGACCCTGATCGAGACCTCGCAGGGTTCGCAGGGCTTCGCCTACCCCAACATCGACGCCGACGACCCGCTGGTGCGGCTGTCGGGCTATCTGAGCTCCCAGGGGCCGAACGTATTGCTGTTTTCCCCGGTGCGGCGGGCGACGATGAAATGGGCGTTCGAGGACGTCTACGGCAAGCCGTTTGCGTTCTCGTTCGACGACCAGATCTCCAGCCTGTTGTATCTGCTCAGCGGCAAATTCGCGCGCATGAAGCGGCTGATGTATGTCTACGATTTCGGCAACTGGGAAGCGACGAGCACGGCCCAGCGCATCGACATGAATTTTTACAAGTCTTCCGCGCTCGATCCGGCGATCAACAAGCTGCATTGGTTCCTGTGCGGCTTCGAGGGCGCGACCTTGATCCGCAACATGGCCATGCAGCCGAACTATTCGCCGGCGCAACGCCAGGCGCTGGCCGACCTGTGGTTCTCGACCATGTTCAACCGCTTCAGGCAGCAGCCGCGCGACGACTTCGGCTCGCCACTCGCCGGCGAGGCCGAGAAACTCTGCGGACGTTGGAGGGAAGCGGCGGGCCGGCTGTCGTTCGGCGACATGCTCGCCGACGTTTGCCATTTCCTGGCTTTGTCGTCTCAGGAGAACGCGCTCAAATATTTCGCGTTCTGGAGCACGATCCTGGGTCTGCGCCAGGCGCCGGCGGCGTAGAGGACGGGGCGCGATCAGGCGCTGACGGCGGCTTCTTTCGTGCGCGACAAGAGCGGCTCTTGCTCGAGCTTCTGCTTCCTGGCGCGACGCCTGTTGTCGATTTCGGAAAGCTTGGTCTGCAAATCCTCGGCTTTGAACGGCTTGAGGATGAAACCGTCGGCCACGTCGTGAATGCCGTCACGAACGCATTGCGCCGCCCCTTCCCGGCTCGCGGTCGTCAACACGATGGGGCACCGCACGAGATACGGGTGCGCCCTTGCACGCACCGCAAATTCGGCGCCGCTCATGGATTCCATTTCGAGATCGCAGAGGATCAAGCCGTATTCTCGCAGCTTGAGCTGAGCGAGCGCGGCTTCGCCGGACTGACACGTGTCGACATCGGCGAATCCAAGCTGGCTGACGATACCCTTCATGATCCGGGCCATCGTCGCGAAATCGTCGATCACAAGGGTCGGCTGATTAATGTCTGGCATTCGCAATGTTGCATATGAACGATGGTCGCTTTGAATTTGACATGTCAGAATTGATTAAGCGTTAATCTATTAGGCGTGACAATTTCTAATTGCGGATATACTCCGACAGCACCGTCGCCTTTGAATACTTTGGCTCGATTTATCCATCCTCGTTCGCTTATTGTTCGCTTGCATAAACAGCCGTTATGAGAATTGATAATTACAGACAGGGCCCGTTCGCACACATAACCGTTCATTATGAACTAATAAGAGCGGACAGGTTCGCCTTAAATATCCTGCCGAGTGTCCAGGCCGCATTTCAGGCGGCAACTGCGCCCGCGCATTGGCAAATTTCGTTCGGCAACATCGAATGGGGAGTTGCACACGTTACGACTTCAGAAAACGATACTGCGGCCCTTCCAAAACGATGCAGGTCAGGCGCCCCGTAGAGAACGCGCCGGTATCGATGTTGATTCGGTTCGGCAAGACTTCGGGTTCGACAATCGGCGTGTGTCCATGAACGACGATCTTGCCAAAGTTGGCGGTGCTGCTCAGGAATTCGTGACGGATCCAGAGGAGATCCTGGACGCTCTGATGTTCAAGCTGGATGCCCGGTCGCACGCCGGCGTGGCAGAGAAAGTATCGACCGACAACAAGCGAAGTTTCCAGAGAAGCAAAAAACTTCAGGTGCTCTTCTGTCAACGCATGTTTCAGCCGGACGGCAGCTTCGTCGTAATTGCGGTCGAGCATCAGTTGCTGCACTGGCACTCCGAAGGAGGCGAGCGTCGCCAGGCCGCCAAGTTGGCGCCAGTGCCTGCCGACTTCGGGATTAGCGAGGAAGGCCTCCAGCAGAGCTTCGTGGTTGCCCTTCAGCGCCACGTAGGGCGTTGGAAACGGATTGACGGACAGGCGCTCGATCACCCCCCGCGACTGCGGTCCACGGTCGATGTAATCACCGAGCGTGACAGTCAATGCGGCGGCGCCGCGTTCGGCGATGTCGCGATCGATGGCGTTGATCACCCGCTCGAGCAGATCGAGCCGTCCATGCATGTCGCCGATGACATAGAGGTGGCAGTCGTCGTCGAAGGTCAGGGAGGGCATGGACAGGAAAGCTCGACCGGATGCGGAAGGTCTAATGGATGCCATGTAAATGTTTAGCGGCAGCGCCGAACCAAAAATATCATCTAAACGCGAAACGAAAATCGGTGAATTCCTGACCTCAACCACACCGCTTCGGAAGCGCGGCTTAGGGAGCCCGCAATCTCACGCCGGGCCCGCCGCCATTTGCTTCTATGAACTCGACGCCCGCGGCCTCTAGAGCTCGGCGAAGATCATTTACCGCAGTTATTGCAGTGCCCGCCTCAGCAAGTTCGGCCCGTCGGATCGTCCGTAGACTGGCAGCGGATTTTACGGAGAGTTGCTCGGCGCTCCATCTCATGTGCGCCTGAGCCGCCCCGTTACTGTCAGTCACCCGATACCGGTCCTCGGCCACCCTGTGGATACGGAGAGGGACTCGGTAGTACCGGATGTGGCTTCGGTATCTGGGCTCGCCCATCGCCGCCGCCAAGCGCGGAAGGAAAGAGGCCGCCAACCGAGACGGCCTCTCCTGGCTCTCTCCCAAGATCCGGGCCGGTTAATGCCGCTCTTGCCCGCAAGCGGTTTCATATTTCTGATCAATAAGCGCCCTGGCCGGTTTGTCCAAACAGGCCAGGGCGCTTTACGCTGGTCGGGGGTTGTCAGCGGGTTTGCCAACGCCACCAATATGAGCGGTTATGGTTATTAAAGTCTTAATAATCCAGCGAACGATCCGAGAACCTCCAGGTACGGCCAAAATCTTCAGGGCGGATCATCACCATAGCGGCGGGTACCAATTCAAGCAATTTACCGCCCTTCGGAACGGAATGCGAACCAGCAGCTATCTCCGGCCGATTGTGGGGGGACTATTCAAGCCCGGCCGGCGGCCATTTCAGCGGCTTTTTGGCCCAGGCAGTTGGCGGCTTATGCGTCACGCCATGTTCAATGAAGAAACGGACGGCTTCGGACCGTTTCCGCCCTGCGCTCGCCGCCCAAGCGTCCAGAAGTCTGATTAACTCCGGCTCCAAGCGAACGCCCACAAGTTCCATTGGCGGCTCCAAGCCAACCGATCCCTTCGGTCGACCGCGTCTTTTGTTCATTATATGTCTTATTATTGCATCGGACATTAAAACGTTCTACGCTTAATTCTTTAGAAGACAAGCGGCCCCAAGAGTGCTGGCACCACGCCCCGAGGGCCGTTGCCACGCCTGCCGATGACCCGATCTTCGCGCCTGTCGAGCGGCACAAGCGCGCGGCCATCGAGTACGCTGTCGGCATCTCCGGAAGCGTGGCGAACGGCGAACAGGGTCAACACGCGGCCGAGGCGACAACACACGAGGCTTGCTACGTTAAATTCAATGCCGCGCTTGGCCTGATCCGCACGATCCGACGACAATGATCAGTGGCCCCGCTCCACCACGTAAACGAACTCACCATCGCCCGCCTCAGTGGCGAGCCCCATGCGGGGGTCCGAAGAATTGGGCGACGAAAGCCTTGGCGATCAGACAGAGGATCTAGGGGCTCTGCCACCCCCGGCCTGGATCGTTAGAGCCGCCGAAACGGCGTTGCAAACTTGCAGGCCGCGGCGTAGGCTTCCGCTGCAGTTCATCTGATCAACTGTCCGGGCCACAAGCCCGGCTTTTTTTTATCACGAGAATTGACGTTGCCGCTGTATCCAATAGCATTGCCTCCGAGGCAACTGGAGATGACAAATTATGAAAGCGCTTTTATGTCTTACCGGTTCGCTTTTAATCGCTGTTTCCGTGACCATCCCGAGCGCCAATGCTCTTGAGGTCAAGCGGACCACTCGCACGGTGGTCGAGGGCATGTGTGGCGGCGGCATTCAGTCTGGCGGCGGGCACACGGGGTGCACGATTTGCACAGCCAAGATGTGCACCGACTACGATTGCACAAAAAAAAGCTGCAAGCTCGTCAACTTCATCAAGGGCAGACCTGGATCGATCCGTACTGGCGTCAACCAGGTCGGTACAAAATCGGATAGGGCGCCCAAGAGTCCCGTCAATAAGGGTTCGGGGCTCAAGCCCGTATCGACCATCGGCCAGGTTGGAGGTAAAGGCGGCGGGATGAACCAGGGCGGCCATCGTCGCTGACGTATAGACCGGGCCCAACCGCGCGGCCCCCTTATTGCTATACGTGCATGTTGCCGCCAGTCCCGCTCCCGACTAAACTGCGATCAGTTGCTCCCGAGGCGGGACTTGGCCGAGCCCCCCGCAAGGTCACGAGTGACAGCGCTATCGGCAAGCTTCCAGCAACCCACGTCTTGTGGCGCCCGCACGGGGTGAAGTATGCCGATTACAAGACATTCAAATCGCCGAATCGCCCTGCTTTGGGTCTACGATCAAATGCACCTAGCCCTCTGGGCCACCGGTCTGGCGCTCCTGATCGTCTTCGCTATCGAATTACCGGCAATCTACAAAAGCGCCGAAAGCGCGCAACTTGAACGCGCTGCCGAGCTACGAGCTCTTTACGAGCGGCACTGCAAAGCGTTGGGCTTCAAAGAGATATCCCCGGATTTCCACCGATGCCTCGGCCAGCTTGCCGAATTGGCTACTTCGATCGAACGCCGAATGACGGAAGACGCCGAATTTTGAGAAAAAGCGCGCAAATCGCCCCGGAGCTCGAACTTGCATCTATGAAGCTCATGGCGGCGCAGGTCGCCGTACCACCAGCTCGCAAATAGTCCCACAAACGGCAGTGGCAATTTCGAGCGATATTTAATGGCCGCGCCATAAGCCCCGACCGTTTTTGTCGGAGAGGCCGAAACAACTGAATAAGCCTGCCATATTAATTCGATTGATTCTTTGCGTGTCGCGGGCCGCATCGCAATTGACACAGCGGCTCTCATGGCATGGTCCCAAGATGTCGGGCTGTATCCGAAGTCCGACAGAATAGGAACCTTGCCGCGATCGAAATCGTTAATGCAGCGGCGGTATGGCTCAGGAGAGCTTATCATGGCGAAATCGCGCAAAGGCAAAGATCGCATTATTGCAGCGGTAGCCGCTGCGATGTTCGCATTTTCAGGACCGTCGGCATCTGGCAGCGATGGCAGGTGCACCGACAATGCCAAGTGTGCCGACTCTGCCCTGAGAGCCGCATGTCAGCGCGAAGCGACGTTGGAACTCCTCAGGACGCATCTTGCGCGAGAAAAATGGGTTGCGAACTGCATAAACAGACGGCAGGTCCAGAACAACGGCAAGAGAAATACGCAAAAGATGCGACCGGCTATTGGCACCGCGGCGCCGCGGGTGATGCCGCTGGCGACCGGATCGCCATCTTCAGGCGGAAATACGCTGCCAAGTAACGCGCCGATCGAACCGAGTGCTCCGATTGTAGGCTCGAGCGGCAATTCGACGACCGGCTCCCGTGCGACGTCTACAAGCGGGTCCAGTGGGACCAGTGTAGGAGGCTCCGCTGGCAGCGGCTCTGGGTCGAGTTCTGGAGGCGGGCTGTAAACGATAATTATAGCACAGCGTTGGAGTGCCCTGCAGGGTCGCCACAACACGGGAAACTGCCTGCACACGAGCCCGGGTATCCGGACGTGCTGCTCATCACGTTGTGGTCAGGAACATCATTCTCGCGAAAATATTTTAATACTGCATGTCCAATAGAGCCAGAGGCGCACCTCGGCATCAGTGTAACCTTCTAGATCTTTCAAAGTCCTCCTGCTCGACGATTCCCGGATGTCGCTCAATCGCCTCCGCGATCTGGGCACATGTTTTCGCCAGATCTTCGAGATGTTCCTTCACATCAACATTGGCCGACCGCCTCGCGAGTTCCGCAAAACCCCGCGCCCTCGTCCGATAGGCCCGGCTGAGCAGCATCGCACCCTCCCTGAAAACCCCGAAACCCGGAAAGTCTATGCGAGGTATCCGAGAGCCGTATATATGTATCTTTTGGAGGTGTTTCTGTTATTCGCAACTTAAAGAAGTTACCCGGCAATACGAAAATCTTCCTTCTTGGCGCCTTGGGCAATGAGCGCGCTCATCCAGCGCGGCAGCTTACCGCGGCCACTCCATAACTTTCCGGAGTACGGATCACGGTACTTCGGAGCTACTGGACGCCTCCCTTGTTTGGCTGAGAGCGGCTCGTCTTGCCGTTTTCGACGTTCGAATCGCTCAATGCGCGCGAGCCTCTCTGTCAGCATCAGCTTCTCACTGACAAGCCGCCGCTCGACGAGTTTATCGATCTGTTCACGGAGATCGAGCAGTTCTTCCAGAGCCAAGTTGTCGAACTGACTGTTTGGCTTTTCGTTTCGCGCCATTCTGTGCTTCCTCCGCTTCGCCCGTTTGTATGCGATAAAAAATGGTGCCTGGTAAACTAGGATGTGACGATTTGCCCCCAGAGAACACTCGAAGCAACTTGGGGTTCCCATCTTTCCCACTTCGCAATCCAAGCAGCATCGTCCGGGTGTGGAGCCTCGATAGAGTGTTCCCGGACAGTTCGAGTCGACTGATTGTCGGCTTGTCACCGGTACCAGCATGAGGACGATGCCAGGTGTAGCGACGCGTTCAGTAAGGCAGCCCGACAGCACGCTCCCTTGAGGTCTTGCAAGCGCACGCGTATCGTCGACACAGACATGGACGAACTCCCAGTTGATGCCGGCGTCATGCTCTGGCCGGTAGGGTCGCCGGTGATGCGATGACCCACGCGATTGAACTTGCCGAGCTTCGTGACATCGATGTGGGTCAACTCGCCAGAATGCTCGCGATCGCAGCGGCGTATCGGTTCGCCTGGCCCCAGGGTCTTCGAACTGTTCAAGCCAAGTTGCTTGAGGATGCGACTCACCGTGACGCTCGAAACGACAACTTCGGCCGCGATCACGTTGCCGGTCATCCGCTCACGCCGCCGGACGTCGACATGCGCCACAACCGATTGCCGGGTATAGGCTCGTAAAGCCGCCTTGGCCGTGAACTGCGATTTTTCTAGCCTTGCCGATCCTTACGTCTCGAAGCGTTTCACCGCGGCGAAGTCGAGCCCACCTTACATGTGACATTGGCAATCACGTAGCCACAGCGTCCACCTTCGACGTAGCTGACATCAACAATTCTAAACTCCAAGCATCGCTTCTGCGTCCACTCGGTAATCGATCCGCAGCCGACAAAAAACTTGTGCCGAGGGCAGCGCGCCTCGTGCTCACCGCGACACACCCGAACGTCGAGTTCGGCCGGCGCATTTTCGTTCAGATGAGCCCTGAGTAAAGGAATGAGAATAAGAACAGCGCCGACTAAGGCGAGCAGACTTCCCAAAATCCGAAAGACGTCTCTCCCGCCCATGGGGGCCCGCTGCGAATCATCGGTCTGTGCCAGCCAGCATAGCCATTTTGAGGTGAGGGACGATCACCGAATCGATCAGCCCAGATTCGATGGCGGAGGCATAGATTGAGTGAGTTCGCAGAAAACGAGGAAACTTGTCGGCAAGCGCGTGGGCTTCCATGACGACCGCGAACGAGATTAGCAGATGGTTGCAATAATTATCGGTTAGACGCATGGCGCGATAAGCCACGTATTCGGTGAATAGGCCAAAAGTTGCTGCCCAGCGCCGACCTGCCACTGAACTTTCATCCAGTGGCGATTAGACTCTCGATGTTGCAGTGAGACCATTTTTCGGACCGCCGAAGGATAGAGTTTTCCGGCCTTATCACGGTGGCGGGCTGGCTAAGCCATCGTGCTTGAGCAAGCTAACCGGAGTCTTTTTTGGCCGATCGCGCCGTGCGGACGCTCCTCGTTGTCGTACGTGCGCCAACCCTCCAATTTTTTCCGTGCGTCTGCAAGACTGAGAAACCAGTGAGCGTTCAGATATCCGGCTCGGATGCGGACGTTGAACGCTTCGATGAGGGCATTGTCGGTGGGCTTGCAGAGCGCGGGGAGCCACAGCACTTCGGTAAAATCTCCGTACACCAATCGAGCGGCGGTGGCAGTTGTCAATCCGGACGACCTCACCAATGCTCCGGGCATAGTCGGCTGTAATTGAAGGACGACGAGGCTCCAGCCAAAACGGTGGGAGCCTCGAAATTGAACGTCGGTGCACGGTCAGCGACGACTTCTTAGCGCATTGATCGGTTTTATTCTCAATGGCAATGAAAAAGGCCGGGCATTTGGCCCGGCCAAGTGATGTGTTCAAGACAAATACAATCATAGCATCTCGGGTGAGCCCGCTCTGCAATCTGCGTATTAACGTTACAGGACAAGGTTAGGGCAGGATCAATAATCTTCGAGGTGGGCGATCGGTACTCCCCTCGAACCGCTGCCGCGACGTTCGCGGTAAGCGTTGTCGCCACGGCCCAGCATCTCACGCCCGTCGCGGGCGCAGCAACAACTCTGCCACAAACCGAGAGAATGCCTCGGGCCATCGAATGTTGGGCTCCAACCCTGCCACCACCTTAAATGCTATTCTGTTCGATCCGGGAAACTTCCAGATCCAAATACGGTCAGTCACGTTCGATGCACATTCTCCGCGGCGCGGCAGAATCAACCTTAATTTCTTGGAGCGCTTGCGGATGAGGCCCGGCGCATGATTAACAATGCTGCACGGATTGGAACGAGGAACCAGAAATGCGCAACCAACTTGCACTCGCGGCGGTTTTGGGACTTTGTACTGTAGCGTTTGGTCCCCTCAGTGCCAGCGCAAATGATCTAGGCTGCGGACGTTGCGGGCCTGTCTACTATTCGCCCAATACAGTCTACTATGCGCCCCCGACCTATTCATACGCGGAGCCGACAGTAACGATCGTCCCACAGGTCATCGTTCAACCGAATTATATAATTAGGCGCACCTATGTGGTACGGCCGACCAGATATGTACAGGAAGAGACTACGCCCTGTTGGCTATTCTGTGGAGACGGACTCCGCATCGTTAATCAAGGCCAGTACCCCAGCCCGGAATTCGCGCCCGATTCTGGCGATGAGCGCGAGGAGGTGAATGATTATCGCCTGAGCACATTCGGCGGGAATCCGGAAATTAATCGACGTTATTATAGAAGCCAGACCCGACATGATCATGTGCGCCGGGTCTCAAGCTATTCGCAATATAACGTTCGTCGATCGACGGTCTATTCGATACACCCACACCACCGCCCGCAGGATCAACGTCATCCTCAATCATGGCGGCGGTAGTTCGAATACGTTTGTCGAGCGGTTTTCGTAAATCAGCGACAGTTATGCTCGCGATCCAATCTGGCAGACATACGAACTGCCGATCTGGCACCCTGACAGCCGACAGTGGCGGGCAGCGGAAAACGTTTGCGGCCGGTCTGGCGGACCCATTCGAAAGAATGGATGGGGCGGTACCGCTTGGGCATCTTGAATGATTCAGGATTACGTGTGGGCGGCATGGCACACACACACCTCACAGCCTTCGACACTTTCGAAATAAGATAAAGGCCGCACCGAATAAATCGGTGCGGCCTTGTACCGCAAGCTCTCTCGTCCTGCCGTGGGCGTCAGGAGGTCAGCCCGACCCACTAGCGAATCAAATAGTATCGGAATTCACGGTTTTTCTCAACCTTTAGACCTGCCCCCCATACAGATCAAAGGCACGATCTGCGGTCGCGGGCACACCTTTCGGAGACTAGCCACAGCTTGCATTGTACGAAGGAATCGGCATCAATAATATCGTTACGTAGCGTCCCCGCCCCGGCCCGCATATCCCCCCTGAGGCGGGCCGGGGTTTAATATTTGCCGGGCCTCGTAATCAGACATTGAACCCGGTCCTGCACATTCCGTATTTTGCGACCCGGGTTAAGGACTAGACGTAGAGTTGCAACCGCTCTCCAGCGCACACCAAAGGCGCGCGGATTGCTATTTGACAAACAATGTAGCTGAATGGCGCGGTCCCGGTGGCACTCAATTTTCCACGATTTGGCTTTGGCCAAGAGCGCGTTCGGATTGGTGCCATCGAAAGTTGAGCGCGCCGAATTGTGAAAGAACGACCATATGTTTGGCGACGACGGTGCTTCGGATCCTGAGCCGGTCGCCGGGCTAAACGTCGGCACCGACGCGATCGTGGCGATCATATCTGCCGCCGCGGCTGAACATGCCTTGACGCGTTTCCTCAAGCGTCGCTGTCAATATGACAAAAAGATTTACGACGACATGTTCGACGGCGTGGGTCCATTTACGACCTTCGAAGCCAAGATTAATCTGGCATTTCTTCTTGGACTCCTGCGCAAAACCACTATGCAGGAGTTGAAGCTCGTGAATCGGATTAGCATTCTGTTCAGTGAACGGCCCGCCACCCTAACTTTTGACGCAAAGCCGGTTCTGAGACTCATTGCCGTTCTGGTGCGCTCAGACACGAGTTCGCCGATACTATCGAGAGGCTCAGAAGGCTTGTCCGAAGCGTCAGGAAGGTCTCATTTCATATCAACCTGTAAACGCCTCGTGGGTGTATTCTCGAACGCAGCAGCACAAACTGTTGAGCCAATCGGACCCCTGCTCTAGATGTTGGCGCTGAGCACCGCGCCCACGCTCTGAGAAGACGACGACCTTAGCGCGGAGTTCAAACGGGGTCATAATCTCGACCAAGTCCAAGCTGCGCATACGAACGCCGCCCATCAAAACGGTCATCTACATAGATGAGCACTATGAGCGTTTATTTTGGCGCGGGATTTAAGACAGTTGCGCCGATTGCTCAGCCAACGCGACGCGCCGACTGGTTCGAGATGCCTTTGTGCGGCTCAATCGAAGTAAATATATATACATTACTCTTTTGTGGAAGCGGTCGTTTTTCGCCGCGTAGGCACTTGGATAATGCCTCTGTGAGAGGCGCTCAATGCGATCTTTTATCCCTTGAACGAAAAGTAGATTCATTCTGGCACTGTAGGCAGCATATGATGAAAGCGGCGCAGTTGAAGTTCCCGATATTTCAAGGATCGCGTGGACATGTCGGTCCCATGGATACAAGCAGTGCGGCGGCAGCATGGCCGCAAGCTTCGATAACGGAGCCCGCAACGACGTTCCCGCTGTACCGTTGGTGCCGAACATTGGACGCAACAATCGCTCCTGCCGATCCAATTCGTTGCCCGCGCAATCAGTAAGAAGAGCAACGATGGGGTAATCCGAGCGAGCGAGCGTCTGCCGCAGTAGATCGCGCGTGCCGGCGCGAATTGAACGTCCAACCCCATGCTGGAGGGCAAATGTTGAAAAGATAGAAGGATCGCTTAGGAGTCGATTCTTGGTGGGGGGACCATCATCTTCCAACACATATTGCCATTGGCGCCAATATTGGCGCGTCTCTTCGACATCAATAAGTCCAAGAAATGATTCGAGTTGCGTGCTCATTTAAGACCCCGGAGGCAAAGAGGTCAGATTAGGCCATTTGAAAAGACTGGCAGAGCCTTGGCGTAATCGATCAGATCGCGGCGTCGCCAGCGCACTCCAATCGACAGTCCTCGAATAATCGCAACCCGCGTCATAAAAGGTGAATATTTGGACGTTGTGCGGGCGCGACAAGACGGGCACTCCTGGGAGGAAC